>SXGQ01098660.1_pt1 | contig 11195 bp, 13 predicted proteins | sample 3178371 | NCBI WGS metagenome assembly SXGQ01 (sample SAMN11356859, study PRJNA531348) | freshwater metagenome | isolation source: freshwater sample F1-20 | place: China: Fuxian Lake, Yuxi | collected 2017-12-25 | reverse complement strand
AGATACAGGTTACATTTACGCTCCGTATGTACCTCTACAATTGACACCTACAATGTACAATCCATTCAACTTTACACCTATCAAAGGTATAATGACAAGATACGCTAAGAAAATGGTTAACAACCGTTTCTACGGACGTGTGACTTGCGATGGTATTCGTACTTTCGATTTGAGAGAATTACGCTAATTTTCTCAATGGTAATTGAAGAAAGGGACAAGAAATTGTCCCTTTTTTTTTACTCCATAGTTTTGGGTGAAGACAATAACAAGATACGTAAAGACTTTGAAATAACCTCACTTTCTCGGAGGGAAAAAGTTCCGTTGAGGTGTGCAAATGTTAAGGCTTGTTGTATACAATATGCAGCTTGGGCAGGATTAATACCATCTATAAATTTAGATAAATTTTCCTCAGAATCGTAATTGATAGTACCAAATAATGTACCTAAAATTTTGGGAACTTCTTGTTCATTTTCCATACTCTAACTATTTATAGAAAAATAAACAAAAAAAATGAATAATCAACTTAGGGAAGATTTAGCTGTTTGGTTCGGAACCAAAAAGAAAAAAAAGGGTAGTAAAGAACCACAAGGTCCTTGGGTTAATATTTGTAAAAAGAAAGAGGGTGGAGGACATCCACCTTGTGGTAGAGGTGACACAGATAAAGGAGCATATCCAAAATGTAGAGCAAAGGGTGTTGCATCTAGAATGACAGACGCACAAAAAAAGGCGGCTTGTCAACAAAAAAGAACTGCAGAAAAAAAAGATACACAATCAGGTAAAGGTCAAAAACCTGTCTATACATCATATAAACCCAAAAAAACCAAAAAAAACGAGGCTATGAGAGCCATTATAAAAAATCTTCTGCAGGAAACAATAAATCGAAAACAAATGCTCGAACTAGGAACGTTAGTAGAGTTAGAGCATACTAAAAATCCAAAAAGAGCAAGAGAAATTGCTAAAGATCATTTGGGTCAAAATGCAAAATACTATTGTTTAATGTTTAGGATAGGACTAATCGACGAAAAAGATGCAAAAAAAATGGCAAAAGAAGTGTGTCCTACGATTCGAGAAAATGAAGAATACCTCTGAGTGAATATTTGATATTCTGGGTAATTCTTTTTTCCATAAGGGATCTTTTTACTTCGATTTTTTCGTTGAACTTTTGAATAAGTCTCTCGTGTAAAAATTCGTTCAGGTAGACATTGTAAGCACAATGGTCATTGACAATATTGACATTGACTGAATCAATTGTCACAAATAAGTTTTTACCATCATTTTTGATGTATCGTTTGTTTGTGATTGGTGTCATTAAAAGTTCACTTGTATCATCTTCAATTAAGTTTATACAAATCTTAAAAGCAATCATTTCATATCTTGATTGCATTTTAGGTCTATAATACCTGAGAGATTGAATGTACTTTTGTTTGAAAAATCGTTTGACTTGTAAATAAATTTTTTTCATCGTCTTGGTTTTTGTCACAAATATAAAGTGAATAATTCAAAAAACCAAATCAACAATAAGGTGGTGAACATCTTTTTTTTCCATCCAATCCTTTAATCTTTCCTTTACAAACTTGGACGCCGTAACCTGAACTATAAGCACTGGGATACACGTCAAATTTTGCTTTAGCCGCCGCTTTACCACGCGCACACAATTTAGTCCCAGTTTTTTTACGACCCTCTTGTACTTGTAATTGATTACCATTAGATCGAGACTCCAAATACTTGATATACATTTCCAAATCATTCATACCAAAGTGATCGATATCATTTTCATTGAACCAACCTAATACTTCTTTGAAATTGACTTTTTGGTTTATATTTTTTAAACATTCAACTTCACCTTCTATACTAGATGATGTTGTTTGTTCCTGCATCACACTTGTTGAATCATTCAAGTGATTTTTCATAAAATCATAAACCTGATCAATAGATTCGGTTGACGATGCAATATGATCTTGAGCCCAATCATGACCATCATCCAACAATTGTTCGACTTGAGTTTTATCGTATTGTAATAATTCAGTTGCTTGGTCTCTAATCTGTTCCAAGTTCGAAAAAAACATATATCTATCTTCCTGTTCAGATAAAATTTTGTTCAATTTTTCGTATTGTTCTTTACTCAAAATAATTTTTTTCATTTTTGGTTTACTATTTGAAAAGTTAATTGTCTTTTATAAGTATCTTTTTGTCCACTAGTATTCACTTTGATATCAACATAGTATTCATTAGGAATTTTATCTCTAGTGTCAAAAATAAAATAATATTCATTTGGTGTTCTGTTGATCGGTGTCCATCCTTGGATTTCAACTTCAGTTTGTCCTTCCCTCACATACACTCTATATTGCGCTTCAATGTTTTGTAAAACGAAAGCACTACTATAGGCTTGTTTAATTACCACCATTACCTTGCGAATGTCTGTATTTACAATCTTTTCATTTTGTTTGATACCACTAAAATCGAAACCATATAAAAGTGGGTCTTTAGAAACACTTCCGATTTGATAAAAAGCGGAAGAAGATTGTAATACAAACTGGTTTTCAACATCATCAAGGTTGTTTCCTTGGGCTATAATGTTTGTCCATTTATCTGTAAACTGACAAGGTGTATTGTATCCTGATAATGGTGGAATTGTGACCTCATAAACCCCCCTACTTACAAGACAAGTTGTAAGACCAGTATAACCAGATATTGGTTCATCATCTGGATCTAAAATGTCAACTACTGGGTTTTGGTCTAAGTTCAAATAATCACCATTTGCAAAAATATACAAGTATAATTTATTGGTTCTTCCTTGTACGAATGTTACTCTGTTGTCTTCAATTAGATCATCAAAAGTTGTCTGTAGAAATGGTTGATAAAATGTTTGAGTATGTCTTGTAAAAAATCCCACAGAATACGTTACGGTGAGTCCTGTGATGTTTTCTATCTGTGGGACATATGCAATACCCCAACCAGTAGAACCTGTCGTAGAACCCGTTATAATCGAATTTATTTCGTGGGTCATATCAAAGTTAATGTCTTCATTACCAAATTCAAAATGTTGTGTATCAACGATTGTAAGTGCTGAATAATTTAAACCTGTGCTCCCACTACTTGTATTATTATTACTATAGATTCCAGGATAAGACCAATTTGTAATTGTGGTTGTTTGATACCAGTTTGATGGTCTTGTAGAGAAATTTTTATTATACCCCCAACTATCAAGTGCTACAGTATCTACGTAATCATAACCAACGCCTTCATCCCAAGACTGGGGACTACCAGTTGATCCTGAATATTTCGGTATTCGAAATAATATTAAGTCAAATGATGTTGCTCTGATCGAACCATCTGATGCTTCTGTATTGAGTAAATCAATGTCGAAACTTGATGTATTGGTCATCTTAAGGGTGTGTGTCATCGCTGACGTACATCCTGTGGATATAACCCCTGTTGCAATATTTTCTAGGAGTGGTGTGAGATCTAAATCAAAGATGAATCTGGAAAAACCATTCGGTGCAAAATTGTTCAATGTTGGACCGAAAAATAACTGCATTACAGGATTACGACCTGTATTAACATAACTGTTTTTCTGAATTGTGTTGTTTTTAGAAAAATAAGACCTGAAAATTGACATTCATAAATTTTATTATAAATATCAATTTATTCGGATATTTTCATTCAACGCTCTGAATCTCCAAGGAAAAGAAAATAATTCTGTTTTTTGATCACCAGCCCAAGTGAGAGCGTCTGGGGGTAGACTTGGATGAGAATGAACGTGATTTTGTAAAAATCTTGATATCTTCTCAAGATAATCAAATAGTATTTCTCCTCTGATCATTGAATACGTATTTGGTAGTACATTATCTTGAAGTTGTTGTTGTGTGATACCCATTAACGTGTTTGGGTTTGGGGATAGTGAAGGGTCAAATACAATATTACCAGATCTATGAGACATCATTATTATTGTATCGGCAGCACTCATCATAAAGGTACCAGAATCAGTTGTTACTTGTTTGGGGGTGATTGTTTCAATCACAAGTTCACTTGGTTTACCAATCACACCTTTACTACTTACTAACCCAAATGAAAAACCCTTAGGACCTTGACCCGGATTAAGTGTTATTCTAGAGATAAATTGAGATGCATTTGAAAAAACAATAGGATTGTCCACATTTGATCCTGGTTTGAGTAGATTTCGTATTTGAATATTTGGTCTATAAGCAAATGGAAATCTTTGATTTCCTAAACTTGGTCCGTTTGTGATGTTTCCGTCATTTATTTGATTGATAAATGAGTTGATTGTCGTAACTGTAGTTTCGATTGTTGTACCAACAAATTGTTGGGTATAAACAACATATGAAACATCAGTGAGGTCTGAATCATAATTGATATTATCTGTAAGTGTTTTTTCTACTGATTTTAATTTGTATAGGGTAATATCACCTGTAAATGCATTTTGTTGGTTATCCAAATTATAGACATTCCACTCTATGAGATATTGGGTTTCTTGATTGATTTGATTTATTTTTATTAAATCCTGTGATTTTAAATTTTGGGTTTTTGTATCAAAAGAAGAAACCTGAATATATGCCCGTTTTTCATTTGCAATTGGAAACTTATTAGTTTTTAAATCTAAAGTTTTTCCAGCTCTGATCAAAACACTATTTGGTTTCACTATTATATCTGATGTACCTCGGCCAAGCATTGAAACATCATTTAATTCAGGAAATACACCAAAACTTTGAACATTTTTAAATGACCCATCTTTATTCTTGATTGCCAAATTTTGTTTAATCCTATAACCCAATGAAGTATTCTTATTAGCCGCCTGTGCATTTTCATACTTCATCGTCATTGGACTACTGTATGCTCCTTGCACATAATAAGCATCTTGATATCTTCTTTCACTATTTTGAAGAATAACACTAATCCTTTCACCAACTGCAGGTACTTGAGAAATAAACATCGGAAGAAGTGGTAAAATAATAAAAGGATCTTTTTCACTCCAATCATCTTTACCAGGTACAAAGTTATAACCTGCCAGAACCGATTCAATATTTTGGTCAAAAGGATATGCTCTTACACGTCCTAACATCATCGGATCCTCGTTATTAACAACAGATGCTGGATATAATATTTTACTCATAGTTATTTCTCAAATTATATTCGTGAAGTACTTTATTATACAAGTTCTCTACATTGTCCAGATGGGTCGAGAGATTTATAATCATTTGTTTGGTTTCTTCAAAATCCTCAGCTAAAAAATCCATAGCCTGAACTAGTTCATTATTACCACTTGATTTGATTTCCGTGATTATAGTATTCAACTTATCAATATCTATTTTTGATGATTGGATCATAACATTACAAATTTAATCCCCATGCTTCTACTGGAGGTTGTGGTACTCCGAATCCCACTGCTGGTGGTAATGGTACTAAAACACTTGTCTTTGAATTCAAGTATCTTTCCCGTTCAACTCCTTGTTGTGAACTGAAAAAGGATTGTGTCATAAAATTTGGGGCACCACTTGGCATAGCTCCTGTTGGAATCCCCACACTTTGAAATTCTTTGATCATTTCTAAGTTTGCTCTGGCTTCTGAAAAACCAGATCTAAATCTTGACAAAGGTAAAAATATTGCTGGTATCTCTATTCGATTACCAGCTAAAGCAACTTGAAATATTTGTTGTATTTCATCTATAATACTTTGACATCTTCGATAATCACCAAATAATTTTACTAAGATTCCACTTATTGTAAGTAATTGTAAAATGATTGCTTCTTTTTTACCTCCGTTTTTTTTAAGTTCTCTAATCAAAGTTCTCAGTAATAAAACAATCTCTTTTTTTATTTCTCGTACTAAAATTTGAATAAATTTAGCTATCACTTTTGAGGATAAATTTATGAATAACTTACTAAACGTTTCGGAAAATTGAACAATATTTGTGATTCTACTTAATAATTGTCTATATGCTGGTAACGTTGCACCAACCATAACATAAAATCCAAGTATAATTTTTGGTGATATGATAGATGAGAAAAAAGCTTGTGGAATAGTTTTTAACAACTCCGTGTCTACAACTAATCTGAAATTAAGGCCTGGGATTGATATGTTGTTTTGTAAATTATCAACAAATGAAGTTTCTACGGATTCGAATGCTTGTAGGATTTCTCCAGCGGTATTTGCACTCAAAACTAATAATATTTGATTTGTAATTTCCTCATTGTTTACTGGTAATTTTATATTATCACAATCTTGGAACTCAACAACCCCCCTCCTCAAATTTTCGATTGTATAGTCTATTTCTCTTAAATCAATTTCATTATATTGGAAAAAACTAGCGTCAACATCTTGCGTGGGTGAGACTTTGGCTATACCAGACACATCAATTTCTTGTCTATTATCAAAACATAACCCCAATACTCTTTGTAGTAACAATTGATACTTACCTTTTACTTCAAGTTGTTGTGAAGACAAGTTCATTTGTATACTTACTGAACCACATAGTAAATCAAAAATCTGACCAAATACATTCTGTAAATCAACTATATCAAGTTTACCATAATAGTCAGTCAGAAATTGGGAAACAACATTATTTTGTGGTCTGTTAATCAAATCAATTTTGAAAAACCCACCAGTGTTTCCTAAGTTATCAATAGTTACAAACTGTATATCAAACAACGGTTGATTTGATACTCCATCGAAAAAATTTCCAGTCGTTGTAAAGTATGATTGACCGGGTGTCTGTGTTAACTCATAAAGGTCTTTATTGAAAGGATATTTTCCATTTTCTTGTGTTGTAAATGCCCCCCCAGTTTCATAAAAAATTTTACCAACTTTAGAACTAGGATTGGTTTGTAGTGTACCGAACAAGTCTACTGCCTGAATAGGTATGTACAATGAATTTGTGTTCGAACCTACTTGATTTACCAAGTTCGATACGTCATTACCCAAAAAAGTTTGTTCTTGGGAGCAACCTATCTGATTGATAATTTCGGCAGTAAGTAATTCTGGTAATTCAGATCTAACTTTATTTATTGTTTTTACAAATATTTTTTTGACTGAATCAACTTTCGATTTTGCTTGATCTACTTTGTTTTTTGCACTATCTAATGAACTAGAAATTTGGGTTCCTGCCGAATTTACTCCACCCTCCACAGATCCAATTGCTGATGTTGCTTGTGAAACTAAGTTTTGGACGGGAATTGTTTTTAAAATTTCTACAAGTTGACCCAACTTATCTTTTACTTGCCTCTGATATTCTTTTTTTTGGTCTTGGAGTTTTTTTAATTGTTCAACAAGTTTTTTTTCACCAATCTCAAGGTTGGATTGTCTTCTTTTAACAATTTCTTGTTTTTGATTTTGGGTCTCGTTGTACGCGGCAACAGCTTCTATTTCATCTCTGATGCCTTGCCATTGTTCATCATATACACCACCCATTTCATTTGCTCATTTTATACTTATCGTCCTCTAATGATTCAACATCCTTCAAAATCAACGATTGTAACATATCTTCATCAATATCAGTCAAAGACATATCAGATTGATGATTCATTGATTTTTCCCAAATTGTAGATTGTAATTTGGCTAATGTAAGTTTCTTTTCAACAACATCATTTATTATTTTTTGTTGTTTTTCTAGTACAGGTCCGATACTTTGCATATCTTCTGGATCTTTTAGAAATGACAACATTTTGTTCTGAACTCTGATTGCTGTGGTTCTTTGTTCTACTAACTCATTGTATATTTCTTGCATCAATGCAAGGATTGAGTCTTTTGACAAATTAATTTGTTTTTTTTTCGGTGAGGACATACTTATAAATAGTTACAAAGGAATAATTAATCAATTAGTTTATTTACAACACTTAAATACAACTTTTTGAATTTTTTCATAGATGATCGTATTTCTTTTGTATTTAAGTTAGTCATTTCACGTATAGAAAGTAATATGATATTTTTATTATACTTGTTGTTTTCTGTACCTTCAAAATTTGTCTTGTAGTTCTCAAATAACTCTAAAAGTGAAATACCTAATTTAATTTCGTTTTCCGATAAGTTTTGTCCTTCTAGATAAGTTTTTAATTCAGCAATAAAAACTTGAATTATATCGTCAGCTTCATTTTTTTCATTCTCTAAGTAATAGACCATATCTGGTCGATTTTCAAGTGTCGATGATATATCCTCATAGGAAACATTTCGGTTAGTATCCTTTTGGTCTTTGATGATCTGACCCATCAGATAGTTCTTACAAATTGTCCCAAAGTAAGAGTAAGCTTTTTTGTTCTTAGCTGGTTTAAATTTCTCAACTTTAGTCATAAGAAATCCGTGAGTATCGTGATGAATTTCATGAAAATCCATATCTTTACGATACAACTTATATCTCCTAATGATAGAAGATATCATTTTGTCTAAAGGAGCTTTAAGATAGGTATTGTAGATTTCATTTTTTTCTTGAGCTGAATCGGTGGCGAGGAATCTTAGAACCGCATCCTCTTCTCTCTGATCAAAATAATTTTCTTTCGTTACCTTTTTTCGTTCCTTTTTTTCTTCTTTTTCGATGGACATTAACCCATTTGTGACTCAAATTTTATGTTTCTGTCATCTTTAAAGTAAAACTCTTTTTTTGCACAATTAATCCAGAACTTGATTTCATCTTCAGTCATTATAGATGATCCGTTTTTATAATTCCAAAAAATAGAACCTTCTCTCATTGTTGTGTGTTTGTAACCAATTCTAGGTATTGTCATTATCTTAGAAGTGTTGTATGTCATTCTTAATAAGAACTCATAGACAAACGTCAATTTCATAGATGGTTTGAATCCTCCAAAATCAAGAATACTTGCTTTTTTAACAACACATCCAGCTGTTTGGAAATTTTGGTATTGAAGTAATGTTTCATTCGATAAATACCCAATTTCTTGAGAAAAATTGGCAGCAAAAGTTGCTTCGTTAGTGAAACCCAAAAACATACCTTTATCATCCACATCAACCACTATGGGTAAAAATATATCAACTTCAGGGTAGAAACTAATATACTTTTGAACATTTCTAAACCACACGTTGGAATATTCATCATCAAACTCAAAAAAACTCACGTAAGTTGATTGTGCATTTTCAATACCATAATTAAGTTGAGCTTGAAAATTTGGACTTTCAGTGTACGGTAGTAACTTGACATTTAAATTTTCAAAGTTGTAGTTTTTTAATTTTTCAACTAGAGTTTCCTCTTCTGTGTGAACTATAATAAGTTCATTTGGAGTAACATCTTGAATCTGAATAGATTTTATAGCTTTATCAAAGTATTCGTCGAAATCTCGAATCAATCCAGATTTTATTGGTAATATTACACTTATATCTAAACTTTCCATTTTATTTTTCATTTAGTTGGTTTAATTGTTGAAAGAAAAATTCCTTTCTTTTTTCTTGGAATTCACTGAAAATTTTAACCACATCTGAATCGAAATTTTCATTCATTCTATAATTTTCTGCCGTAATTTGGCCTTCATCGTACAATGTGGGAAGTACACTGTCTTCTAACCAAGTTTGTGCAAAATCAGCAATTACATCGACAATTTGTAACGTATTTTCAACCCAAACACCATTTTTTTCATTCATCCACTCTGGTTTTAAATTTGGAATTTTACCAATCACTGGAATTCCAGAAGTCATACATTCTATTGGGAAAGTACCGAAAGATGATGTCTGATCCAACCAAACACCCAAAAAAGCGTCTTTCATTGCGTTCGCAAATTCTTCTTCACTTAATCCTCTAAGATCTCTGAAAGTAAAGAATCTGAATTGAGGATATTTCAAATAAAAACTTTTGATCAAATTCAAACCCTCACGTTGTTCCCTTGAATGAACGAGTATTATTGGTTTTGGTGGTAAAGTTTGTTTGGTAAAACAATCAGAAATTGTTGGTTTTAGAATTTCAAAAGAAACGTTTCGCATAATCTTCGAAATTTCATCTCTTTGTGTTTCGGAAGTTGCGATACATTTATAAAACCCATATTGTTGCCAAGTTGCACCTGGACTCAATGTTTCTAAAACATGATCATATGCTTGACATAGGACTATTTTACCGCATGGTAAATTTTTTACCTGTTCCATTACAAATCCAAAGATTTCTGGAATAACTAGTATGTCTTCAGGTGCAATCTGCAGATTTGTACCTTCTATTACTTGAAATTCTAAACCTTCATATTTTTTAAATGACCAACTATCAATAGGTGTGTAGTCGGGTTTTTCATATAACATTACAACTTTATAACCCTGTTTACTAAGAGAGTTAGCAATATCGTAAATGAAACGGATCGATGCTTTAGCATTTCCTTTAGTGTCTTGAACAAAAAAATATATTTTGTTTGACTTGGTATCTATATTGTAGAGAGACCTTTGTAGATTTTGTTTTAAATCTTCACTCATTTTTAAAGTTTTTGTATAAATTTATTAAATAACATTGTGTTCCAAGCTAATCGAAAAGAAACACTTAAATCTTGAGACCTTGTGACCATTTTTTCATCTATTGGTTGCATTTCAGAAAAAACAACTTCGGTTAATGTTTTGATTATTTCGTATTTAATTACAGAAATATGTTGATTCTCACCCGTACCAGAAAACTCTGGTCGGTCAACAAAAGAATCAATAGCATTAATGTTTAAATAATATTTTTCACCTAACACGTCTAGCATTATATCAAATTTTTAATGTGATCGTTTAATTCACCAATAGAACTTATCGTAATATTGGTTTTTATTTCTGAATTATACGGTTTTTCAAATTTAATTAAAGTTTTATTTTTATTTATTTGTAATAATTCAGGTTCTGCGGTCAATAAAACGTCGAATTCTTTCCAGATTTTTCGTTTGTTCTTATTGTTATAAAAAATTATCTTTTCAATTTCACAACCAAACTTAGAAATAAAAAATAATGTTGCTGGTTTACTTTTACCAACTTGTTTTGAAATAAGTAAGAATTCAACTTTTCCGAAGTACTCTCTGTAAATTTCATTCAAAATATGAAATGTACCCATTTCTGTTGAAGGTGCGTGACCAAAAATCTGCATTGTAAACTCATTGTAAATAAAATTATAATATTCATCATCATTTTTAAAATTGAAGTGATTTCTATAATTCGAAGTGTTGTACGGTTTATAAATTTCAAACTTAAAGTCTTCATCTACCAACTCTAGTTCATCTATAAAAAATCTT
>SXGQ01611407.1_pt1 | contig 11196 bp, 13 predicted proteins | sample 3178371 | NCBI WGS metagenome assembly SXGQ01 (sample SAMN11356859, study PRJNA531348) | freshwater metagenome | isolation source: freshwater sample F1-20 | place: China: Fuxian Lake, Yuxi | collected 2017-12-25 | reverse complement strand
ATATCATTGGCAAAACATTCTTTTTGATAATTATCCGTAAAAAATCTCTTGGTCAACTGATTGATATCATGATTGAGCTGTTGTACCAGACTGTCAATTCGAGCAAACTCTAGATCGGCCTGTGTTTTTATTGTCAACTGTTGTTGTGCTAGATCAAGAATTTTTTCACGATAGTCACTGTTGGCACAATCTGATACAGTGCGTAATTTTTCGATGTTTTGATCCACAAGAGTGGAAAACTGACCGCGATCCAAGGCCTGCTGTAGAGAATTACGCAAAAAGACCAGTTCGTGTAGATGCATTTATGAAAAAGAAAACAAATGATCAAATGTAGTCTTGATGTCTGTGTGAGATGGAATATCCCACTCCAACACTCCCAACAAGTTTTCTACTTTTTGATCCACAATAGTACCTTCCATGGTAGCATCATCGAATGGCAATTCTTTAAACCAAGCAGGAATATGTGTTTCATCTGTGGGATAACCCACGCTGGTATATCCCAGCGGGTTGTCTTTGAGTTTGCAAACAATAGTTTTCATACCATCCACAATGGCCATGCTATAATTGTCACCGTACATTCTACGTAGATTGTTCCAATTCATTGCAGCCCGCACATGTCCTGGCATGTTGGCTCGACCCAGACGTTCTTCTTCCCTAGTGTATTTGGTCAAGTTGTTGACACGCTTGGGTGTGCCTTTTTCCCAGGCGGGCCTGTCTTGAAATGCCAGTTTAAATTCTCTAACCTTGTAATACACATGATCTGGTGCTGCACCAGTAAGTACATCAGTTAGTAATTCGCTCAGGAAGTCCTGTACAACCTTGGGAGTGTCTGATCGCTTGAGGTCAAGCCCCATGGCTTTGACTTTGCCGGGCTTGCCGTGTGTGTCCAGTCTATTACCTTCAAGGTCGTAGATGAGAACTGCATAGCGTTTCTTCTTTATAAATAGGCCCTTACTAGCGACAAGTTCTCGCCCGCCTCGGATGAGCGAACCCATTGATCGCGGTACATGACAGGCTCGTTCCATGAAAGCGGGGAAGGAATCATTGACTTGATCTGCGATAGAATCATATAGCTGGACGCAGATGTCTCGGTTCCATTCCATTCGGCCGGATTCAACTTCCTCTCTAACTGCAGGCCAAGCTGTAAAATAGCACGAATCAGTGTCGCCATAGATGATGGATTTACCAACATGGTCATACTCTCCGAATATGCACTCATTGATATACGCATCCATGTGTCGCGCGATAATGCGCCCGGTAAGAGTAGTACTTTGACCAATTCTTTTATCGAAAAATCTACAACCTGGATTGAGGATTGCTCCGTAGAGACTGTTAAGATTAATCTTTTTGACCAGTTGTCGCTTGTCCCAAAAGGCCTTGTCTTCGTCGGTGACTGCTTCTTTTTTCTTGGCTTGCAACTCTTTACGTTCTGCATACCATCTCTCTAGTAGTCCAGGAACCACGGCCTTTTGTTCGTAACTGAATATGGTACCATTGGCACTCAGCATCCAAGGCTTATTTGAATCAAATATCAGGCGCCATATATCAGCAGCACTCATAACATCTGACCCACCTGATTCCCAGTCAACAGTGATCTCAGTACCCGGTTCGCCTGCCATTACTGCGGTATACTCAAGACTGCCAAACATGTTCTCCCATGCGTCTGCAAAACTGCTGCCGCCGGCCATCTTTTCCTGAATATACCTGTCGGTCATTATGGGTCGGAGTTGTCCGACAATCGACTCTTGTGCCATGTTAAGAGCGCGGATTGCTGACGGGTAGAGCGAATTGATGTCAATTGCACCGATCCAGTCGTGCATGCCTTTTTTGGGGAAAGCAACATAGGCACCTGCTGCTTGTGTGTCACCTTGGTCATCTCTACCTTTCCTGTTAGGTACTACCATACCGCGTTGATGTGCTTCATTGATAATTGCCTGCTCGGTCACTGCTACGGCGCCCATGGTGGTCTGCAGCAACACTGTATTATCGTGAGCCAGTTCATTGGCCAGATCCAGAAATCTCAATTTTTTATCTAGTTTGGCCACAAGCATGGTATCTTGCCTGTTGTAATCAATGAATTTGGGAAAGTCTTTGTTGTACAGTTGATCCAGTGTGCCTTCATACTGAGTCTTACGTTCATCCAGTTCGTATTCGCCAATGGCATCCAGACTATAACTGTGGCGTTCTTCGTAAGTGTATTTGCGATACAGTTGCATATAGTCCATATGCACACGACCAATCAAGTCAAAGGTCAAGTTCTCCGCACCAAAACGCTCAAATGTTCGTTGTTTGGGCAACTGTCCCCATAGACAGAACCTTCTAGTGTCGTCCTTGTTGAGCACTCGAGTGATACGCATGACCATGTAAGGAATATCAAAACCTTCTGAGTTCCACCCACTCAAGATATCGGCATCATCAATGATGTCTAGAAAAGTGTTCAGTAGATCTTCTTCACGTTCAAACAAGAAGCAGTTGTCGTAACGATTGCAAATTTCTTGAGCTGTTTCCCACGAATAACTTTTGGGTGGTACCACTAGGGTGACCAGTCGATCCATCCAGTCTAGATACACACTAATGGCCGTGATTGGGTTGAACGGATCGTCTGGGCGACTAAATCCTCTTACCGGATCGAAGTCAACCTCAATGTCGAAAAAAGCCGTTTGTAGTTTTGGTGATTGGGCGCCCAGATAGTTTTCCTCAAGACATCGGAATACTGGATTAATATCTGACTCCCAAAGGCGTTTGTTGCTATTAATACGTAACTCTTTTTGAAACTCTTTATTCGAACGACTTGAAAACCTAGCAACAGGAGTGCCGTAGACAGTACGGAACTTACCGCGAGGGTCATCGTAGTAAAAGATATAGTTGGCCGGGTATTCACGATAAACTCGTTCGCCGGCCACACGCTCCACAATGTGTATACGATCCTGGCCACGATCATATAAGGCATCAACATAACTCATATTTTTTATTATACTAGGAAATTAACAATCTAACAAGACCCAATGTGTCAATGCCGGTAATTAATAGGTAATTGAGCAACATGCCAAAACTTTTCCTGGTCCAAGCAGCCCAGGAATAAAGCACACAGCCGCCGATCCAAAAAGGATATAACCAAAACAAAGGAGGATTGGGCACCGTGAGAGCAAATGCCAATGCACAACCTACACTGCAAGCCCAAGCCAAAATTTCAACTACAAATCTCAGTTTGTTACTTTGCCAATCTTCCTGTATCCAAGAAAATATTTTGTATATTTGTGTGTTCAAAGAGTTTTGCCCACAGTCTCAAGAATGGTGTTCAATTCTTCGTGGTCGGCATTTTCATCACCCAGACGTGACTTGAATGCAACACGTATGGCTTTTTTTAGAATTGCAGGTTTTATTTCCATTTCTTCAGCCACTGCTTTGACAGTGTCTGCCAAGCCGGCATTGAGGTCTTCTACCTCTTGCATTATGGTCATGCCTTCGTTGATGATTTGTGTTAATTTGGCTTTTTGTTCTGCACTGAACATTCTGGATGTCATTGAAATCTCCTAAAATACTAGTATACAACAAAGCTACACGTAAATCAATATCTGTTATAATAAATGGACGTATTAGTATTTACTAAATATTCTTACATCAATTTGGTTTTTATGACTATCGAACATGATTTAGTGTTTCACCGAAACACCAGAAATTTACCAAGTAAAAAAAATATTGCTGCTTCACGTTGCGAATTTCCTTGGAAAGAAGTGCATGTGGATAGACTTGGGCGAATTTTTGTTTGTGGCTGTGATGCATGGGTACCTTATTCAATTGGTCATGTGTTGGATTTTGACAGCTTGGCAGAAATATTTTCTTCATCCACTGCACAAATGATTCAACGATCAATCGAGCTGGGAGAATATGAATATTGCGACACTGTACACTGTGGAGTAGCTTCAGAATTCAAACGTATTGCATTTGATTACGAAGTTCAAATTGGAATTGACGACTCCTGCAATTTGCAGTGTCCTAGTTGTAGAACCAGCATGCGATTTCGCGATGATGATCACTATGTCAACGAGCGCAATCAATGGTTACAACAGATACAGAAATGGATCAAACAGTGTCCTGATAAAAAAATTAACATCTTGATTGGCAGCAATGGAGAACCGTTTGCCAGTCCTATATATAAGAACTTTTTAAAAACAGATTTCAATCACAATGTAAATTACGAAATAAGATCAAACGGTACCCTGATCAAGAAGCATATCAATGAACTGTCAGTGTTGCCCAATCTTAAAATTATTCGACTGAGCATAGATGCTGCCACTGCAATAACTTATGAAAATGTCAGACGCCCAGCAAAATGGAACAACTTGTTGGAAAATATCGACTACCTCAACATGTTGAAAGATCGATATAATTTTCGAGTACATGCCAGTTTTGTAATTCAGAAACAAAATTTAGACGACGTTTTAGAATTTATAGATTTTTGTCACGACAACGATATTGACAGTTGTGACTTTACCTTGCTGCAAGATTGGGGCAGTTTTCAAGATTTTGATGAACAGGCTGTGCATCGACCTGGCCATGCATTGTATAGAAAATTTTTACAGATAATCAGCGAACCCAAATTTGTCAAACTGCAACCTGCTTGGTTGAACAATTATTGATCAACTAGCCATGGAAACAACTGCTGCCAATTGGTGTTGCGTCTGCGATCAATTTCGGTCAAATACACTTTGAGATTGGCTATGGCCTCGGGATTTTTTGGCCTAGACAATATCTTGGCAGCTATACCCCTAAAGTGTTCTTTGATATTTTGTTGTTGTTCATTGTCTTCTGGCATTACTGCCAGTATCTGATCAATATCATTTCTAAAGGTTTCCGGTCCAAATATATCCGGTTTCATGTGACTGGGACTGGGCACACTTGTACAACTCCAGGAAATATAATCCCATTTGTATCCTAGATCCTTTTTGAGTTGATTCCAGTAATTGATTTTTTCAAAATACTCGGGCATGGTTTTTATACTCAAAGCATTTATCGCAGCATTTATACACACAGTTATATCTTTGGTCAGCAGATATTCCATGTTGGCTGTATATTCATCGAGATCCAGGCCCCAACGCACATATTCCTGTTGTGGACCCCAACAGTCCAAACTGCCGGTGATCTGTATACGTTTGAGTTTTCCGGCATCCTTTAACAACATCATTCTATCTATGATACGTGCAAAACGTTTGGGTTCAACTTTGAGATTGCTCACAAGATTGAGTGTGAGTTCTGGACTGGGATTGTTGTCAAAAAAATCCAAACACAATTCCAGTTCTCGTTGATAAAACGGTTCGCCACCCAGCACATGAAAGTATCTGAGTTTTTGATGATTTTGTTTGAACCAAACCCAAAATTCTGCCAGCAGTTGATCGTAATGTGCGGTCATTCTGCTGTCTTCGGGAACCAATTTCACTGTGCCAGACTGAAATAGACCAAATCTACGATTTTCTTCTTCCCACTTGCTGCTAAAATGTGGGCCGCAATAAAGACAGCTCATGTTGCAAACATTGGTAAAATACATTTCCAGTATGGTTGGTGTCACTGTGTTTGCATTTATATCTCGATCCAGTTCTGTGGCATACTCATAATGTCCGTTGGCAAGTTGGTATTGTCGATCACTCATACCGCCGGACTGTTCTATGGTCTGACAATATTGACAGCCAGCCTGTGGCCATTCGCCTCGTCTCATCATTTCTCTACTCAATACCTTGCGTGACGTATTATGAAAGGTGTGAAATTCTCCCACTTGAAACGTGTCGTGATCGCATCTATGACAACTGCTAGATCGAGCCAAGCTCAAAAATACTGTGGACCATGACCATTTGAGTATACAAGCAGTGTTGGACTTTATTGGAAATTGTTTAGGCATAGGTATCAAAAAACTCAGGATCAAGTTTGTATAAGGCAGCAAGACTGTGTGACCAGTCTGTGTTTCGTATTTTGTCTAATCGATTCAAATATGATATCCACGACAAATTGCACAACGAGTCAGTGGCAAGAGTGCGCAAAAGGATTTGTCTAGTGGGCGACTCAGGAGCATTGGCAATGTGTTGTGTGACCACTTGTTTGAGATGTGCTGGCATGTTGCGCAGTGAAAAATATCCCTGTGTGTCACTTTGAAAATTCAGCTGTATGTTGTTTTCTAATGCGTAATCATACAAATTTTGAAAATACATTATGTTATGTACTCCAATATTGACACCAATCTCCAGTTGACAAAATTTTTTATACTGTTGCAAGTTGGTCTGTACAGTGTTCCAATTGCCTGGATGTCGTATGTATTCAAATTGAGCGCCAATGGCATCTATACTGGCCACAAGTGTAACACTGCCAAATTGTTGCCACAATTCTACTACTGCTTGATCGGGAACAATTGTGGCATTGGTATTGTAATGAACATGTATTCGACTGGTATTTGTGGTAGTTGTCAGGTATGTAAGAACATTCACATGATCATGAGTCAATAACGGTTCGCCGCCGTTGAAATAAATCTGCTCTATGTTATCAAGATCAAAATCAAATATTAATTTATTATGCTTGGTATGTTTAATTTTTTTGTGTTGTCGTAGACCCAACTTGATTTCGTCTTCGATCCAGGAGCTGCTGTAAACACTGCTGCAGGCTATGCATTTCAAATTGCAAATATTATCACAATTGTACTGCAAATAGCGTAATTTTGGTTGGTATACATATTCATTGTTGTTGATGTATGAAAGTCGATGTAATCTTCTTGATGTGGAACCTGCAGTCTCGTCTTGCACACATTGCGAACAGCTTGGTGGTAAAATACCTGAGTCGACGTATTTTTGTCTCTGCGATTGCAGATCTTGGTTGTAAAAATCTATATTTGCTACAGCATCACCCAACTTGTTGACACAGCAAAATCCCAGTTGCACTTGATTGTCATTGGTTTTCTGTATAAAAAGATTTTGAAATATGTCGGGACAGTAGTGATTCATAATGCTCACTTCCAACTGCAGGGCACGACTCCTTTAGTTGACGCAGCAGCCGCGTACACCGGTCCTAAGGGTGTTCTTATTTTTTTGGTTCGCATGTTCTGGTCCTCACTGTTTTGCCATCCTGGTCTAATTCTTCTCGCCATTCGCTGCATACTTGAGTTTCTTGCTTGGACTTTTCTGGAAAATATTTTTCTATAGTATAATTTGCGCCCATCCATCCCATGGCACTGAAAAAACCCCAAACTATCATGTAAGGCAGTTCACCTAGCATGTGCAATCCTTTCTTTAATGATTGCAATCACTTGATCGTTGAGTACAACTTCGTAGTGATTGCTAGGCAGTTCGATCAACTCCATGATATCGTCACGCACCATTTGACTTGCAATGGTGACCACACCATCATTCTTGCCGGGTACCCAAGGAGCATTACCTTTGGTAGTGACCACATTGGTCCATGGAGGCAATTTTTTTATGTGTCTGGCATGTTGCATGGCATATGAATTGGGACCAATGTCTTTGAGCAATCTACTGTAAGGCAGAAAATATTTGGCCACATCGGCTATTTCGGCACCACCATAGGGCGTGCTCAAAGTCACAGCTCCTAAAACTTTGTCTCCCAACAGTTCAGCCAGATGCAAACAATAAATTCCGCCAAGACTGTGAGCAACAAAAAATATAGCTGATTCGGCTGATAAAAAATCTTTTATAATTGCAAGGTTTTTTTCAAATCCGTTTCTACTGTCATAGTTGATCACAATGTCATTGTCTTGACCAATACTGTGCCGGATGTAGTTAAAACTTTCGCCAGTGGCACTGGCACCATGTATATAAACAATCTTCATGCTGTGTACTCCGGCCATAAATCTCGGAAACGATATTTGAAGTCTGGCCAGTAGGTATTTTCTTGATTTTCGTGCCAGGCCAACAACCCAGCACAATCATCTGCAGAGTTTGAGATATTGCCTAAATTAATGGCCAGATCCTGTAAAAATTTCTTTTGCCTGGGCCATAAAATATACTGCAAGGAGTCTTGTAATTCTTGTACACTGCGTTCAATGAAACGTTTGGGCAAACTGGCCACAGCCAAAATGTGTGGATAAGTCAATTCATTCCATCGCGGTTGTGGATAGTTATTTTCCACAAAGTATCTATTGATCTGTGACAGGTCCAGTGCATTGTAAACACTGTACTGACCAGTTATGCCTATAAGATGACCTGGTCGATTTTTGATGGCATTCTGAATGTATCTGATATTTTGTGTAATCAGTTCCCAACTGCTGCCGTGCCGCACATATTCAAATTTTTCTTCCACTGTTTCAAAACTCACATCCCAGATCACTTTGTTTTTTTCTAAAAGTTTTTTGACAATACGATTGTTTTCTAGCGGTACACTCAAATTTGTGATAAGATTGATGTTTACATCGGCATCTATCACATCTAGCAGCAGTTCATTTTCTTTTTGTAACAAGGGCTCGCCGCCCAACAATGCTAGATTTTTCAGTGTGCTTTTGTTTTTATCAATAAAGGTCAAAATGTCTGACATTGTAGACGAATAATCAATACGTTCAGGTTTCATATTTTTTAATGCAGACCATTGACTACTGGCATCTGGGCCACAGTAGGAACAACTCAAATTACATGTGTTGCTCCATCGGATGTCCAGGTTTTGCAAATATGAATCCTGGATGCTGTTTAAATTTATAGCGTCATTCTGTGCGATATCATTGTACCAATCACGTTCACTGAAATCACTATGTTTCTCTTGAGTAACACAGGTTTGACAATTGGCGTGATATTGATTGGAAAATACAGCCTGCTTGATAGCTATAATTTTTGAATTGTTTAGGGCATCATTGATTGATGATTTTCTCAAATCATCTATGGCCACTTTGCCTGCACAGCAAAGTTTGTAATCTCCTTGCGGATTAATGTGTAGATTGGTCCAAGGGGCATAACAAAAGTTACGCCCAATGTCTTTTGATAAAGTTATCATTCAGAAGTCTGTTTAGAACTTTATTTAAGAGTAGAACGCAACATCCAAGAATGTTTGGCATGTGCATCTTGTCTACTGGCCAAAAAATCACTGAGGCCATGTAAACCCAGTTCTTCGGCTGCCCGAAAAACTATTCGAAACATTTCAGACATTTTGTCGCTGTCTTTCAACAGTTCAATCAGCATGGACTGAGCATCCAACACTTCGGTTTCGTCATCAATTTGACTCAATACACTGAATCGTGCAAAAGATCCTGGAGTGTAGGCACCAGTGGCACGTATTTCTTCAGCAAAAGTATCTATGCTGCCATACACTTCTTCGTATATTTTTCCAAAAAGATCGTGATACTGCGGGAAGTTGGGACCTTCTACGTTCCAGTGAAAGTAATGTGCTTTCAAATAAAAAGCATATTCGCTAGCAAATGCAATTTTTAGAGCTTGGTGTAATGATTCCATACCAATATTTATCTGCCTTGTCCGCGATCGGCCTTGAAGCTGCGTCGGTAACTTTTGTTCATTGAACTAGTTTTTGGCCTAATACCACCAATATGTGTACGTTTAACCACATGACTGATTTTGTTTTGATTGGTTGACGAACCTTTTGCTTTTGCCATTTTATTCTCCAGTTAAATTTGATTTTTCATACATCACTGTATCAGTATCACCTAAACTCCATTTGGGATTTTGCTCTACCACATACTTTCTAGTACAAACTCGAAAGTCGGGAAACTTCATATTACTAGGATTGCTAGCTGCATCATAAAATAAGCATCTATTGTTAGGTTGTGCTGCATACTGTCCATTATCTAATTCAATAAAGTTAAAACTTTTATGATCTTCGGGCCATTCACTGTATCCGGTGTCTATGGTATTTTGATCTGAGTGCGCATTATCTACTGTAAACAAGTAATTACCCGAATACATTTGTTTATCTTTGGCGTAGAACTTGCAACTTAGATTTTTTAGAAAAGCCTTTTGTATGATGGCTATATCATAATCAAAGCAGTCCCAAATTTGTAGTGTGTCTAAAGGTAGAAAATTTTCTGTGTCAAGATTGTCTGTGCGTGACACAAACGCTGATAAAGGTAGCTTGTCATAAAGTGCGCCATAGTTTGGTAAGTAAGCCTCAATTCTAAATGCTTGTCCTCTGATACTTTTAATTGTAATCCATATACAGGGTTCATATTCGCCGTGACCTCGTTCAAAGTCATATAAAAATTCGCGTCTAATGTAACAGTGTATTGGTGGTGTGTTAGCTATTAAAAATGACATTGTTCGAATACATCATTGTTGAGGTTCATCCTTTTGCATGCGTCTAATAATGCTTTGATTTTGTCTGTTAGGGTCAATCACATTTAATACTTCTTGATGTGCTAGAGCTTTTGGATCAGATAGTAGTTTACCAGCTGTAAAAATATTGCCTAACACATTTAAACCTTTTTTGAGTGGTGTTGGTTCCGGCTGATTGTCTGGCTTGAGTTCTGGTATTTGTTCTTTCATTGACCGTGTCTTGGTAGCCACATTCTTTGCTGGTCCACGACGTTCTGGATTGGGATCTTCTCTACGTTTTTTGGCTGCACTACTGGCTCGACCTTTTTTGCCCAGCGAATGTGCTTTGCTAGCAGGTAGACATTTGGGTTTGCCTTCGCCACTGTCTCTACCGCCACACTCGCCTCGAATTTTGCCATCGGGACCAAATCGTACCCATTTTTCTTTGAACCATTTTCGCAAATCTTCCTCTAATTCAGATTCATTGAGGATTGATAAATCATAGTCGTACTGGTCAGCTGACTCATCTGTTTTTTTAACGCTGTTAATAAATTTACGATAAACACCAGCTGCTTCAGTTTTGCCTGCTGCTCGTGCTCGTTGTTCCATAGCAACTGCTGCTTGTATCTTGTGTGCGTGAGAACGGCCGATGTTTTTAATTTTACTGACACTGGCACGAGCATCTGCTGCTGTGGCAAATTTTAATCCATGAATTGTGCCTTTAGGATCTTCATCTGTATATAGGTCAGAATGTGATCGTGACTTGGCCGGCTGCCCTGGTTTACGCGGTACTCGTTTGTCTTCGGTTACATCTTCATCAGATCTTTTTTTATTTTTGACACAATTAGGGTATCGTTTACCAAACATGGTTTTCATACCTTCTTTGTGATAACCTTTCCAGCAGGCTTCGAGTATTTCTCTATATTTCATTTTTTACTCTTGTTACCCCAGT
>SXGQ01548213.1_pt1 | contig 11196 bp, 7 predicted proteins | sample 3178371 | NCBI WGS metagenome assembly SXGQ01 (sample SAMN11356859, study PRJNA531348) | freshwater metagenome | isolation source: freshwater sample F1-20 | place: China: Fuxian Lake, Yuxi | collected 2017-12-25 | reverse complement strand
GGCAACGCCGAGCAGATGTTCGACCCCACCACCGGCTCACCCCACACCGCCCACACCACCTACGACGTGCCCCTCATCGTCGTCGGCGAGGCCTTCCGCGGCCGCCACCTGGCGCCCAGGGCCGACCCCGACCACGCCGGCGATGCCCGCCTGGGCGACATCCTCCCCACCATGCTCGACATGATGGGCCTCCCCAAGCCCGCGGCCATGACGGGGCGCAGCCTGCTGAGGTAGCTCGATGCACCCGGTCACGTACGGCATCGTGACAACGCTCGCGGCAGCGTTGCTGCTGACCCTCATTGTGCGTTGGCTGGGTGCCCCGCTTCAACGACTCTCTCAGTCCGGCTTGACAGCACTTGCGGGAGCCGTCTGGCTTGCCGCCATCGCAGCCGGCATCCTGGTCGGGTACCGCCGCTGGCGTAAGCCGTGATCCGCATGATGCGGCTATCCTGCGCCGCATGGCCATCGACCTCACCGGCAAGCCCATCCTCATCACCGGCGCCTCTTCGGGCATCGGGCGTGAAACCGCACTCCACTGCGCCAGGGCGGGCATGCCCGTCGTGCTCGCCGCACGCCGGGCCGACAAGCTCAACGACGCCGTCGCCCAGATCACGCGCGAGGGCGGGCGCGCCATCGCCGTCCCCCTCGACGTCGACGACCCCGCCGCCTGCACCGCCGCCGTCGAACGCTGCATCGACGCCTTCGGCTCGATCTACTCCGTCTTCGCCAACGCCGGGTACGGCTTCGAGGCCCCGGTCCACGAGACCACCGACCAGATGTTCCGCGCCATCTTTGAGACCAACTTCTACGGCACCATCAACACCATCCGCCCCGCGCTCGAACCGATGAAGACCGCCCGCCAGGGGCACATCCTCATCTGCTCGTCCTGCCTCGCCAAGTTTGCCGTGCCCTACTACTCGGCCTACTCCGCCACCAAGGCGGCCCAGAACCACATCGGGCGCGCCATGAGCATCGAGCTCCGCCCCCACGGCATCCGCACCTCGACGGTCCATCCCATCGGCACACGCACCGAGTTCTTCGAAACCGCCGCGAAGAACAGCCACGAGGGCACGATGATGAGCGAGCACACCCCCAACTCGTTCATGCAGAGTCCGTCAACGGTCGCCCGCGCCGTCGTCCGATGCCTCCGCCGCCCACGCCCCGAGGTCTGGACCAGCCTGCCGGTCCACCTGGGCATGTCCATCGCCACCTTCACGCCGCGGATCTCGGACTACTTACTCCGCCGCATGCTCAAGCCGTGAGATTCACCGCAGAGACGCAGAGATCGCAGAGAGATCAAACAATCAACCACACAGGCACAGAGGACACAGAGTGAAGACTGTGTGCAGGAATCGCCTTGCCGCGGCCGCAAGCCGCGCAATGCACAGTGCATTGCTCTTCTCTGTGCTCTCTGTGCCTCTGCGGTGAACCCTGTCTTTTCTCGGCGATCTCTGCGTCTCTGCGGTGAATCTCAGTAGACCAAAGAGCACTTGTCCGGCGTGCAGCCGTGCTCGTCGAAGATCACCAGATCGTTGGGCTTGTCGGTGTGCAGCCACGGCTCGGGGAGGTAGTACCTCGTCTGCGGCGGCACGGCCTTGCCCTTGGCCGTCGCCACCCAGTAGCGCCCGGCGTTGTGGCCGTTGACGAACACCTGCCCCTTGCTCAGCCCCGCCGCATCAAGATGCAGCGGGCGCGTTGCGCCGGTCACCGTGAACTCGCACCGCCACCACGTCGGGATACCCACGCCGCCGCGCGACTTGCCGCCCTTGGCGCTCCACGCGTCGTACGACCCCTTGGCCGGCGGCTCCCACCGCGCGAACGCCCACTCGGCCTTCTCGGTGATGCGAGACTTGCCTTCGTAGAAACTCACCGCCGACTTGTACGCCGACAGCGCCGCATCGGCATCGCCGACCACCGCGATCTGCACCGCGTTCTTGCCGCGTGAGAGTTCCTCGGCGCTCAACACGATCCGGTCGCCGCACCAGGGTCGCAGAAGTCGCACGGGCGTACCGTTCACCAACAGCAGCGCCGCCGCTAGCGACTCGGCGCCGAGCTCCGCCAGCGGTTCGATCACGAGTACCACCGGCGTGCTGCGCCGATGCTCGAAGCGCCAGGTCAGCCGGCGCGCATCGGTGCGGTCGTCGCTCTCGACGCCGAAGATCGGCGACCGGAACTTCAGCGGCGCGACCGGGTCATCCGACTCCAGCTTCGAGGCGCCGGCCTTGATCGCGCCCAGCTCCCAGATGTGCCCGTGCAGCCCCTTGGGCTCGCCCATCGACGATCCGTCCGACAGGCGTCCGAGGTTGTCGGTCAGCACCGTCCAGACCTGCTCGCCCGACTTCACCGTCAGCGGCTCGATGAACCCCGACGCCCCCGGCCCCTCGCCGATCAGCGCCACGGTCTCGCCGCCCGCGAACAGATGCAGCCGGTCCGCCGCCTCGACGAAGCCCCCCTTGAGCTTCTTGGCGCTGCCGGACTTCAGCCGCAGCCGGTACCACCCATAGCCCGATGGAGCCCCGAGGTTCTCCAGCGCCCCCGGACCTTCGATCACGGCAAAGCGGTCGCTCTTCCCCGTGGTGTAGTCGTCGCACGGCGAACACGTCCACGCGCCCAGCACCGCCTTCGGTGGCGTCCGCACGCTCGGCGCCCGGGCCGCTTCGCCCACCGTCGCGTGCTCGCCCGCGGCATCGATCCGAACCGCCGACTTGAAATCAGGATGAACCTCCGCCCGCCCCGACTCATCGATCGAACGCACGCCGACCAGCACCGCCTCGCCCGGGATCACGATCGTCGCGTCGGTCATCGCCTCGCTCAGCACCACGATGCAGACGCCCTCGTGCTCCACAATCGACGGCGTCGAGCCCGTCGGAACGCCCAGCTCCATCGTGGCGCTATTGATCGACAGCAGGCCGCTCGCACCGGCGGGCCCGAAGCAGACCAGCACCCGCCCGACCAGTGCCAGCACGCTCAGCGTGCAGAAGTCCAGCGTCGAGCGGTTCACCAGGTGGGTATTCATGATCACCCATCCGACACCCCACTCGCCCACCTCCGCGCTCAGCATCGAACCGTCGCTCAACACCAGCGGCACACGCTGACGCCCGCGGTCCGGCGGCGACATCAGGAACACCACCGACCCTTGGGTGCCCGACAAATGCACCACCGATGTCGGCCCAGCGCCGTCCGCCGCCCGTGCGGCCTTTTTCCTGGCCCCAGCCTGCTCGGCCCCCGTCCCCTCCGGTGGCGCCAGCGACACCGGCCGATACGAAGGATCAAGCCCCGCCAGCAGCCGTTCGAACGACGATGCAAAGGTCGCGACGCGCTTCACCGCGTCGTACGCCGCGGTGCGCTGGCCGTCCTGCGCGACCGGGACCAGCTCGCCGCCGGCATCGGGCGCGGTGGTGTGAAAGCCGCCGCCCGGCCCGCCGGAACGACCGCCCCCGAAACCAAAGTTCGTCCCCGCGCAGAACGGCGACACGGTGAACTGCGCCCCCGCCGCCAGCGCGTGCACCAGCCGCCGGAACAGCTCACCCGCCCCCTGGTCCGACACCGATGCGCCCCAGCTCGCGCCATCCGTTCGCCCCACGCCGACATCCAGCGCCAGCCGCGGCTGATCAGGGCACACAGTCCCGAGCTGTCGCATGTTCGCAAACAGGTGGGACGACCCGCTCCATCCTTCGATGGTCCCTTCGGCCGACTGGTAGAGATTGTTCGCGATCGCGATCGGCACCGAGACGCCCGATTCGCGGAGGAACCGCAGCAGCTCGCTGATGTACGCCTCGCCCACAACACCATCGCGGCAGAGCCAGCGATGCTCCGACCGCACCATCACGATCGGGCCCGTGCGCTTGCGTGAGGTCCCCGTGGCCTGCAGGTCCACGATCCGGGCGCACGCGGCCGCGAGGAACCTCGACGCCGCGCCCATGTACCCCGAATCGTTCCCGCGCAGCCGGCGCTGGCTGGGGCCGAGCACCCACGTCGGCAGCCCCCCCAGATCCCGACCCTGGCCCACGTACGGGCCCATCCGGAGCACGCACCACAGACCCTGGGCGGCGATCTCTTTGATGAACGCCGGCAGGTCCAGCTCGCCCGTGAAGTCGTAGACCCCGGGGCGCGGCTCGTGCAGCGACCAGACCACCGACGTTTCAACACAGTTCAGCCCTGCCTGCCGGGCCGCCCGCAGACGCGACGCCCACAGCGCCCGCGGCGTGCGGGCGTAGTCGACAGTCCCCGAAACGAGCCACAACCGGCGCCCGTCCAAGCTCAGACTGTGGCCATCGACGGTCATCGGCGGCATCTGGGTCCCTCTGTGTTCGCGAATATGAGCGGGCGAGGGTAAGGGCCTCGACCCCGCTCCGCAACGACCCGACCCATGACCGGTACACTCGCCCGCCCATGATGCCACTCGCTCCGCACCCTTCGCCGCCGACCCTCCCGCCCCGCGCGGGACAGCCGGGCGGCGTCCGGGTAACCGGTCTGGGCGTGGCTCTCGCCGCCCTGGCCATGCTGGCCGGGGGCTGTTCTTCGATGAGCCAGATCGATCAGCGCGTCAACCGGCTGATCCAGGACACCTCGGGCGAGCTCGGAGGCGACGCCACCCCGCCCACCACCCGCCCCCCCGCTCAGGCCAACAACCGCATCCCCGGCGAGACCGACAAGCAGCCGCCGACGGTCAACCCCGAAGCCTCCGAGCTGACATTCATCCCCGCCGAACCCGGGACCCAGCGCGTCCTGGATCGCCTCCGCTCCTACTCGGCGGTGCCCAGCGACCCGCTGAACCTGAGCCTCACGGCGGCCTTCACCACCGCGCAGCAGTCCGCGCGCGAGTTCCTGAACGCCGAAGAGGACTACATGCTGGCGGCCATCCGCCTGCTCATCGAACGCCACCTCTGGGGCCCCCGCTTCTTCAACGAGCTCACCGCGGGCGTCACGGCCGACGGCCTCAACAACAACTACACCTCGGCCCTCCGCGTCATCAACGAGCTCCGGGCCACCCAGCGCCTGCCCTACGGCGGCGCCTTCGAGGCCGCGGTGATCACCGATGCCACGCAGCGGCTCTCCAACGAGGTCTCGGGCGGGCGACTCACCGACGCCACCACCATCGCCCTCTCGGCCAACATCCCGCTCCTCCGCAACGCCGGACTCATCGCGCAGGAAGACCTGATCCAGGCCGAGCGCGACCTGATCTACTCCGCACGCGACTTCGAGAACTTCCGTCGCACCTTCTTCGTCGATCTCGCCCGCGACTACTTCGAGCTCATCGCCCAGCTCGGCAGCATCCGCAACCAGGAACGCCGGCTCGAAAGCGTCATGCAGTTCCAGGAGCAGACCCGCGCCAAGGTCGACGCCGGACGCATCGCCGCCTTCGAAGCCCGTCGCGTCGAACAGGATGTCCTCTCCAGCCAGAACAGCCTCGTGAACGCCCGAGAGGTCTACATTCTCTCGCTCGACCGCTTCAAGGTACGACTGGGCATCCCGGTGCAGCAGCCGGTGGTCATCGAACCGGTCGTCCTGGATCTCCCCGATCCCGAGATCTCGGTCGACGACGCCGCCGCGATGGCCCTGCAGTTCCGCCTCGACTACCAGAACCAGATCGACCGCGTCGCCGACGCCCGCCGCGCGATCTCCAACGCCCAGAATCAGCTCCTCCCCGATCTTGATGTCGGCCTCAACGCCAACATCCCCACCGACGAGGGCCGGCGCCGGGGCCGCCTCCGCTTCGACCCGCGCGACAGCGACTACGCGGCGCTCATCACCTTCGGCCTGCCGCTGGACCGCGAGATCGAGCGGCTCAACCTCCGGGCGACCGTCATCGCGTTCCAGAGGTCCGAACGCAACCTCGACCTGGCCACCGACAACCTCATCCTCGATGCTCGACGCGCCGTCCGCGAGATCGACCGCGCCCGGCTGAGCGTCCAGCTCCAGCAGGAAACCGTCCGCATCAACGAACTGCGCCTCGAGGAACTCCGCATCAAGCAGGACGAGGTCGAGCCCCGCGACCGCCTGGACGCCGAAACCGACCTCCTCGATGCGCGGAACCAGCTCCAGAACGCCCTGCGCGACCTCCGGACCGCCATCCTCGAATACCTGCTGGTCACCGGCCAGATGCGCGTCGCCCCCGACGGCACGTTCCTCCCGCTCCAGGGCATGGTCTTCCGCATGATCAGCCCCGATGCCCCCGGCGCCGAGACCGGCCAGGCGCCGGGAACCGAGATCCCGGGCATCGATGCAGAAGCCGCGGACGCCGGCGGCCCAGATGCCGCCCAGCCCCCGGACCCGGCCCAGCCCCAGGACCCACCCCAGCCACAACCCGACCAGCCCCCCGCCGATCCGCAACAGCCCTGACACGGAATCGACGATTCATCAGGATCCGGGAAGCAACCGGCGGCGAAGGCGGTTCAGCGGGGCATAGGCTGGAACCGCCCCGGGCGGCATCGGTATCGTTCGGTAGTTACGCGGGTCATCCCCATTCCGGGCCTTCGTCCCGTTCCCCGCATGGAGGTCCCATGGGCTTTGGTTCCGATTCACAATCCCGACCCGCGGCCCGCACGCGCGGCTCGGTGCTCGTCAAGACGCTCATCGCCGTCGGCGTGCTGGTGGCGATCGGTGCGGTGGCGCTGGCGCTCAAGCCCAGTCGCGGCCCCACGAACACGAGCCGCGCCGACATCCATGCCGCCAGCGCGACCAGCTTCGACATCACGATCACCGCCAGCGGCGAACTGGTCGCCAAGAAGCAGACCGACCTCAAGAGCCGCCTGAAGCGGATGGTGGCCATCACCGAGGTCGTGCCCGAGGGCCAGTTCGTGCGCGTCGGCGACGTGCTCTGCCGCCTGAACTCCGACGACATCGTCAAGCGTCTCAACGAAGAAGAAGACCGGCTCCGCAGCGCCGAGAACGAGGTCCAGGTCGCCGAGAACGCGCTCAAGATCCAGCTCTCGGACAACGAGTCCTCCCTCCGCCAGTCCCAGCTCAAGATCGACCTCGCCCAGCTCGAGCTCGAGAAGTGGATCAACGGCGACGACAAGGAAAAGCTCCAGGAACTCAACCTCGCGATCGAGCGCGGCCGCCTTGAGGAAGACCGGCTCCGCAAGAAGCTCGACCGTTCCAACGAACTCTTCGAGCGTGAGTTCCTCAGCTCCGACGAGCGCGAACGCGACGAGCGCGACTACCTCGAAGCCAAGCGCAACCTCGAGACCGCCGAGCTCCGCCTCCGCGTCTACCAGGAGTTCACCCGCAACAAGGAGCTCAAGAAGCTCGAGTCCGACGTCCAGGAAGCCATCGCCGAACGCGCCCGCGTCGAGAGCATCAACGAGAGCAACCACGCCACCCGCAAGTCCCAGCTCGATTTCGCCCGTGCCAACCTCCGCCAGCGCCAATCCGAAGTCGACAAACTCCGCGAGGAACTGGACGCAACCACGATCGTGGCCCCGACCGCCGGCCTCGTCGTCTACCAGTCCAGCATCGCGCCAGACCGTCAGTGGGACAACCGCGGCCCGATCGCCGTCGGACGCGAGATCCATCCCAACGAGTCCATCATCGTGCTCCCCGACACCCGCGAAATGATCGCCTCGATCAAGGTCCACGAGAGCCTGATCAGCAAGGTCCAGATCGGCCAGCCCGCATTCGTCTCCATCGATGCCGCCCAAGGACGCATCTTCGACGGGCGCGTCGAGTCCATCGGCATCGTCGCCGAGTCCGGCGGCTGGCGCGACCCCAACCTCCGCGAGTACGAGGTCCGAGTCGCGCTGGACTTGGGAGACGGCGAGCACGCCCTCAAGCCCTCCATGCGCTGCGAGGCCACGCTGATCCTGGACCGCGTCGAGAACGCGCTGGCCGTCCCCATCCAGGGCATCTTCATCGACGGCGCTGTGAACTTCGTCTACACGCCCGAGGGCGACCGCTACGCCCGCGTCCCCGTGCGCGTCGGCCGGCGCTCCGACGCCTTCGCCGAGATCGCCGACGGGCTCGCCAGCGGCGCCAAGGTCCTGCTCCGCGAGCCCGACGTCGGGCAGATCATCAAGGTTGATTTCAGCGAAGACATCACCGCCCGCTTCGCCGCCGGACCCAACCGGGGCGACAGCCCCGACGGCGCGACCGGCGCCGGCCCCACTTCGGCCCGCTCAGGCAGCACCGACGGCGCACGAAGCCGGGGCCAGGCCCGTACCGTCGCCGCCGAGGCCGCAACCACTGAAACCGACGCGACGAGTGATGCAGGCGCGGACGACTCCTCCGACACCGACGAGTCGCCCGCCGCAGAAATCAAGGTCGATGCGCCGGTTCAGCCCGTCGCGGCCGCAGCCGCGCCCAAGGCCGTCCCCGTGCCGGCTACTGAAACCCGCTGAGGTGATCAGGGCACCACGTCGACGACCATCGCGACCCCGTCGTCACGCCCCGGCGCATCAACGCCGCCGGACACACCAAGCGTCCGTCCGTCGGGCCACAGCACGCCGCGGAACCCGTGAAGATCCGAACGATCTGACCACATCGGCCACTGCACTTCAACCGAGTGCGCCGACTTCCGCCGCACCTCGATCCGCACAACCCCCTCGTCGTCGGTCCAGCCGCACAACGACGGCTGCGCGCCCATGTCCGCCAGCGTCTCCTTCGAGACCGGCAACGGCACCGGCGACGACGACAGTCGCACCAGCCGCACGTGGGCCTTTGCCAGAGGCGACCGCTCGCCCGCGGCATCCTCCGAACTGACCCGCAGCGCCACGGTCTGGGTGCCGGACGAGCAGCCGCCCAGCGCCGCACCCCATATCAGACACAGGCTCGCCGCCGTCGATCGCCTCATGGCTCCAGACTACCCGACGTCCGCCGTGCAGGGCCAGTCACTCATCCAGCATCCGCTTGCGCCGGAGCACGTGGTGATAATGCTGGGCGAAGCGGTGGGCCTCGTCGCGGATCGCCTGGCACAGGCGCAGCCCCGGGTTGTCCCGCCCCAGCCGGATGGGCTCGGCCCGCTGCTGGATGTAGATCAGCTCTTCCTTCTTGGCCAGGCTGATCACCATCGGCGGCCGCACATCCAGCGACTCGAACGCCTGCAGCGCCGCGTGAAGCTGGCCCAGCCCGCCGTCGATCAGGATCACGTCGGGGTACAACTCCTGCCCGGCGCCCGCTTCGCGGTACCGCCGGCTCACCACCTCGCGGATGCTGGCGTAATCGTCGTTGCCGCCGTCGACCGATCGGATGCGGTACCGGCGGTACTGGTTCTTCAGCGGCCGGCCGTCCACGAAGCACACCTTGCTGCCCACCGTCTCGCCCCCCTGCAAGTGAGCAATATCGATGGCTTCAAGGCACCTGATCGGCTCGTCGAGCCCGAGGGCCTTCTGCAGGCTCCGCACCCCCTTGCGCGGGTCGATGCGGTGCAGTTCCTCCGTCTCGGGCTGCCACCCCTCGCTCTTATGGCCCCGCTCGCCCAGCTTCTCGATCGCGCGGATCTGATCGCGGAGCGCGGCCGCCCGCTCGAACCGCAGCTCGGTGCTGGCCTGCTGCATCTCCTGCTGCATCTCGCGCAGCATGGCGCTCCGCTTGCTCCCCAGGAACCGTACGAATCGCTCCACATCCTCGGCGTACGCGCCCGGCGTGATCCGATCGGCGCACGGCGCGGTGCACCGCCCGATCGAGTGCAGCAGGCACGGCCGGAACAGCCTGTTCTTCGGGTCGCCCTCCACGATGTCGAGCTTGCAGGTGCGGAACTTGAACACACGCTGCAGCAGCCGCACCGCATCCCGCAGCGCCCCCGCGTTGGTGAAGGGCCCGAAGATCTTCGCCCCGCGCAGCTCCGGCGCCGAGGGGTTCCGCGTCACGAACACCCGCGGGAAGTCCTCCCTCTGCGTCACCACGAGGTACGGGAAGGTCTTGTCGTCCGTCAGCCGCACGTTGAATCGGGGCCGGATGTCCTTGATCAGCCGGTTCTCAGTAAGCAGCGCCTCCCATTCGCCCTCGCACGCCAGCACGTCAAAGTCGTGCAGATGGTCCAGCATCGGGGCCTTCTTGAACCCCAGGTCCGCCGACGGCACGAAGTAGCTGCTCACCCGGTCCGGAAGGCTCGCCGCCTTGCCCACATACAGCACCACACCCTTGTGGTCCTTCATCAGGTACACGCCTGGAACCCGCGGCAGCTCGCGGGCCTTGCGCAGCAGCCGCGAGAGCCGCTCTTCGCGCGTCTCCACCCCCAACGCCGGCGGCGTGTCCGAGGGCAGGAACCCCTCGGCGTCAATCATCGGATGGTCAGGATCATCGGGCACGGCCAAGTGTAGGAAGCCGGGCCGCGACGACATCTCGCCCCGGATCAGGGCCCCGGCACCCTGTCACCTCGACACCTTCAACCCTTTCCCTTACACCGCCTCAGTCGCCAGCCTGCACATCAGCTCCAGGGCCGTCGGGAGCGCATCGTCGTTGAAGTCAAACGTCGGCGTGTGCAGCCCCGGGTACGTCGCCGCCCCGTCCGGGCGCAGCCCAAGGAAGAAGAAGCACGCCGGCACGTGCCGCCCGTAGAACGAGAAATCCTCCCCGCCCATCGACGGCTGGTCGCGCTCCAGAACGCGCTCGGCCCCGATCGCCTCCCGCGCGATCCGCCGGAACCGCTCGGTCGCGCCCGGCTCGTTCCGCGTGACGGGATACCCGATGTGCCACGTGATCTCCGCCACCGCGCCCAGCGATGCGGCCACGCCCGTGACGATGCGCCGGAACTCCGCCTCGGCCATCGAGCGCGTGTCGTCGCGCAGGGTGCGGATCGTCCCGCGCAGGCGGGCCTCATCGGGGATCACGTTGTGGGCCGCGCCGCCCGCATTCAGCCCCGCCACCGTCACCACCACGCTGTCCAATGGGCTCACCCGGCGCGACGCGATCGACTGCAGCGCCAGCACCACCGGCGATGCCACGACCTCGGGGTCGATCGACATGTGGGGATACGCCGCGTGCCCGCCCCGGCCGCGAATCACAACATCAAACTCGTCCGTCGCCGCCAGGAGCGGCCCGTCGCGCGTCGCCACCTGGCCCACCGGCAGATCCGGCCAGCCGTGCAACCCATAGATGATGTCCGCCGGGCGACCGAGCACCGTCCCGTTGAGCGCGCCGTCGATGCACATCTTCTCGCCGCCGGCACCCCCCTCTTCCGCGGGCTGGAACACCAGCAGCACGTTGTTCCGCCGCTCGGGAAGGCCGCTCAACACCCGGGCAGCACCCAGCAGGATC
>SXGQ01560648.1_pt1 | contig 11198 bp, 8 predicted proteins | sample 3178371 | NCBI WGS metagenome assembly SXGQ01 (sample SAMN11356859, study PRJNA531348) | freshwater metagenome | isolation source: freshwater sample F1-20 | place: China: Fuxian Lake, Yuxi | collected 2017-12-25 | reverse complement strand
TCGCGGTGCAGGCGCTCGCGCGTGGCGGTCGCCTCGGCGAGGGCCGCCCTTGACGTGGCCCAGGCGGGGGCCGTCACCTCGAGCGAGGGATGCGCCGTCGTCGCCGCGAGCCACGTTGTGAACGCCTCGCGGGCGCCCTCGGGGGCGAGCTGGGTCCGCACCCCGAGGTCCTGCTCGGCCTGCGCGAGGTCGGCGACGAGGCGCGCGCGCTCATCGACGAGGCCCCCGACCCGGCCCGCCTCGCGATGCAGGGCCGCCAGCGGCATCGCCTGGGCGAGCAGCGCGTCGTCGGGACGCCAGCGGCTCAGGTCGTCCCGCGCGGTCGTCACAGCTTCGAGGGCGCGGTCGCGGCCCCCCTGATGGACTGACGTTTCGTCAAACAACCGCTGCGCCGCCTCGAAAGCGGTCCTCGTGGAGGTCGGTCGGGTGCGCCGGGCGAGCGCCGCCTCGGCGAGCGTCAGGTCGGCTAGCAGCGGTCGCGCCGTCTCGAGCCCGGACAGGCGCTGCAGCTCGCGGTCGGCCTGCCTGAGCGCCCCCTCGCGGTCTCTGAGCCGCGCCTCGGCCTGCATGAGGCCGCGCTCGCGCTCCCCAAGCCGCCCGGCCTCGGCTTGTGCCTGCCTCAGCTGTCGCCGCAGCGCGTGGACCCGCGCCTGCGCCTCCCGCAGCGGGCCGGTCGCGCGCGGGCGCCAGAGCCGATCCTCGGCCTCCCGCAGGGCGGCGACCACCTCGTGCGACGGGCGGGCGGCGTGTCCCTCGAGGCCCGCGGCGGCAAGGCGCTGCCGAATCCCCGCGTCATCGAGCCCGCCGAGCGCGCGCAAGTCAAAGGCATCAAAGGCGAAGATGGCCCGAAAGACCCGCGCGTCGAGCCCGCGCAGCAGCGCCGACAGGTCGGTCGCGTCCCCGCTCGGGCCGCCCGCCTGCCGCGTCACCACGCGCGCTCCCTCGCGCCGCACGTCGACCATCGCGGTACCCGGGAGCGCCATCTGCAACGCTACCTCGGCCTCGATCGCCGCCCGGCCCCCGAAGAGCGCCCAGGTCATGGCCTCGCGCAGCGTGGACTTGCCGGCCTCGTTCGGACCTGACACCACGATGAGCCCTTGCTCCGGGAGGTCCGCGAGCGTCAGGCGCTGCAGCTGCCTGAAATAGAACACATCGAGCGTCCGAATCGGCATGGTGGTCACGCCCCCGGATCGAAGTCGGAGAGGGCGTCGAGCGTCGCGCTGGCGAGCAGGTCGGAGAGCCCCGCCTCCGGCAGATCGAGCCCGGGGCGCAGCAGCTCCTCGCGGAGGCTCCGCGGCAGTCCGTCCGCGGTCCAGCGGTCCGCCGTCTCGAGGATCGCCGCGAGCAGGTCGTCGCGGCCCCGCAGGCGCTGAAGGTCGAGGGCCGGCCCGGTCAGATCCTCGAGCGACGTCCAGAGCCAGCCGTCGGCTTCGCGCGAGAGCTCGGCGATGAGCTCGTCGCGCGCTGCGGGTGGGCGGAGGCGCGCATGCAGCGGCCCACGCCCCGTCAGGCGCCCGCGGAGGGCGAGTGTGACGGACGGGTGGGCGCTCGAGAGCTGCCGGGCGGCCTGCCCGAGGGCGCGCTGCAGCTCGCCGAGGTCCGCGACGGGCGCGATGTCGACCGCGACCTCGAGGAAGCGGAGGCTGTCCGTCTCGAAGGGGATGACGTCCTGGATGACGCCGCCGTCCACGAGGACCTCGACGGCGCCCTTGGGCCCGATCTCGCCCGGCCTGACGCCGCGCCCCTGGGTGCAGCCGGGGTAGACGACCCAGGTTGGGCCACGCGCGAGGATGCGGTGCCGATGGACGTGGCCGAGCGCCCAGTAGTCCATGCCGGCCGCGCAGAGGTCGTCGAGCGTGCAGGGGGCGTAGGCGCCGTGGTCCGGGTCGCCGCCGACGTTGCAGTGCAGGACGGCGACGTCGACCGCGCCCTCGCCGCGCCCCTCCGGCTCCTCGGGCGCGGCGCGCGCGAAGCGTCGGGCGAGGTTGTCCTGCGTGTGGCGCTCGGCGTAGCTGACGCCGTGGACGCGCGCGAGGAGACGACCGTCGCGCGTCACCGGGTGGGTCGCGGGGAGCCCGGCCGGGAAGACGTGGACGCCGGGGGGCCAGCGCTTGATGAGGTCCCAGCGGCCGCCCTGCGGGTCATGGTTGCCGTGGGCGATGAAGACGGGGACCCCGCGCTCGGAGAGGCGCTCGAGCCCGCTCTGGAAGCGGAGCTGCGCCCGGAGGCCGTGCTCGGGGCCGTCGTAGAGGTCGCCAGCGAGCACGACGAAGGCCGCGTCGGAGGCGAGGGCGCGCGCGACGACCGCGTCGAAGGCGGCGAGCGTCGCGTCCTTCAGGGCCTCCGCGAGGGCCGCCTGCCCGAGGCCTGTCAGCGGGCTGTCGAGGTGCAGGTCGGCGGCGTGGATGAACGAGAAGCGCAAGCGTGCCCCCTGCCTCTGGCGACGCCTGCGGGCGTGGCATCGAGTCGTGATGGCTCAAGCGTAGCCGAATGCCGGGTCGGGGGGCAAGCGTCATCTAGCGGGCACGGGCGGGCGCGTCCTGTCCGTTCGGGGGGCCCTCGACGCGGGGCGCGCGGTTGAGCAAGAACGCAAGTTCATGAAGTCGGACACGACTCCCTTCCCCCCTATGTGATAGGACGTGGCGTGGGGCCAATGCGCCGAACTGGGGTTCGGTCGAGTTGGTCGGTCGGCTCAAAAAAGTTCACAAGATCGGACACGACCCCAATTCGCGTGGTTCAGGTCAGGCGCCAAGCACGGTGATGCGGCGGCCGCCGTCGTCGAGGTCGTGGTGCCACAGGCGCTCGTCCGAGGTGCGACCCTCGCGAACGTCGCAGGACGACGAGCCAGCCTTCGGACAGGCCAAGGCTGTCGAGGTCGCCGCTCAGCTGCACGACGCCGGCGACCATGATGGCCTCGAGGCCGTCGTGGTCGCGTACGCGCTTGAGGTCGAGGCCGAACCAGTCCGCGTCGAAGGTGACCGGGAGATCCATGGCGCCGCGGTCGGTGGCGAAGTCGCGCACGATCTGGCCGCCGCCATTGACGACGCGCTGCAGGAAGCCGTCAAGCGCGATGCGCGGCACGGCCTCGTGGTAGGTCTCGGCGTGCTTCAGCAACGTCCCGGCGTTGGTGCGCCACCAGCCGCGGAAGGCCTCGTGCAGCGCCGGAAGATCGAGGCGGTCCTCAGGCGGCCTCCATGGCTACCAGAGTTCGCTTACGGACGAATCCCACCAGCGCGACAGTTCGCGGACGGGGACCTCGCGGTAAATGGGGTTGGCCGCCTCGGTCCCCTTCGGGCCGTTACGCAGCAGCCCGAGGTCAAACACGTACTGGAAATCGTCTGTGTCGTACGGAACCGCCACTTCGACACGAGGTCGCGCGCCCCCTCGGCGCGCGCGCGTGCCCGGTAGGCATCCTCGTCGTGCATCGAGACGACGAGGACCGCGCCGCCGAAGCTTCCAGTCCGCGCCTCCTGGAGCAACGTGAAGCCACTCGCGCCACCGAGCGACAGGTCGAGCGTCACGAGACTGAAGCCACCCGCCCGCCACGCCTCGCGCGCCGAGGCCACATCCGACGCTTCGCCCACCTCGCCGAACGCCGACAGTCCGCGGAGTTGCGCCACGAGGCCGAGGCGAAAGACGGGGTGGTCGTCGATGACGAGCGCTCGAAGACTCGGTTCCATGTCGCAGGGTCCCCTCGTGGCCAGGGCGCGCGGCCACCCCCGACCTCCCCCAGACCTTCATCGGCGGGGCGGCCGCGGGCAACACGCAGTGTCAACGGGAGCAATGTGCCACAGGTTCGCACATCCCACCCGGGCTGGCACGCAAAAGCGGCATGGCGGTGCGATGCCGCTCGGGGCGCGGGCGAGGACGGGGTCTCGGTCCTGGGCGGGAGGCCTGTGGCTCAGGGTGTCTTGACGGGCTCGGGGGTCCCGGAGGACGGGGGCGGCCGTGCTGGCGCCTCGGGCGCCTCTGGCTCGGGGGTCGCGGGCTCGTCGCCGTCCGCATCGTCGGGCGCGTCGGGGGCGGTGCTGTCGGCCGGGTAGAAGATGGACGCGAAGCTCGTGAAGGCTGGGGTGTCGAAGACCTCGGCGAAGCTGTGCGTCTGGAGATCGCGCCAGCGCTGGCCGTAGTCCTCGTGGAAGGCCGAGAGCAACTCGGAGAGCGGGGTCTGGGAGATGGCGGTCCACGGCGTCTCTGCGAGGCGGGCCCGCAGGGCGTCAAGGTCTGCGGCCCGCTCCGCGAGGAAGTCGTTCAGCAGCAAGAGCGCCTCCTCGGCGCGCGTGGCCTGCTCGAGCCGCGTCAGGAGCGCGACCTGCAGCCCGACCGCCTTCGCCATCGTGTCGAGATTCAGCGGCGTCTCGACGACGGGCGTCCCGGCGAGCGAGGCGCGGTCAGCGCTCGTGTGGACTGGCAGCGCGAGGGCGAAGGGGCCGACGTCGACGCTCAGAGCGTAGAGCGGATGACTCGGGTCACCGTTGACCGTCATGCGTCGCGTGCAGCGGTGGGCGCTGCGCGGCTCGAGCCCCGCGAGGGCGAAGCGATCGCCGAGCTCGCCGAAGGCGCGGCGCGAGGCCCCGGTCTGCTGGACGGCGCGTGCGACGACGTCGGCCCGTGCGGTTCCATGGCGCCAGGCGACCGAGAGGTACTGCTGCTGGGACGGCTGCAGCGCCTGAAAGGCCTGGAAGTCTCGGGTCGAGAGCGCCACGAGCAGGCTCTGGACGAGCGCCGACTCCTCGCGGGTCACGGGCGCGCCGAAGCCTCGCTGGGCGTTCGAGCAGTCCTCGCGGCCGAACGTGGCACAGCCTGGCGCAGCGGCGAGGGCGCCGGTCAGCAGGAGGGCGATGTGGAAAGCGCGGACGGGGCGGTGCATGGGGCTCCTGCGGGCAGCGTGGAGTCACCAGTACACGGGGAGGGCGGCGGCTGTGTCAAGGCTCTCGCGAGGAAGGGAGGCCTCGCGCAGACGCGAAGCGGCGCGGCGTCCCCCAGCGAACGTCGGGCCAGGGGGCGGATGTCGTCGCGCGGGGGGCTGCTGCCAGACCGCGCACACGTTTACAAAGTCGGACCCGACCCCCACGGTCGGGATCGGCTTCAGGGGCGGGGCCGCGCCGGGGTCGCCCGCGCCCCGTCGAGGCGCTTGAGGCCTGCGGGGCGGGCCGTGGTCTTTGGCGTCGTGGTCGGCCACGTGGTCGCGGCATGCAGGCGGACGCCCGAGGCCATCTGGCAGTCGACCCCTGCGAAGATGGTCGGCGGCGCCTCGCCAGGGGCCTGACGGACCGTCAGTCTCGCCGTGACGCGCGCGCCCGCTGCCAGCGCACCGAGGTCCTGTTCGGATGCGCCCGAGCTCGGCGTCACGCCCTTTGGCAGCACGAAGCGGGCCACCGCGCGCGGGATGAAGGCCGTCGCCCCGACCGTCAGCGTCAGCGTCAGGGTCTCGCCGTCGGGCGTCCCGGTCATCGCGAGCACCACGGGGGCCTTCGCGCCTTGGGGCGTCGACGGGTGCGCGGTCGCGCGGGGTGCCGCGAGCAGCGCTGTCAGGGCGAGCGCGAGCAGGATGGGGCGGGGAGTCGGCATGACGGCACAGGCCTCGCGCGGAGAGTGAGGTCAGGGGCAGCGGGCAGGGCCGCCGAAGTCATAGGGGAAGCGCAGGCGGTCGACGACGGTCGCTCGCACGGTCGCCTCGCGGCTGGTGCTGCGGCACATGATGCCGTCGAGGAAGTCGACGAAATCGAGTCCGCGCACACCCCGGTCGCGAAAGCCGCTCGCGGTGAACCAGCCGCGCATCGCGTCGAAGACCGCGGCGCCGCCGAGCGGGCTGATGGCGCCCGCGCCGCGGCTCAGCGTCCACAGGGCTTCGGCCACGACGTACTCCGAGAGCAGCTGGGTCAGCCCGCCCTGACGCGAGGCCCGGACGCCGGTCGCGCTGACGTCGATGACCATCGCCCCCGTCGCGAAGGTGTCGATGTAGCGTGGGGAGTCGAGCAGCTCGCAGCCGGCCCACGTGCCGTAGCCCTCGCCCCAGGCGAGCCGCGGGTCGGTGGGCGTGCCGTCGTGCGCGCCGCCCGGGCTGTCCGAGCGGGAGAAGACGGCCTCGAGGTAGTGGCCGAACTCGTGGGCGAGGACCGGGTCGTCGAAGGCGTCACCGTCAGCCGCGAGGCCGAGCACGTAGATCGTGTCGTCGCGGTCCGAGAAGCACGAGAGCGCGTCGCAGATGGTCGCCGAGCCGTCCTCCCACTGGCCGGTCAGCGGCGGCGGGCGCACCCCGAAGACCTCGGTCGCGAAGTCCTGGCCGCGCAGGAAGACGTCGAAGATGTTGAAGGCCGCCGCACTCCCCTCGCGCGTCGCGACCCAGCCGCCGAAGTCGAGCTGCCCAGCGGGCGCCATCGCCTCGCTGAAGACCGCGTGCACATAGCCTGCGTCCTCGCAGTCGGCCCGGGGGCAGTCGCGCACCGCGATCGCATTGCGGTCATCATCGACGAACGTCATCGCGAGGGCATAGACGTCGACCCCGGGGTCGTCGAACCGGATCGCGAAGGCGCCGGTGTCGTCGGTCACGCCGCTCGCGATGAGGACGTCATCGTCGGCCCGCCGCAGCTGGACGCGGGCGCGCCGGGCTGGCAACTCGCTGACCTCCCCGAGGCCCGCGGGCGTCACGGCGGGCTTCTCGAACCAGAAGCTGCCGCGTGCCGTCATCGCGCCCTCACCCGTCGGCCGCGGCAGACACCAGAAGCCGGTCGCGTCGTCGACAAATCCGCACGTCGTCCCGTCGTCTGCGCAGTCGTGGCGCACGACCGCGGTCGCGTCCCCGTCGCAGTAGACCGCGACCGTCCCCTCGCAGAAGCCATCCCATGTGACTCGCCCGCAGCCGGCACTTCCGAGGTTGCGGCAATCCGCGTAGCCGTCGACCATGGCGCACTCCTGCCCCTCGGGGCAGGGCTTGCGCGCGACCCCCGTCTCGACCGACTCGCAGTAGGCCACGACGTCGCCTTCGCAGCGTCCGTCGACGGGCACGTCGCCGCATCGGTCACTCGCTTCAGGCGGGGGCTCGGGGTCCAGAGCGACGTCGGAAAGCGGAGGCCCGGCGTCCTCCTCGGGCGCTGTGTCGGCCACGTCGTCGCCGATTTGAGACCCGCCGAGGTCGTCCGTGAGGTCGGTGACGGTCGCCGCGGGCTCACGGTCCCCACACCCGGCGAGCGCGAGGGCCATGGCGAGGGTGAGGGTGGTCAATCCTGCGTCCGCCATGCGTCTCAACCCGCTCATCCCGCGCATCGCACCCCTCCGGTGTCCGAGGTCACCACGCGTCCCCTGTGCGGTCAAGCCTCGCGGCCGCACCCGGCCGGACCCGGCCGCATCCGGCCGCCCGGGCGCACAACCGCCTCGCGGGCGGTCAGCGTCGGCTCGCGCGCACGAGCACGACGTTGTCTGTCGGACGCACGCTGCTGTTGACCGTGACGGCTGCGATGGCGTCGACCACGTCGAGCCCTTCCGCAACGCGACCGAACACCGTGTACCCGGAGCCCCCCTGATTCGGGAAGTCAAGGTAGGTGTTGTCGGCGACGTTGATGAAGAACTGGCTCGTCGCGCTGTCCGGATCCTGCTTGCGTGCCGCGGCGAGCGTGCCTCGGACATTGCGCAGGCCGTTGTCCGATTCGTTGGCCACGGGGGCCGAAGGCGCCTTGTCCACGCCATCGCTCCCCATCCGCCCACCCTGCACGAGACTGCCCGTGAGGACGCGGTGAAACAGGGTGTCGTCGTAGAAGCCCGCGTCCACGTAGGCGAGGAAGTTCGCCACGTGGCTGGGCGCGGCGGTCGCGTCGAGCGCAAGGACGATGGTGCCGAGCGACGTCTCGAGCGCGACCCTCGGTGGCGCTGGCGCAACGTCTCCGGGGTCGCTCGCATCGGACGGGCCGGGGTCGCTCGCATCGGACGGGCCGGGGTCGACGTCGTGGGTCTCGCCAGCGGCCCCGTCTTGCGACGCATCGCCAGGGTCCTCGGCGGTGTCCGCCACCTCGGGCGCTGGTGCGGCCTCGGTTCCGCCAGGCGCGTCGGTCACGGACGGCGCGCTCATCTCGTCCGAGGCGCAGGCGCCGAGGACGGTCGTCACGAGCACGGATGACAGGAACATCAGCCGAATCATCGTCTCCCCCTGGGTCACGTTCGGGCCGCAAACACGGCTGCGACGCGCGGCCAAACCAACTTGCGCGGGAGGCGGCCTGACGGTGTGGGCCCCCCTCGCGGCCTCGACAGGAGACCCCGCGGCTGTCGGGCCTGTCAAGCGGGGGATCCGCCGCCGCCCGAGGCCTGCGCCGCAACGAGCCTCGGGGGCGGTTGGGCCGATGGTCTGCCCGATCGCGCGGCCTCCCGCGGACCGCACGGCCGCATGGGCCGGCTCCCGGACAGCGAGCCCTCCCGCGGGGTGGGCGACACGACACGCGGCGGTCGTGACAGCCGCCCGCGCTTGGTGTAGCGACGCCCCGCGAGAGGCCCTGATGACCCGAGCGACGCAGACCACGCCCACCCCGACCAGCCACCAGCCTGACCGCGCCAGCCCGCGCGCCAGCACCGGAGCGGGCCGATGACGCGCCCCGCGGCCCTCCAGGCCATCCGCCGCTCGCGCGAACTCCAGCCCCCGCTGAACCGCCCATGACGCCCGCGGCCCCGAACGTTCCGCCGCCGCCGTCCGCGCCCCAGGATCTCGCGCGCCAGGTGTCGGTCTCGATGCTGTGGGTCGCGCTTGGCACCATCGTCAGCAAGCTCGTCCGCGTCGCGGCCCTCTTTGTCGTCCTCGGGCTCATCACGAAGGAGGACCTCGGCGTCGCGCAGATCGCGCTGACCGTCTTCGTGATCCTCCAGAGCGTCACGGAGCTCGGGCTCGGGGCGGCCCTCGTCCGCGAGAAGGCGGTGTCCGACGACGACCTCGCGGCCCTCTTCTGGGTCTCGGTCGCAGCGAGCGTGGTGCTCTACCTCGTCGTCTTCGCCCTCTCCATCCCGCTCGCGGCCTGGTACGACCAGCCCATCCTCGCGCCCCTCATCCAGGTTCAGGCGCTCGGCGTCCTCTGCTTCGCGCTCTACGTCGTCCCGCGGACCCTGCTCATCCGCGACCTGCGCATGGGGCGCGTGACCTTCGCCGAGAACCTCGCGGGCGGCCTCTCCGCGGTCGTCATGATCGTCCTCGCCCTCGGCGGCTTCGGCATCTGGAGTCTCATCGTCGGCGAGGTCGCGAGCCGCCTCATCGAGATGGTCATCCACCAGGTGAGCCACCCATACCTCCCGCGCTTCGTCTGGGCCCCCGGGCGCATCCGCGCGATGCTGTCCTTTGGCCTCCTCAACACCGGCACGCGCTTCCTCAGCCGCTTCTACACCGAAGTCGACTACCTCATCGTCGGCAAGCTCTTCACCGAGGCCGCGACCGGCCTCTACGCCTTCGCCTTCCGGACCATCGACGACATCGTCAAGGCGCTGGTCTACATGGTGAATCAGGTCGCCTACCCGACCTTCGCGCGCCTCCAGGACCAGCCCGACCAGCTCCGCAGCTTCCTCTTCGGGCTCGCCCGCGGCACGGGCCTCCTCATCGGCGTCGTCCTCGCCTTCCTGTTCGCCTTCAGCGAGCCCGTCCTCGCGTCCCTCGGTTACACGCAATGGATGCCTGCCGTGCCGCTCGTCCGCCTCTTCGCGGTCATCGGGCTCCTCCGCGCGGTCCTGCCGCTGCTCGGCACGGTCATCACGGCCTGTGGCGAGGCGCGCTACATGCTGTTCTACACCATCGCCCTGTCGATCGTCCTGCCCGTCGCCTTCGTGACCGGCGGTCTCATCGCCTTCGAAGGGGTCGCGGTCGCGTGGCTCGTCGCCTTCCCGCCCGTGTCGTTCATGCTCGTGAGGCGTGTCGCGACCCTCACCGCGACCCCGGTCCTCACGCTGATCCGCGGTGTCGGCGCGGGCCTGGTCTTCCCGGTGCTGTTGACGCTCGCGCTGCTCGGTGCCCGGGAAGGGCTCGAGGCGATGGGCCTCCGCCCCGCCTTCGTGGCGATCCTCGGCCTCGGCCTCGCCCTCTCCGCAGGTGGCGGCTTCGCGTGGCGTTACGAGCGCCCCTTCATCGACCGCGTCCTCCGGAAGAAGCCGGCGGCCTGACAGCGCACGGCGGGCGTCAGCGCAGCAGGAGGCGAGTCAGACGCGGACCTCCGAGGGCTTGTGCAGCCAGCGCGAGGCGGGCCCGGAGGACCTCGGTGACCGTCCCGAAGCCAGCGAGCGCCGCGGTCCCTCCGGGCGCGCAGGGCTCTGGGCGCTGGACAAGGATGACGCGCCGCCCCCCGCCGTCCTCGGCGTTCTGCTCCCAGACGGCGTGCGCGGTGGTGCCCGAGCCCGCGAAGAAGTCGAGCGCCAGGTCGCCGGGGCGCAGCAGCTGATCGCAGAAAAATCGCATGAGGGGCATCGGTTTCGCAAAGTCGAAGACCTTCTGCCCGCCGAACATCGCCATCAGCGCCTTGGTCGCGGCCTCGGTGGCGTGCCAGCCGAGCGCTGTCACGGCGGCCTTCGTCGCCCTCCGGTGGCTGCCGAGGTGCTTCTTCTGGCGCGGCGTCCCGCCCGGGTCGGACGGGAAGACGACGCGGCCGTCGGCCACCATCCGTGCGAGCGTCGCCTCGGAAAAGGCCCAGTTGCCGCGATAGCGGAGGCCTGTCGCGGGGTCGACGAGCTCGAAGATGTTGCGTCGCGTCCCCGTCGCCTTCATCGACTCGGACCGCCATGGACCCCGCAGATCGCCGTCCGGGTTCGCGAAGTCGGCCGCGTCCCGGTCGAGCCCGTGAAAGACAACCTTCGCGCGATCGCGCGCGTAGCAGACGACGTATTCATGGGTCGTCATCAGGCCTGTCCGCGGCGGCACCCCGCGGGCCGCACGCTTCGTCTCCCAGACGAAGGTCGCGACAAAGCCGCGCGGGCCGAAGATCTCGTCGCACAGCATCCTCAGGTGGTGGACCTCACCGTCGTCGATCGCGACGCACAGGACCCCGTCGTCGGCGAGCAGATCGCGTGCGCGCAGGAGCCTCGGATACATGAGGTCGAGCCACGCCGCGTGCAGCCGCCCGAGCCCCGCGCCGAGGTGCGCAAGGCCGCGCGCGAGCCCGTAACGCCTTGCGTAGTCACCCGCGCCGAGCTCGAAGCGGTCGCCGTAGTCCATGGCGCGCCCGGTGTTGTAGGGCGGGTCG
>SXGQ01238691.1_pt1 | contig 11198 bp, 7 predicted proteins | sample 3178371 | NCBI WGS metagenome assembly SXGQ01 (sample SAMN11356859, study PRJNA531348) | freshwater metagenome | isolation source: freshwater sample F1-20 | place: China: Fuxian Lake, Yuxi | collected 2017-12-25 | reverse complement strand
TCAGCGTCGCCTCAGGACCACCAACGCACTGGAGCGCCTGAATATGGAACTCAAACGCCGCACCCGGGTCGCAGGCCTGTTCCCCAACGAAGCCTCCCTCCTGCGCCTGGTCAGCGCACTCCTCGTCGAGTTCAGCGAGGACTGGGAAACCGGAAGAATCTACCTCAGCATGGACAGCCAAACCCAGCCCTCGGTTTAAGCGCCGCCAATTTTACAGAAAAGATTTTGCGCCGCCCCTCTCTTGAGGTCCTGGAGGATTGAGCGCGGAACGGAAGACCTGAATCCCGCCACGCGGCGGGACGTCGGAGGAGGCGCTGATCCGGGATTGGCGCTTTCCACCCCGGAATGGATTTACGTAACCTCATGCCTCCCACGTTCCATTCATGAACCGAGTCCTCCCTCTTTCCGCCCTCATTGCGGGCTGCCTGATCCAGCATGGCCTGGCTGCGGCACCGCAGAGCCTCGAACTCAATCCCGGCAGCCACATCGCCCTGGTCGGCAGCGCCCTGGCCGACCGGATGCAGCACGACGGCCATTTCGAGACCCTGCTCTACGCTCAGTTCCCCAAGCAGAACATCGTCGTCCGCAACCTCGCCGTCTCCGGCGACGAGGTCACCATTCGCCACCGCTCCGAGAACTTCGGCAGCCCCGACGAGTGGCTGAAGAAGGTGGGGGCCGACGTGATCCTGGGCTTCTTCGGATTCAACGAGTCGTTCAAGGGCCCCGAGGGGGTGGCGGCGTTCAAGACGAACCTGGACCGCTGGGTGAAGGAAACCCAGGCCAAGAACTACTCCGGCAAGGGTGGACCCCGCCTCGTGCTGGTGTCCCCGGTCGGCGCCGAACGGCACAAGGACCCCAACTTCCAGGACCCCGCCCCGCTCAACGCCAACCTGAAGCTGTACACCGAGGCGATGGCCGAGGTGGCGAAGGCGAACGACGTGCAGTTTGTCGACCTGTTCAACCCCTCCCTCAAGCTGTACGCGGACGCCGCCAGGAAGGGGCAGTCCCTCACCATCAACGGGTTCCTCCTGAGCGAGGCCGGTGATCGGGCGATCGCCCCCATCCTGTTCCAGTCGTTGTTCGGAAAGGCCGCCCCGGGCGGCAACCGGGAGCGCCTCCGGGCCGCGATCAACGAGAAGAATGCCCAGTGGCATGCGCGGTATCGGACGGTCGACGGCTACAACGTCTACGGCGGACGCTCCGCCCTCGCCTACCAGGCCGAAAAGGGCGCGTTCATCTCGGACCGCAATGCGCCGGCGCCCTATCTCTCCAACTACAAGGTCATGCAGGAGGAGATGAGCGTCCGCGACACGCTGACCGCCAATCGTGACAAGCGCGTCTGGGGAGTGGCGCAGGGCGAGAACCCGGAGATCGACGACTCCAACCTGCCCAAGGTCACCCCGGTACCCAGCAACAAGCCGGGATCCAACGCAGATGGCTCCTACACATTCCTCACCGGCGAAGGCGCCATCGAGAAGATGTCCCTCCACGAGGGGATGAAGATCAACCTGTTCGCCAGCGAGGAACAGTTCCCCGAACTGGCCAACCCGGTGCAGATGGCCTGGGATACCAAGAACCGTCTCTGGATCGCCGCCTGGCCCAACTACCCTGAACGACGCCCGGAAAGCAAGGTGGGCGACAGCCTGATCGTCCTCGAGGACACCGATGGCGACGGCAAGGCCGACAAATCAACCACCTTCATCGGCGACCTGAACTGCCCCACCGGATTCCAATTCTACAAGGACGGCGTCCTGATCGTACAGGCGCCCGATATCTGGTTCGTCCGCGACACCAATGGCGACGGCAAGGCCGACTGGAAAGAGCGCGTGCTGATGGGACTCGACTCCGCTGACTCCCACCACACCGCCAATGCCGTGTGCCTGGACCCGGGCGGCTCCATCTATCTGAGCGACGGCGTCTTCCACCGCACCCAGATCGAGACCGCCAAGGGGCCGCTCCGCAACGATGACGCCGGAATCTTCCGGTTCGATCCGCGCACCGGCAGCCTGGAGACCTACATCGCCTACGGCTTCGCCAACCCGCACGGCAAGGTCTTCGACTACTGGGGCAATGACTTCGTCACGGACGCCACCGGCAACAACACCTACTTCGCCCCGGCGTTCAGCGGCCACATCGACTATCCCGCGAAGCATTCCGGGATGAACCAGTTCTGGGACCGACCTTCCCGCCCCTGCCCCGGCACCGGAATCCTCTCCAGTCGGCACTTCCCCGAGTCGATGCAGGGGAATTTCCTGAACCTGAACGTCATCAGCTTCCTGGGCATCTACAACGTGAAGGTCACCGAGGACGGATCCGGTCTGAAGGGAGAGACCCTGCCCGACCTGATCTCCTCGACCGACCCGAACTTCCGGCCGATCGCCGTCTCCATCGGGCCCGACGGCGCCATCTACTTCGCCGACTGGCACAAGCCGCTGATCGGCCACATGCAGCATCACCTGCGCGACCCGAACCGGGACGACACCCACGGGCGCGTGTATCGGATCACCTACAACGGGCGTCCTCTCCTGAAACCCAAGAAGATCGACGGTCAGTCCATCGAGTCGCTGCTCGAGCTCCTGAAGGAGCCCGAGAACGGCACCCGGGAACTCGCCAAGATCGAGCTGGGTGAACGCGACTCCGCCAAGGTCGTCGCTGCTGTGAAGCGCTGGGTTCAGAAGCTCGACCCGAAGGATCCGGCCTATCAACACCACCTCACGGAGGCCCTCTGGGTCCATCAGTGGCACAACATCGTGGACGTCGACCTCCTGGACCGGGTGCTGAAGTCGCCCGAACCTCGGGCCCGTGCCGCCGCTGCGCGCGTCCTGTGCTACTGGCGCGATCGTGTCCCGGGAGCCCTGTCGCGCTTCGCCCAGCTGGCCGAGGATCCGGCGCCCCGGGTCCGGCTCGAGGCGGTTCGTGCCGCCAGCTTCTACCGGGATGCGGAGGCCATTCCGGCCACCGATGTTGCCCTCGCGATCCTGAAGAACCCAACCGACTACTATCTGGACTACTGCCTGCGCGAGACCCTGCGTCAGCTCCAGCCATGGTGGCGGAAGGCCATCTCCGAGGGCAAGCCGGTCGCGGCGAACAACCCCGCCGGGATCCGGTATCTCATCAAGGGCGTGAGCACGGCGGACCTCTCCAAGCTCTCCCCCACCGCCGATGTGCTGGAGGCGATCATCCTGCGTCCGGACGCCACCGACACCGATCGGGCCAATGCACTGACCGGTCTCGCCAAGCTCCACGGCAAAACCCGGGTTGCGGAGCTTCTGTCGCTCCTCGACGGCGCTGCGAAGGCGGACGCCGTCGCCGCTTCGAGCCTCGCCCGTCAGCTGCCGCTGCAGCCAGCCGGCGACCTGAAGTCCGTGGCTCCGCAGTTGGTGGTGCTGAGCACCCAGGGCTCGCTCCCGGTGCTGCGTCAGGCCGCCTGGGCCAGCCGCGCGCTGGCCGATGGCTGGTTTGACGGAGTCTGGGCCGAGGCATCCAAGTCTCCGGGCACCCTCACGGACCTGCTCCAAGGCATCCTGCTCCTGAACGATGCCGACTTCCGGGCGATGGCCTTCGACAAAGTGAAGCCCCTGTTGGCGAACCCTGCCCAGATCGCGAGCCTCGTGAACCCCGGTGGCGGCAAGCCTGCAGGTGACGGACGCTTCGTGCGCATCGAGCTGCCGCGTCAGGGAACCCTGACCCTGGCGGAGGTCGAGGTCCTGAGCGACGGCAAGAACATCGCCAAGGGCGGCAAGGCCACTCAGTCCAGCACCTCGAACGGCGGCGATGCCTCGAAGGCGGTCGATGGCCGTACCGACGGCGGGTGGGAGCGGGGAACGCAGACCCACTCGGCCGAAGGAGAGAAGAATCCCTGGTGGGAGGTCGACCTCGGCGGTGCCCGTCCCATCGACTCCGTCGTCGTGTGGAACCGCACGGACGGAGACCTAGGGCGACGTCTCGAGGGCTACACCGTGACGGTGCTCGACGGCCAGCGCCGGGAGGTCTTCCAGCAGACAGGCCTCTCTGCTCCGAACCCCAAGGGAACGGTGAAGGTCGGAGGTGATCCGGCGGGATCCCTGAAGCGGGCTGCCATTGCTGCCGCGGTCAGCATGAACACCCAGCCGGAAGCTCTCTTCCGAATGCTCACGGCGTTCATCGAGCGTGGCGATCAGGTCCCGTCCGCCGCGCGCGCTCTGCGGGCACTGCCCCTGGTGACCCGTCCTGCGGACGTCGCCGGTCAGGCCGCCCTCGCCCTGACCCGTTGGGCCCAGGGAATTCCTGCGTCGGATCGGACGTCCCAGGACTTCATCGAGACACTCCAGACGGCGAAGGACCTCACGGGCTACCTTCCTGCCGCCCAGGCCGCGGGGGTCCGGAAGTCCCTGAAGGACCTCGGTATCGAGGTGTTCGTGATCCGTACGGTCCGGGAGCAGATGCGCTACGACCTGCCCCGTCTCGTCGTGGAACCCGGCAAGCCCTTCGAGGTCATCCTCGAGAACGACGACTTCATGCCGCACAACATCGTCTTCGTGCAGCCGGGCACACGGGAGGCCGTGGCCAATGCGGCATCGACCATGAAGCCGGAGCAGGTCGATGGTCAGGGCCGGGCCTACCTGCCCAACAGCAAGGACGTGATCGCAGCCAGCCGACTCCTGGAGGCCGGTCAGCGTCAGACCCTGAAGCTGACCGCGCCCACTACTCCGGGTGCCTACGAATACGTCTGCACCTTCCCCGGCCATTGGACCCTGATGTGGGGCACCTTGGCAGTCACGCCGGACATCGAGGGCTACCTCGCCAAGAACCCGGTCGTGAAGCCGACGTCTCCTGCGCCTGAGAAGGAATAGAGCGCCAGGCTGGAACCCGACGAACCTCCCACCGAGGCCAGTCGAGGGGTAGTGCAACGACCCGGGCAAACTTTGCTTTGCCCGGGTCGTCCTGCATTCCATAGCCTCCGAACACCATGAAGGTATTCGTGACCGGCGGCGCCGGGTACATCGGTTCGGTCTTTGTCGAAACCCTCTGCAACGCGGGCCATGAGGTGACCGTGTTCGACAACCTCTCGGAGGGGCATCGGGGGGCGGTCGATCCGCGGGCGAAGTTCGTCCTCGCCGATCTCAACGATCGGAATGCCGTCATGGCGGCGGTGCGGGACTCCGGAGCCGAGGCGGTGGTTCATTTTGCCGCCAACGCGCTGGTCGGGGAGTCGATGACCAACCCGTCGAAGTACTTCAGGAACAACGTCGCGGGGGGGCTCAACCTCGCCGATGCCGCTGTCGCGGCCGGTATCCGGAAGTTCATCTTCAGCTCGACCTGCGCGACCTACGGTCCCCCGGACCGGGTCCCGATGGACGAGTCCCTGCCCCAGCGCCCGATCAATCCCTACGGTGAATCGAAGCTGATGTTCGAGTCGGTGCTCCGCTGGTACCGCGAGTTGCACGGACTTGAGGTCGTGATCTTCCGCTACTTCAACGCCGCCGGGGCGAGCGAGCAGTTCGGGGAACACCATCGGATCGAGACCCACCTGATCCCCAACGTGCTGAAGGTGGCCCTGGGACAGTCGAGCCATGTCAGCATTTTCGGAACGGACTACCCGACTCCCGACGGCACCTGCATCCGGGACTACATCCACATCGCAGACCTGGCCCAGGCGCACATGCTGGCCCTGCAGCCCGGAAGGTCCGGCGTGTTCAACCTCGGCAATGGTGAGGGATTCTCGGTCCGGGAAGTCATCGCCACCTGCGAACGCATCGCGGGCGTCCGGATCCCCGTGGTGGAACAACCGCGACGCCCGGGGGATCCGCCCCGGCTCGTGGCCTCGGCAACGAAGGCGCATCAGGAACTCGGCTGGAAACCCCAGTTCCCGGGCCTTGAGGACATCGTCCGGACGGCGTGGTCGTGGCACCAGAGGCATCCGGGCGGCTACGCCTGAGCCGATGACTCCGTTCTCAGGCGGTACAGTTCTGAACCTTTCGACCCGGCACTGATGCCCTCGGACGCCCCCGGACCGGCGGATCTTCCACGGTTCCAGCTCCGCCGTCATCGGATCTGGGCCGCCCTGATCTCGGCAGGATTGCTGGGATCCATCCTGTGGCGAATCCAGCCGGGACGCCTCGCCGAAGTCTTGAGCCACCTTCGCCTTCTGCCCCTCGTCGGAGCATTGGGATGCGTCCTGAGCGCGGGCGCTCTCATGGCCCTGCGTTGGGGTTGGATGCTCCAGACCCAGGGCATCCGGGACGGCTTCATGGCGGCCTGGCGGGGAACCCTCGTGGGCAATGCGCTGAGCGCCGCCCTTCTGGGGGCCCTGTTGGGGGATGTCGCGAAGTCGGCCTGGTACTCCCGACGACAGAGGCATTCCTACGGACGGGTGCTGCTGGCCTGCGGGATCGACCGGGCCTGCGGCGGGGTCGGACTGATCCTCTACGGTGGCCTGAGCCTGACGGCGGCAGTCGTTTGGGGCAGCGGATTGAGCCTTGGACTCCCCGGGGACATTCCCTGGAAAATGATCACGGTGACTGTCTTGTTGCTCCTCGCCGTCGCGGGCCTGCTGCTCCGATCGACGCGGCGACGTCTGGAAGCGCGACTGGAGACCGGGATGGCCCAGTGGTGTGAGACGCGAAAAGCCCTCGGTGACCGGCCGTGGATCCTGGTCGGGGCGATTCTGGTCAGCGTCATCGCTAACCTGCTGGTAGGCGGGACACTGGCCTGCGCCCTGGCTGCTGCGGCCCCCGGGCCCCTGCCGTGGATGGGGTTGCTCTGGACCTTCCCCGTGATTGGTCTCGCCGCCTCGATGCCCTTTACCCTCGCCGGAGCCGGGACACGGGAGAGTGCTGCGATCGCGATCTGGGCAGCGTTCCACATCAATGCTCCCGTCGCCGTCACCGCGGCCCTGGTCACCCTCACCGCCACACTGGCGGGGGCGCTGCCCGGCGGACTTCTGTTCTGGTTCCATCAAGACGCTGGAGCGGGATCTCGAGACTGAGCCCCAGTCGAATCGGCTCTTCGCCCCCACAGGATGCCGGGACGGCTGATTTGGGGGTGGTCGTTGGCAGGCGGGTTCGCTTTGCTTCACCCATGAGCAAGCGCAGAGCCTCCCTTGGTCGGACCACTTCCGAGACCGATATCCGTCTGACCCTGGTGATCGACGGGTCTGGCAAGTCGAACATCCAGACCGGAATTGGGTTCTTCGATCACATGCTGACGGCGTTCGCCAAGCACTCCATCTGTGACCTGAAGCTCACCTGCAAGGGGGATCTCCACATCGACGCCCACCACACGGTCGAGGACTGCGGTCTGGCCCTCGGCATGGCGTTCCGTGAGGCCCTTGGCGACAAGAAGGGACTGCGCCGTTATGGCACGGGTTTCGATCCCAGAAATCCCTTCACCGGCGAGGCATATGTCCCGATGGACGAGTGCCTGGCCCGTTGTGTGATCGACTTCAGCGGGCGTCCATTCCTGGTCTGGAAGGGTCTCGATCGGCTGGCCCATCGGAGGATTTCGACTGTCGAGCGGACCCAGGACATGTCCTCGGCCTTTCGATTTGGACTGGCCCGGGAGTTCTTCCAGGGGTTCACGAACGAGGCGAAGTGCAACCTCCACCTCGAGTTGATGGACGGTGGGGAACCGCACCATGTCGTGGAGAGCCTCTTCAAGGCCTTCGCCCGGGCGGTGGATTTCGCCTGTCAGAAGGATCCGAGGATCGCGGGTCGGATCCCCAGCTCAAAGGGCAAGCTCTAGGCTCAACCCATTGCGATTCAATGCATTGCGATGGAACCTGCTCCAAATGCGAGTCACGGGTCATTTGCCCTGATGATTTGTTGAAGCAGTCCTGAATATCCAGACACTCGCGGCGTCCATGCCTGAGCCGTTGAAACGAGACTACCCGAAGACCCCCGACGACGGGTTGGTGGCGTGGGCCCAGGCGGGCGACACGGAGGCATTCGAGGAGCTTGTGTTCCGGCATCGGGACAAGATCTATGCCCGCGCGTTCATGATGATGCGGCAGGAAGATGAGGCGTTGGACCTCTCGCAGGAGGCCTGGGTGAAAGCCTGGCAGCGTCTGCACCAGTTCCACGGCGAGTCCTCCTTCGCGACGTGGATGACGCGGATCGTGATCAACCTCTGCCTCGACCAGATCCGGCGTCAGAAGAAGATGCGATCCGAGTCGATCGAACACCTGGAGGAGGAGGCGGGAGGGGTTGAGCGACTGATGCCCGTCGAGGAGATCAACCCGACGGAAGGTCTTGAGAAGGGGGAGGTACGTCGACGGATCGACGAGGCCATGGGCAAGCTAACCCCCGCCCACCGCGCCGTGCTGGTCCTCCATGAATTCGAAGGCCTTCAGTACAAGGAGATTGCCGACCGGATCGGCGTCTCCATCGGCACCGTGATGTCGAGGCTGTTCTATGCCCGCCGGCGGCTCGCTTCCCTGCTGCAGGGACTCCGCCGCGAACGCCAACCCTGAAGTTTCCCTGCCGCTTTCCGTCCAAACACCTGATGTCATGAAAAACGAGATACTCCTGGAACTCCAGGCCTGCCTTGATGGGGAGCGGGACGCCCAGCGTTCCGCAGAAATGGAGGCGCAATGCGCCCGGGACCCGGAGCTGGGTGCCCTTCGGGAGGCGATCATCAACTCCCGCGAGCTGCTGGGGCAGCACGAGCCGGATCATCGTGTGCCCGTATCCCGGGAATTCTACTGGCGGCAGATCGAACGACAGATCACCCCGGAGACCCAGACCCGCCCCTCCACGAGGTTCTGGAACCCCTCCTGGAGCGTTGCCCTGCGGTGGCTCGTGCCGGTCGGCGGTCTTGCTGCTGCCGTGGCCCTATTCCAGCTTCCTGACAGTCCCGAGATACCCTCCCGATCCTCCAAGGAGATGCCCTCGACCCAATTGGCCCTCAATGTCGCCAATTCCGAGGCCAGTTCCGTGGAGTACCGCTCGGAGTCGGACGGCGTGACCATCCATTGGATCCAGTGATATCCAAGCCCCACCCCACCCAGGACCTCATGCGCCCCGTCCTCCATTCCCGTTTCCGCCCCGGTTCAAGCCTGCTGGCTCTGGCCATCGCATCCCTGACCCTCTTGGGCTGCGTTCAGTCCCGGGGCGAGGACCTACAGGTCCAGGCCCGTCTGGTCTGGGGCACCAACAACCCAAAACCCGAGGGATCCAAGTACACGGCACTCGACGCCAAGGGGCGCGAAAAACTACGTCAGTTCAAGTGGCAGAACTACTGGGTGGTCAATCAGGCCTTCTCGAAGCTCGACGCCCAAAAGCCCTCGCGAATGGCCTTGAGCGAGAAGTGTGCGGTCGATGTCAAGGACCTCGGCAATGGCACCGCGGAGATACGGCTGTTCGAGCTCAAGACCGGCACCGAGCCCAAGCTCGTGAAACCGGTCCACCATTCGATCTCCGCCCTCAAGAAGGGTGAGTACTGCATCCTGGCCGGGGACGACAAGGCCGTCTGGGATGATGCCTGGTTTGTGATCGTGACGGCGACCGAGCCGAAACACTGACCACAACATATCCGTCAACCAGTGATGGAAAGGCCCCACCGGTGGGGCTTTTGGCCCGGATTTCAGGACTTTCCAGTTGTGGCAAGCAGCCACCCTGATAGCTTTTGGGGAACCTGATGGTCCATCTCATGGACCGCATTTCCCGCCATGGCTGAAAACAATTCCGGAGCACAATACGACGCCTCAAAACTGGGCAAACTCGAAGGCCTGGAGGCCGTCCGGAAGAAGCCCGGAATGTACATTGGCGGCACCGATGAGCGGGCCCTGCATCACTGCGTCTCCGAAGTTCTCGACAACTCGGTCGACGAACACCTGGCTGGGCACTGCACCCGGATCGACGTGACCATCCACGTGGATGGGTCGATCTCGATCCGCGACAACGGTCGTGGCATCCCGGTGGACATCCATCCCACGTACAACATCCCCGGTGTGGAGATGGTGCTGACGACCCTGCACTCCGGAGGCAAGTACGGTCAGGGTGGGTACACGTTTTCGGGCGGAACCCACGGCGTGGGAGCGAAATGCGTCAATGCCGTCTCCGAGTGGTTCGAGGTGGAGGTCAGCCGGAACGGCAAGATCCACCACATGGAGTTCGCGCAGGGCAAGACGGTCAAGAAGCTCGATGTGATCGGCAAGGCCAAGGGCACCGGCACACTCATCACCTTCAAGCCGGATCCCGAAATCTTCCGCGAGACGACCGAGTTCAAGTCCGAGCGCATCATCCAGCGCCTGCGGGAGCTCGCCTTCCTGAATTCCGGCCTCGAGATCGTCTTCTTGGATGAGCGGCAACCGGAAGCGAAGCCAGAGACGTACTACTACAAGGACGGCGTTGAGGAGTTCGTGAGACAGCTCAACAAGAGCAAGTCGGTCCTGCACCCGAAGCCCTTCACGATCCGGAAGGAGTCGAAGATCGAGACTCCCGACAAGGCGGTGGAGATCCACCTCGAGTTGGTGGCCCAATACAACGACTCCTTCAACGACCAGGTCCTCTGCTACACCAACACCATCCACAACCCGGATGGGGGGGCCCACCTCTCCGGATTCCGCAGCGCCCTGACCCGAGCCATCAACCAGTACGCCAAGAACAACAGTCTCCTGAAGGACAAGGACCCCCAGATCACCGGTGATGACGTCCGGGAGGGACTGACCGCGGTCATCTCGATCAAGCACAGCGACCCGAAGTTTGAGTCCCAGACCAAGGTGAAGCTCATCTCCCCGGAGGTCGACAGCTTCGTGGGTTCGGCGTCCTACGAGGGGTTGATGAACTACTTCGACGACAACCCGCCGACCGCGAAGAAGATCGTCGACAAGGCCCTCAATGCCGCCCGGGCCCGTGAAGCCGCGCGGAAGGCGAGAGAGGCGGTCCGCAAGACGGCCCTGACCGGGGGCGGGCTTCCGGGCAAGCTGGCCGACTGCTCGGACCGCGATCCTGCAAACACCGAGCTGTACATCGTCGAGGGTGATTCCGCAGGTGGTTCCGCCAAGCAGGGCCGGGACCGGAAGTTCCAGGCGATCCTCCCGCTCCGAGGCAAGCTGATCAACGTCGAGAAGGCTCGGCTCGACAAGGTCCTCCAGAACAACGAGATCCGGACGATGATCACCGCCGTTGGCACCGGCATCGGCACCGGCGAGGGCGAGGGGGCGTTCAACCTCAAGAAGCTCCGCTACCACAAGATCATCATCCTGACCGATGCGGATG
>SXGQ01683533.1_pt1 | contig 11200 bp, 9 predicted proteins | sample 3178371 | NCBI WGS metagenome assembly SXGQ01 (sample SAMN11356859, study PRJNA531348) | freshwater metagenome | isolation source: freshwater sample F1-20 | place: China: Fuxian Lake, Yuxi | collected 2017-12-25 | reverse complement strand
CACAGGCTAGCGGGGCGGGTCTCTCGTGCCATAGTGGCGCCGTGGCAGAGACGTTCTGGAAACTGGTCGACGACGTTGCCACGCTCTCGCCCGATGCCGTGCTTGTTGCCGACGACCATGGCCGACGGCTCACAGCCCTGCAACTTCGTGATGAGGCGCTCGCTGTTGCAGGTGGGCTGGTGTCACACGGAGTCCGCCCAGGTGATGTGTTGTCGTGGCAGTTGCCCACCACCCTTGAGGCAGCCGTCATGTTGGCTGCCGGCGCACGGTTGGGTGTGGTGCACAACCCAATCATCCCACTTCTGCGGCACAGAGAGGTTGGTCACATTTGTGCGCAACTCGGCACCACGCTGTTGGTGGTGCCACGTGTGTGGCGCGGGTTCGACCATGCTCAAATGGCGAGCGACCTTGGCATCAGACATGTTGCTCTCGACTACGAGGCACCGGTCAACGCTTCGACGGCACTGCGTCTTCCACGCGACACAGCCATGTCATTGCCGCCAGCACCTGCCCGTGCTGATGAATGCCGCTGGGTGTACTACTCCTCTGGCACCACATCGACACCGAAAGGTGTTCGCCATACCGACACCTCGGCGATGTCTGCATCTCTTGCGATGATCGAGCGTTGCGAGTTCGACGCAAACGATGTGTACCCCATCGCGTGGCCATTTACCCACATCGGCGGCATCGCCATGCTCACCACCGCGCTACGCACACGAATGAAGCTGGTGTTGTTCGATGCCTTCGATGCTGCCGGCACACCACTTCGCATGGCAGAACATCAGCCGACCATTCTTGGTTCTGCACTTCCGTTCTTTCGTGCGTACATCGCTGCACAACGTGCCATCGGCGAATTACGCCTCTTCCCTCATGTGCGTCTCGTGGTCGCCGGTGGTGCGCCAACACCACAAGAGTTGAATCAGGAGTTGATCGACGTGCTCGGTGTCCGTGGTGCAGCGGGTCTTTATGGCCTCACCGAATTCCCGAACGTCACGGGTGAATGGTGGCAAAGCGAGAAGTTGGGACTCGACGTCGGACCGATCGGTCCGGGGTGTGAGGCACGGGTGGTGAACGGCGAGCTTCAGTTACGCGGTGTGCAAGGTTTCCTTGGTTACGTCGACGAGTCGTTGAATGTCGAGGCGTTCACCGAGGACGGTTGGTTCCACACGGGCGACCTTGCATCGATCGACGAGCGCGGACACATTCAGGTCACTGGTCGACTGAAAGACGTCGTCATTCGCAATGCCGAGAACATCTCTGCCAGCGAAGTAGAAGAGGCCGTGTTGTTCCATCCGAAGGTTCGTGATGTGGCGGTCATCGGTCTCCCCGACACCACCACTGGTGAGCAAGTGGTCGCTGCCGTGGTACTCGATGACGGTGACACCGTGACTGTGGCTGAACTGGCCGAACATTGTGTGTCGCTGGGGTTGGCCAAATACAAGTGCCCTGCTCAGGTCGTGCCCATCGCTGCGATCGAACGCAACCCGATGGGCAAGATCCAGAAGGACCGGGTGCGTGACGCGGTCAACGCCGCGATGAACAGTGCGTAAAGCACCGCCACAGCCCGAGAAGTCACAGGTACCCTTGCCCGTATGGCAGGCGACCTCATTTATGCATTCCGAATCATGCGCCTGCCGCTGCTTGACGCAGGCGGCTCACCCATCGGCCGCATCGACGACATCGTCATCGTGCCCGGTCGCCCCGGTGCTGCCCCACGGGTGACGGGTTTCGTGGCCACCAGCCAGCGCCGCCGCATCTTCGTGAACGCCGCACGCCTCTCTGGGCTCGACCCGGACGGGGTGCGTCTGCGTAGTTGGGACGTTGACTTGAACCCGTTCAAGCCACGTGCTGGCGAACACTTGTTGGCCGCCGACATCATCGACAAGCGTTTTGGTGACGAGACCATCAGCGACGTCGCACTGCGACCAACCACCAACAACCGCGAGAACGGTTGGGAGGTGTCGAAGGTGCGTCTTGCTCGTCGCGCTGTCCTTGGTCGTCGCGCCAGTTATCGACTCGTCGATTGGCACGACGTCGGTGCGATGTTTGCCGGAACAACCGAGATGGCGGCTGAAGCTGCGCGTCTACGTGACATGCACCCAAGCGACGTCGCCGCAGTGGTGCGCGCACTGCCTCTTGCCCAACGTCAATTGCTCGCCCGTGAAATGGACGATGATCGACTTGCCGACTTGTTGGAAGAAATGCCAGAAGACGAGCAACTGAACCTCATCGCATCACTCGACCTTGATCGCCTCGTCGACGTTCTCGACGAAATGGAATATGACGACCTCGTCGACTTGCTCGCCGAGATGCCGGGCGACCAACGCTCACGTGTCATCGAAGCAATGGACGAAGACGATGCTGCAGTCGTGCGTCACTTGTTGTCGTACGCAGAGGGCACCGCGGGTTCACTGATGACACCAGAGATCATCATCATGGGGCCGAACAACACGGTTGCTGAAGCGCTCGCACAAGTTCGTGACCCCGAGTGGTTGGTGTCGGTCGCTGCACAGGTGTTTATCGTACAGCCGCCGTTCAAAGCACCGACGGGCATGTACCTCGGTGTCGTGCACATGCAACGGCTGTTGCGTGAGCCGCCGAGCAGCGAATTGTCGCGCTGTCTGTCGAAAGAGCCCACCATCTCTCCCGATATTTCCGAGCGCGAAGTGGCTGAGCGCCTTGCGTCGTACAACTTGTTGTCCGTTGGTGTGTGCGATGACCAAGGTCGACTGCTCGGCGCGATCACCGTCGACGACGTGCTCGACCGCATGTTGCCACGCGGCTGGCGTCGACATCAGAAGCAGGTGGCGTCATGAGAGTGCGCGACCTTTCCACTCCGCGTCAGCGACGCCGTGTTGGCATCCATTACGACCAAGATGCTTTCGGTCAATTCAGCGAAGCGATTGCTCGTTGGCTGGGCACCGCACGATTCCTCGTGTTGCAAAGCGTCATCGTCATCGTGTGGGTCTTGCTGAACGTGTTCATTGAAAGCTGGCGCTTCGACAAGTACCCGTTCATCCTTCTCACGTTGGCGTTGTCACTGCAGGCTGCATATGCGGCTCCGCTCATCCTTCTCGCCCAGAACAGACAAGAAGACCGCGACCGTGAACAACTTGAAGTCGACCGAGCGGTCGCTGCGCGAACACAGGCTGAAACCGAGTATCTCGCACGCGAGTTGGCTGGCGTGCGTCTCGCTCTGAACGACGTGGTGACGACCGAGGACTTGAAAAGCCACCTCGAAGATCTGACGGAAGCGGTGATGCGCCTTAGTGAGCAGCTCGACAGCGGCTCACAACAGCGTCAACGGCCGTCAGCGTGACAGCGACATATTCGCGCGGTCCTTGGAACGTCACGAAGTGATCGGCTGCTAGTTCGAAGACTTCAGCAGCGGCCGCCTTTGCAAGCGCGCGCTGCTTGTCGGGTGGAACCAATGTGTCTTTCGTCGTCACCACCACTGACACCGGCACGGTGATGGAACCAACCAAGGGTTCCCCGTCATAGGCAGACAATGCTCGTCCTGCCTGCGACACGAACCACGGGTCGTTGCGACGTGCCTCACCGACCAGCCACGGGATGTACTTGCGGTACTCATGGCCTCGAGAGACGCTGCGCTTGACCCCCCATGTGATCACGCGGGGCGTCACGAACACACGCATGAGTGGTGAGAACGCGCGTCCAAACTTCCACAACGTGCGCTCTTTGCGCGTCGCATTCCACTCCATTGCTGTTGCTTGGAACACCATCGCTTCGACGAGTGCTTTATGGCGATTCCAGAAATGTGCCGAAATTGGCCCGCCCATTGAATATCCGACGGTGATCACCTTGTTCACACCAAGTGCACGCACGACATCTGCCGCATCATCGGCGCATGCTTCAAGAGAGAACCGTTCATTGGGTCGCAGACCGCGACCATGCCCGCGATGGTCGACCCCGATGATTGAGTACTTCGCAGCGAGCTCTTCATAGGCCACGAAAAAGTTCGTGTCAGACGATGCCGTCCAGCCGTGCAACAAAAGAATCGTCGGGGCAGATACATCGGGGTGTTGGTGGTGGCGCACCACCATCTCGCCACGGCCTGGCAGCGTGATGACTTTGCCAGCTAACAAAAAAGGGATGTCCATCATCTACTTCACGAACATTTCTTGCACACACCGACCAAGTCGAGTCGGTGGTGTTGGAGAACGAATCCTTCGCGTTTGGCGAGCATCGCCAACGCGCGGTCAAGGTCTGCTTCGACATCGCCTGGCACCACGACATCACGCACAGCGCCACACGACCCACACACGAGGTGATGGTGGTGACCGGTGAGGTCTTCGGTCAATTCGTAGCGTGCCCACTCATCGTTCGTGACTACTTTCGCCACGACACCTGCGCGCTCGAGCACCGACAAGTTGCGATAGGCGGAACTTTGCGCCACGTCACCGGTTGCGTGAAGTAGTTCGGGAATTGACAAGGGGTGGTCTGCTCGGGCAAGTGCGTCAACCAATTGGCGACGGTTTCCGGTGAAGCGCTGGCCGACAGCAGCCAAGCGTGATGCCGCTTCGGTGTGCAACGCGGCCACATCATTCGCGGCTTTGCCATGGCGGTGGCCCGTGGACATGCACCGGACACTATCTGAGAACGAGTGAGAAAATGCCGTGAGGACTGGGTCAAATTGCTCAGGTACCGACGAACTGATGCAACGTGTGACCAGCTGCCAGAACACCATCGAGAATGTCTGCGTTCGGAAGCTCTGGTGCGCCAAGTGCGTGCACACCCGGTTCAATCGTTTTCGTCCCGAGCACATGAGCGACATTGGCTGCCACTGCTGCAGCAACCGATGCGATGCGCTCGGCCATGCCGACAATCTCGATATGTCGCACACCGTTGCGCGATCCGCGAGCCTCCACACGCAATGCACCAATGCCACCTTCTTTGTGGGGTGGTGACAACATTGGAAGACGCGCCGTGAGGCGATCACGCCGTGTCGCTGACACTCGTGCCGTGATGCGCCGCAACTGTGGTGCGATGCGCTGCACAAGAATCGGCTCGGCAGATGCGTATCGATAACAGTCACGTGCATTCACTGGGTCTGGAAACCAACACAACTCACGTCCACTACCTGCTGGTCGCTGCAACCATTCACCCTCATGCCACCCAACCGATGTGCCGGCAAGGTTCTTGTGATGCTGATGCGCACAACGCGGGCCACCCGTGCCATGTACTGCGACATGGACTTCGTCCATCAGGTCGAATGCGCGCGACACATGACTGACCAAGAGGCCGGTCATTCCAGGAGAACATGCAGCCCCAACAACCAGAGACCGACCCATTGATGTGGCTCGTGGAACAAGATCGAGCATCGACATGGTGTCTTCCAGGTCGTCACAACAACTGACCACATGACAACCCTGGCCGAGAAGAGTTGCTGCGAGTTCTGCATGCGGTGCACCGTGCGCAAGCACGACGACGTCACACCCGTGCACCTCACTCACGTTGAAGTGATTAGTGACGACGATCGGATGGTCGTATGAGGTGAGGTGTTGAGCCACGCGTGATCCGACGAGCCCAGAACCGACGATGCCGATGTTCCCCATGTCAGGAAAAAAGCTTGAGATATTGCGAAGTGACTGACTCACATGAGTAGATGTCAGCAAGCAGACGGTGCTGGCTCTCTACGACACGAGAGCGGTAGTCATTGTCACTCAGAATTCGATCGATTATGCCAGCAATGGTTTCAGGTTGACCGTCATCGATGAATCCGGACTCTCCATAGCTCCTCAGGCTGAACTGTGGGTAGTTGTCATCGATTGCCCAAGCAACAATGGGCACTCCCGCATCCATCGCCTCAACTGACGTGATTCCCAGACCCCGACCATCGAGGTCATGTGTCTCGATGTCAGCAAGGGCCAGATAGTCACGAATCTCTGAGTGTGCCACCGCACCAACAACGACGAGATGTTTGGTAACACCAAGCTCGTCTGCAAGTTGCAAGAAGCGATCGTCTTTCACCATTCCAACAATGAGCACGGTCAAATTTGGGTGTTTCTTGACCAGATGAGGAAGACTCCTCACCAAGTTCAATCTGTCCCTCAATGGAACGACATGCCCCAATGAGAGCAAGAATGGACCCTTTCCAAGTCCGTGCTTCTGACGGATTCTCTGACCATCTCCGCCATTCATCGTTCCCAGATAGACAGACACGGGAATAGTGGTCGTGTTCTCCGCCGACGAAAACAAACCAATTGCGTTCTCGAGAGTCCACTTGTCGACACAGACCACACTGGACTTTGCTCGTTTGATGAGAGGACCCAACACAATTCGGCCATAAGCGCGCATAAGGAAATTGACCACGGAATTGTCGTGCCATAGGGCCGTGTGACCGACGATGAGTGATGGCTTCTGGTGCTTTGCACTCCATAGCAACGCCAACAGGCTCAGGTCGAACAAAGTCGAGTGAATAATCACAATGTCGGGATCGAAACTTCTCAAACGCCGACGAACGGTCGTCGACATCAGCCCCCGCAGAGACACCGGAATTCCATAATTCCACGTGATGTGTCCGAGATTCACACGTGTGCTCTTGATGCGGAGCACCATTGCAGACCCGACCACAGACTGATGGCCACCTTGTGATGCACCACTTGGGGCGTTCTTGTCAGGCAAGTTGGTCACCACCAACACCTCGTGACCGAGACGCTCGAGTTCTTGCACTTGTTGACCGGCAAACACCGATGATCCAGTCGGGTCCGGTGGAAAGAATGGGGCAAAGACGAGAATCTTCATCAACTACTCCTGTAGATCTCTCGTTCTCCAGTCAGTACGCAAGTAGTTCAGTTCTGCGTTCACCCACTTCGAGGAAAAGACACAAACTGATGATGGGTCAAATGTGGCTGAAATTGCCGCCACAAGTGCCCGCTCATCATTGACTGCACCCGCTATGTAAGGCGTCATGTAGCCCTGTTCCTTTGCAGCAGAGGTGTACGACCGTGTGAGTCCGTGAAACCAGACATTTGCCAGCACATCCCGCCATGCATTCGCTGTGCCACCAAACTTTGGGTCATCCTTTGGCAGCACTCCCAGTCGATCAGGGATCATGAGAGTGAGGCACGAGCGCTCACGAATCGGTCTGTCTCGTACAGAGCGAGCTTCACGCACCACCAACCGAGCTGTTGGAATGAAATCATCGCTACCTTTCGTGATGTCATTTCGATAGAGAACTCCTTGAGCAGAGTTCCCACCCGCAAATGCTTGATAGTCAGGCCCCCAGTAGCCGAATACTTGAGAGATACTGATTGCGCCAATGACGGCTCCGATCAAGTTCAACGCGACCGTAGTCCGAGACGATTTCGCCTGATTTTCAGCCCCACTGACTCTTGCAAGCAATAGTGCCACCAAGAGAAGTAGGGCAAAAGATCCGATGAAAAGTGAGGCTTTATGAAAGTAATACGGGTAGCCATCAGTGATGACTCGAAGGCGTACACCAAGAACAATGAGAAGTACCGCCGGGGGAATACCGAGGAGTGTGAAGGACAGTGATGCTTGGCCCTTGAACCCCATCAGGGCAACTGCGAAGGCACAGAGCGTTCCGCCCACCAGGAACCCAACCGGGAATGGTTGCACGCCGCCTTGATCCTCAAGATGAGAGACACCAAGTGCAAGGGAGTACCAAATCGGCAACATCGAACCGATGCCCACGATGCCAGCGGCAATGAGGACATCGCGCCAACCCTTCTCTTGGGCGATGCGCACTCCGCCATAGATGAGCGCCGGTGTGACCAGCAGGATTGTCGGATACCAGTTGTACACGACAATCCAGACTCCAAATGTCATCATCATCAACTGCAGTCGGTGATTATCGATTGGTCGTATACAGACCGAGATCAGGAGTGAAAGCCCGATGATGACTGCTGACATGTTCGCGAAACCAGCCCAAATTGTTTGGCTCATCGGACCAAGTGCAAGAAGTCCAGCACCGGCTCCGGTCCCAAGTGCCGTGAATGCAAATCGCTGGCCCCACGACCGGCCTAAACGACCCATACACAATCCAGTAATGACAACAGCTACTGCAACTGTCACCACAATTGAGTTAGCAAATACGGCCATTGCACGAGGAGTGTCATAACTGATTTCATTTCGAAGTCCTGCGGCAAATCGGCCCCATACGAAGTGGATTCCAGTTGGGTACTCACGACCCTCCCAGATAAGGCCTGCACCAGGTTCAGGAGCTTGTGCGATGAACGTTCCCGTCAGAAGATTTGAGAGAAAGAAATTGAAGTGAGCTGACAAATCCCAGATTGGCATCAATTTTTCGAGGACAACAGATGGGGATCCGTCGGAGAAACCAGACCACCACTGATAGGTAAAGACCCCTCCAACGAGAGCCGGTAGCGGTGTGACGGAATGGACTGTAGGGCGAAGTCCCGACTTCTGAATCTCGTGAGCAAGCAAGAGTGACCACATGACAAGTAATGCACAAATCGGATCAATGATTGTCGGCAGATGAAGCCAGCCAGTAACGGGGACTGCTCCGATAAAGACACCGGCTGCGATAATCAGTCGCGTCAGTACTTCAGGTGTTCCTCGGAGCACCTCGATGAGCACCAACATAGTGAGCGCCCAGAATGGATGCACTGCGTCAGCCCAGTTCAGCGCCATAAGTGCGGTGTAGAGAACAAAACCAATGACGACATACCATCGCCAGGTAGAGAGAACAGAGATTGTTCTTGGCCAGAGTTTTTCAAACATGAGACGATTTCCCATCACGACAGCTAGTAGCTGTCACTTCTGAAGTGCCAGACCAACAGATTTGGCGATACCAGCAGCAGTGAGGCCATAACGATCGAGCAAGAAGTGATAATCACCGGTTTTGCCCCACACGTCTGGCAAGCCTAATGACACTTGGCGTGGCCTTCTTGCCCAACTGGCAGTGGTCTGGGCTACTGCAGCACCGAGTCCACCAATGATGCTGTGTTCCTCAACAGTGACAATCAAGTCGTATGAATCACAAATGGCTTTCAACTGATCCTCGTCAAGGGGCTTCACTGTGTGGAAATTGAAGACACCTGCCGACACACCAGATTCTTGAAGTTGGGTTGCAGCTTCAAGAGATGGTGCGACCATCGAACCGTTTGCAATGATGGCGACGTCCGTTCCATGTCGCAACGTAATCGCTTTGCCAATGCGGAAGTCATACTCCTCCGTGTACACGACCGGGCTATTGGGTCCACCGGTCAAACGTATGTACATCGGTCCATCAAAGACAGCTGCTGCCCGCACGGTCTTCACAATCTCCCCACAGTCAGCCGGACACACAACGGTCATTCCGGGAATGGCCCTCATGACTGCAACGTCTTCTAAACCAAAGTGTGAATTTCCCAAGAAGCCCATGACCAAACCACTGCCTATACCGACCGCTTTGACATTCAAGTTCATGTAGCCAAGGTTCATGCGCACTTGCTCACTGGCACGCATGGTTATGAACGGAGCGAATGATGACGCAAAGACGACAAAACCTTCCTTGGCGATACCTGATGCAACCCCGATCAGATTTTGTTCCGCGATTCCGACATTGATGAATTGGTCTGGGTACGCATTCTTGAATCGATCTAAACCTGACGAATTTCCCAAGTCGGCAGAGAGAACCACGAGGTCTTCACAATCTGATGCAAGATCAAGAATTGCCTGTCCATACATTCCACGCGAACCAATGCGTGACCACTGGCGTGCCGTTGAAGGTGTAATTTCGAGCATCAGACCGTTGCCTCCAAGGCGGCAAGTGCCTTCTCATACATGGCCTGCGTCAATCGATTGTGGTGCCATTCATTGTTGCTCTCCATGAAATCGATACCCTTCCCTTTGATCGTGCGAGCCACGACGCACGTGGGTCGATCTTGTGGAAGATCACTTGTGAGCGCAGTGAGCAGCTGTGACACTTCATGGCCATCCACTTCACGAACATTCCATCCAAAACTCTTCCATTTCTCAGCGAGTTGCGCGGAGGAGATGATGTCTTCAGTCGCGCCATCACTTTGAAAACCATTGTTGTCAACAACCGCGACGATGTTGCCAAGACAGAGCTGCGAAGCGGACATCGCCGCCTCCCATACTGAACCCTCGTTGCATTCACCGTCACCAAGAACCACATACATCTTGTGGTGCTTGTTCTTGCGACGAGCCGCCCATGCCATCCCCACAGCCAGCGACAGGCCCTGCCCAAGACTTCCATTCGACGATTCGATGCCAAGGTCCAGGTTCATGACTGGATGTGCAATCAATGGACTGTCATCAACTTTGAACTGTGAAAAAGTCTCCTCGTCGATGATCGATGCCTCGACGAGGGCTGTGTACAGCCCAAGCACACCATGCCCCTTGCTCAGAATGAAGCGATCGCGGTCGGGCCAATGGGGGTCTTCGCTTCTGAAATTCATGACGCTTCCATAGAGAACAGCCATGATTTCAACAAGCGATAGTCCGCCACCGAGATGTGTAGGCCCTTCACAACGGAGACTCATATCAAGAATGCGTCTCCGCATTCGGAAAGCCATCTGCTCGATGCCATAGACATCCTTCAACTCACCGACCACGTTGCCCCCCGTCTACTCGAATGATCTGCCCGGTAATCATCGCCGCACCATCACCTGCGAGGAACGCGATTGTCTCTGCCACATCGCTCGCAGTCGCAGCCCGCTTGATTGCCCCTCCCTGGATGAGCGCATCGCGCGATTCTTCCGACATCTGGTCGTACATGTCCGTACTGGTCACGGTGGGCGCAACAGCATTCGCCCGTATCCCGAATCGACCGAGCTCGATTGCCATGACACGCGTAAGGTACATGAGGGCAGCCTTGCTTGATCCGTAGGCCGATGTTCCCATATCGCCATTCAACCCGGCGGTGGATCCGACGTTCACGATTGAAGCGTTACCGGTACGCGACAATCGGCGCGACAAAGTTTGTGTGAGAGCAACAGTCGCAAAAAAGTTAACTTCGAACATCTCACGAAATTCAGTCATGCTTGTCATCTGAAAAAGTGAGCCTGAAGCTACACCCGCGTTGTTCACAAGAATCTGTAATCCTTCTGTCTTTGCCAACTCTCGAGCACACGCAACTGCAGAGTCAGCAGACGACAAGTCAATGTGAACCATGTCAATCGAGACTTCGTACTGCTCGGACCACTCCTTATAGGTCGTCGCAAGTTCTTTCGTGTCCTGACGCACCCCT
>SXGQ01649311.1_pt1 | contig 11200 bp, 11 predicted proteins | sample 3178371 | NCBI WGS metagenome assembly SXGQ01 (sample SAMN11356859, study PRJNA531348) | freshwater metagenome | isolation source: freshwater sample F1-20 | place: China: Fuxian Lake, Yuxi | collected 2017-12-25 | reverse complement strand
CGACTTGTTAGCCGTTCAATCCACCCGCGAGGCGAAAAACGGCCAAATTGTGGTGGCACGCTTGGGCGATGACGTCACTGTGAAAAGGTTTGAACGTAAATCAGACCGCATTGAGTTGCACGCCGAAAACCCAGACTTTAAAACCATCATCGTGCAAAACGACGAACCTTTTGAAATCGAAGGCTTGGCTGTTGGCCTTATTCGTAACAATTTTCTGATGTAAAGAAAGCACCCCATGAACATCGCCTTTTTTAGCGCTTACCGCTTACTCAACCCCCTCAACTCTGCCTATCGCAGCTTTATGCCTGTCCAAGCGATGCAAAGTGCCCCTGTATTTGCAACGCCCATCCCTCTGCGCGTTGCACGCGTCATGGAAGCCCAACAAAACCGCCAAAGCGCCGGTCGAATGGTGATATCTGGTCGGATGGCTGATGTATGCGCTGAACTCGACCGATTAGCAGAGATCGAAAACAGACACTAAGCCCTTGCCCCTGAGTGGCAAGGCACAATTGGGGGATGAACATCATCATCCTTGACGACTACCAAGACGTCGTCAGAAAACTCAATTGCTCCAATAAGTTAGAAGCCTATCCAGCCAAGGTTTTCACCAACACGATTAAAGGTGTTGGTCAGTTGTCGGTCCGACTAAAAGACGCTGAAATCTTAGTGCTGATTCGTGAACGCACGCACATCACGCGTCAACTTATTGAAAAACTGCCCAAGCTCAAAATGATCTCGCAGACTGGCAAGATCGGAAGCCACGTGGATGTCACCGCCTGCACAGAGCGCGGTATTGTGGTGGCTGAAGGTGCTGGCTCTCCCGTTGCCCCTGCAGAGTTGACATGGGCCTTGATCATGGCTGCTATGCGCCGATTGCCCCAATACATAAACAATCTCAAACACGGTGCTTGGCAACAATCGGGTTTGAAATCAAGCGCTATGCCTACCAACTTTGCTTTAGGCCAAGTTTTGAAAGGCAAAACCTTGGGCATTTGGGGTTACGGAAAAATTGGCCAGCTATTGGCAGGTTACGGCAAAGCTTTTGGAATGCGGGTGTTGCTTTGGGGAAGCGAAGCATCGCGAGCCCTAGCCGTGGAGCATGGGTTCGAAGCAGCAGCAACCCGAGAAGAGTTTTTTACCCAATCCGACATCTTGAGCTTGCACCTTCGTTTGAATGACAGCACCCGAGGCATCGTCACGTTGGCAGACCTCCAAGTTATGAAAACCACGGCTTTGCTTGTCAACACATCACGCGCCGAACTATTGGCTCCAGACGCATTGATCGCTGGGCTCAACCGAGGCCGACCCGGTATGGCGGCCATAGACGTATTCGAGAGCGAACCCATCTTGCAAGGCCATGCTTTATTGCGTTTGGAAAACTGCATTTGCACCCCTCACATTGGCTACGTTGAACAAGAAAGTTACGAGCTGTACTTTGGGGCTGCGTTTGACAACGTAGTTAATTTCATCAAAGGTACCCCAACCAATATCGTCAACCCTGGCGCACTTCAAGTTCGCAGATAAAAAGAGATGCATCGTCTCTCGCCGGTGGCGGGAGGTTAATCGCACAATGACATATGGACCAGTTGCATTGGTTTGCCTTGGGTGGCGTTATGTTATCGATAGTAACCAGCCTGTTGGCAGCGCATGCCACGCATCGTTTTAGAAAATTTCTTTAAATCTAAAACTGCCCTTGTCCTCGGTCATAAGGCTAAAAGGGCTCAGCGATAATTCCTTCATGAAATCTACTTTTCAAACTGTTGGCGTTGTAGGGACTGGTGCCATGGGACAAGGGATCGCTCAAATCTCAGCGCAAGCTGGCAGTCTTGTCAAACTGTATGACGTGCAAGCGCAGGCCGTGGCCAAAGCCTCCAAAAATATTCAACAGCAGTGGGACAAACTGCTAGAGAAAAACCGATTTACCTTAGAACAAGTTACGCAATTTAAAGCCAATCTTCAAAGTGCCGGTCAGTTAAGCGACTTGAGCGACTGCGATTTGGTGATTGAAGCCATTGTTGAACGCCTAGACATCAAAAAATCATTCTTTGCTGAACTCGAACAATTGGTGGACCCCAGCGCAGTGCTGGTAACCAACACATCGTCCCTCTCAGTCACTGCAATCGCTGCAGCCCTCAAGCGCCCAGAGCAATTTGCTGGTTATCACTTCTTCAACCCCGTTCCCCTGATGAAAGTGGTGGAAGTCATTGCCGGCCTTAAAACCAACCCCAGCGTTTGCACAAGATTGAGCGACTATGCCAAGCAAATGGGCCACAAAGCGGTTAATGCCCAAGACACACCGGGTTTCATCGTGAACCATGCGGGACGTGGTTACGGCACGGAAGCGCTGCGTATCGTGTCCGAAGGGATTGCAGATTTCGCCACTATTGACCGCATTTTGAAAGACCAAGCTGGTTTCAAACTCGGGCCCTTTGAGCTTATGGACTTAACTGCCCTGGATGTCTCGCATCCAGTCATGGAATCCATTTACCAGCAGTACTACGAAGAGCCTCGCTACCGTCCGAGTGTTATCACCGCACAGCGCTTGGCGGGCGGTGTGCTCGGCAAAAAAGTCGCAGATGGTTTCTACAAGTATGAAAACGGTGTAGCGCAAATCCCTGCTGAACCACCCATCCCCGAAGTCCACGAAATGCCACCAGTCTGGGTGTCAACCCGCGCGGTAAGGCGTGCTGAACTGCTGCTACTGCTTAAGAACTTGGGCGCCAAGATTGAAACTGGTGCTTCTCCATCTGCGCAAGCGCTGTCCATCGTGGCGCCACTGGGCTTTGATGTCACTACCGTTGCGATCGTCGAACGTTTGGACCCTGCGCGCACCGTCGGTATTGATTTTTTAATCGACGACAAGTTGACCAAGCGCCGTGTGCTTGCCACCAACCCCGCGACACGTGTTGATATGCGCGAAGCAGCGCATGCATTGTTTGCTCGCGACGGTAAAGCCGTCAGCGTTATCCGTGACAGCGGTGGGTTTGTGACCCAGCGGGTCGTTGCCAATATCGTCAATATTGCCTGCGATATTTGCCAGCAAGGCATTTGTAGCCCTCAAGATTTAGAAACTGCAGTGACTTTGGGTCTGGGATATCCGATGGGCCCTTTGGCTATGGGTGATTTGTATGGACCCACAGAAATTCTGGAAGTGCTTTTCAATGTGCAAACCGTTTACGGTGACCCACGCTATCGCCCAAGCCCATGGTTGCGCCGTCGCGGCGCCATTGGTTTGAGTTTGACCCACATCGAGCAATAAATGATTGGGCAACTCAAAAGTGCAGTGCACGGTCAAACGCTGGTTTTGACCATCTCCAACCCAACGCTTCGCAATGCCTTAGGCCCTGAAATCTATACCGCTGGCATCGAAGCTTTGAATGCCGCCGAAGGCAATCCTGAGATACGTAGCGTCATCATCACGGGTGAAGGCGCGCACTTTTGTGCAGGCGGAAATCTGCAACGCTTATTGGCGAACCGTGAACAACCCACGGAAGTTCAAGCGCAAAGCATTGATGGATTGCATACCTGGATAGAAGCCATTCACACCTTTCCCAAACCCGTCATTGCCGCGGTCGAAGGCGCTGCCGCGGGTGCAGGTTTCTCTTTAGTGTTGATGTGCGATCTGGTTGTAGCTGCAAGAGACAGTATTTTTATCATGGCCTACAGCAGCATTGCTTTATCTCCTGACGGAGGCGGAAGTTGGAACTTGTCTCAAGCCTTACCTCGCCAATTGGCCGCAGAACTCATGTTGTTGGGCGAGCGAATTAGCGCGGAACGCCTCCATGCTTTGGGTAGCGTGAATCGTTTGGTGGAATCGGGAACCGCTTTGACACAGGCACTAGATTTAGCTGAACGTATCAATGCGCGTGCGCCCAATGCTATGCAAAGCATCAAAGAGTTGATCAATGATGCACCGACCCAGAGCCTCCATGTCCACTTAACCCAAGAACGCAACCACTTTGTAAAAAACTTACACCACGCTAACGCGGGGCTTGGCATTTCTGCCTTTTTGAACAAAGAAAAACCCACCTACAAGTAAGCCCACCCCCGTTTTACGCTAGGGTCGCTTCGTGTAAGAGGTCTCCCTCGCGACAATGAATCAATTTGAGGTCACACACAAGACAGGCTATGGAAGAACCCATTCTTACTATCGAAGAACGCGAGTCAATCAACGCCGGCCGTTGGTTCTCATCCCTTTCACCTTCACTTAGACACGACATTCTTAGATGCGCTTACGCCAAACGATGCAAAGACGGCGAATTAATCGCGGCGCGTGGAGACCCGCCCGAAGAGTGGATGGCGTGCGCCAAAGGCGCAGTGCGGGTGAGTTCGACATCGCTATCGGGCAAGCAAATCACTTTCACCTACGTGGAACCAGGCATCTGGTTCGGCGACGTGGCCATACTGGACGGCGATCGTCGAACCCACGATGTCTACGCGCATGGCGAGACAACAATTTTGTGCGTTGCCAAAGCCGACTTTCAAAAAATACTCAGCCAACACGTCGAGTTTTACGAAGCCATGTTGCGCTTACAAGCCAGACGCATTCGCCAATTGTTTGGCTTGGTGGAAGATCTCAACACCCTGCCTCTGCGTTCGCGCTTGGCCAAGCAGTTATTGCATCTCGTGCGCAGTTACGGAGTACCTTCGCTCTCAAACGGCGAGGAAATTCGTATCGGTCTGCATTTAGCGCAAGAAGAACTGGCCCAGTTGTTGGGAGCGTCGCGCCAACGTGTCAATCAAGAACTCAAAGCGATGGAGCGCGAAGACGCGATTCGGATCGAGCCAGGTGGTTTGGTCATCCGCAACCGCGATGCACTTTTGCGCATCAGCGAGGCCGACCATTGAAAGGGCTCACTCAATGAGTCGCTACGAGAACTTCGAAGGCACTAAGGCAGTTAGTGGCGCGCACCAGTTTGATGAATCAGCTTTCCAAGCTTGGCTGAGCCAACATTTGCCTGGTTTCAAAGGCCCGTTGACCTTAGAAATGTTCAAAGGCGGGCAATCCAATCCCACCTACAAACTCGTTACACCGTCGCAAAGTTATGTGATGCGTGCCAAGCCTGGCCCTGTTGCCAAACTACTGCCTTCAGCGCATGCAGTCGAGCGTGAATTCAAAGTCATGCAAGGTCTACAAAACACCGATGTGCCCGTCGCCAAAATGCATGTGTTGTGTGAAGACGAGTCTGTCATTGGTCGTGCGTTCTATGTCATGCAGTTTGTCCAAGGCCGCGTGTTGTGGGACCAGACTTTGCCCGAATTGAGCAATGCGCAACGTGCTGGTATTTACGACGAAATGAACCGAGTCATTTCAGCGCTGCACAAGGTCGCCTACAAAGAATGCGGCTTGGCGGATTACGGCAAACCTGGCAATTACTTTGAGCGTCAAATTGGTCGCTGGAGTAAGCAATATGTTGCGTCTGAAACCCAATCCATTGCAGAAATGAACAACCTGATGCAATGGCTGCCAGCGAATATGCCTGCAAGTGCATTGGATGCTTCTAAAGTCAGCATCGTGCATGGGGACTATCGTTTAGACAATCTGATATTCCATCCCACCGACAACAAAGTCATGGCCGTGTTGGACTGGGAACTCTCCACCGTTGGTCACCCATTGGCCGACTTCAGTTACCACTGTATGGCGTGGCACATACCACCAGGTACTTTTAGAGGCATTGGTGGTGTTGATGTTGCTGCTATTGGCATCCCCACTGAATCTGAATATATTCACAAGTACTGTGACCGCACAGGCTTGGCAACGCCCAGCGATTTAAAAACCGATTGGAATTTTTATCTGGCTTACAACATGTTTCGCATTGCTGCCATTTTGCAAGGCATTGCCAAACGTGTGGAAGCAGGAACCGCGTCTAGCGAACAAGCTAAAACCTCTGGTGCTGGCGCCCGACCCATGGCTGAATTGGCCTGGAAATTTGCACAACTCGCTTAAATACACACATCACTCTAGGAGCTCTTCATGAATTTCGACTACACCGATAAAGTCAAGGATATGCAAGCACGCTTGCTCGCCTTCATGGACGCGCATATTTATCCCAACGAAAAAAGATTTTTTGCTGAAATCGCAGAAAACCGCGCCAAAGGCAATGCATGGATCCCCACAAAAATTGTGGAAGAACTCAAACCCAAAGCCAATAAAGCTGGTTTATGGAATTTATTTTTACCCCACAGCAAGCGCGCACCCCAAGGCTTGACCAATTTGGAATACGCACCTTTGTGCGAAATCATGGGACGCGTGCCGTTTGCGGCTGAGATATTTAATTGTTCAGCACCTGACACAGGCAATATGGAAACACTAGAGCGTTATGCCAGTGAAGAGATCAAAGACCAGTGGCTAGAGCCATTGTTGCGCGGCGAAATACGCTCCGCGTTCTTGATGACGGAGCCTGCTGTCGCGTCTTCTGACGCTACCAATATCCAGTGCAGCATTAAACGCGAAGGAAATGAATACGTCATCAATGGTTTGAAGTGGTGGAGTTCTGGCGCGGGTGACCCACGTTGCGCCGTCTACATTGTGATGGGTAAAACAGACCCTGAAGCACCTCGCCATTCACAACAAAGCATGATCGTCGTACCTGCCAATACACCTGGCATCAAAATTTTGCGCCCACTCACTGTGTTTGGGTATGACGATGCACCCCACGGTCACATGGAAGTTGAATTGAAAAACGTTCGCGTTCCTGTGGGTAACTTAATGCTGGGCGAAGGCCGTGGATTCGAAATCGCACAAGGCCGCTTAGGCCCAGGACGCATTCACCATTGCATGCGAACCATCGGTATTGCTGAGCGCGCTTTGGAACTCATGTGCAAACGTCTCAATACCCGCGTTGCATTTGGTAAGCCAGTCTCCAGCCAAGGTGTGTGGCACGAGCGTATTGCCGATGCACGTATCATGATTGAACAAGCGCGCTTACTGACACTCAAAGCGGCTTACATGATGGACACCGTCGGTAACAAAGTTGCTAAATCAGAAATTGCGATGATCAAAGTGATTGCACCTAATATGGCAACGCAAATCATTGACTGGGCGATTCAGGCCCATGGTGGTGGTGGTGTCAGCGATGACTTCCCCCTCGCCTACGCCTATGCCCACCAACGCACATTGCGTTTGGCGGATGGTCCGGATGAAGTGCACCGTAACTCGATTGCTAAGCTCGAATTAGCGCGCCACATTGCAACGATGCCGCATGATGTTGAAATGCCAATTACGAGAGGAACTTAATCATGATTGACGTCTATTCTTGGGCCACGCCCAACGGGCATAAAGTGCACATCATGTTGGAAGAATGTGGCTACCGCCTTGGTAAGGATTGGTTAGCGCACCCCATCAATATTAGTAATGGCGACCAATTTGAGGCTGGGTTTTTAAAAATAAGCCCAAATAACAAAATACCAGCGATGGTTGACCCAAATGGGCCAAATGGAGAGCCCATTAGTTTGTTTGAGTCGGGCGCTATTCTTTTGTACTTGGCATCTAAAACTGGCAAGTTCTTACCCAAGGGAGACCGTGCAAAGTTTGAAGTTTTGCAATGGCTGATGTTCCAAATGGGTGGTGTGGGACCCATGCTCGGTCAAAACCACCATTTCAGACAGTACGCACCAGAAAAAATTGAATATGCCGTAAACCGCTATACCAACGAAGCCAAACGTTTGTATGGTGTGATGGACAAACAACTAGCCTCGACTAAATTTATTGCTGGTAATGCATACAGCATCGCCGATATGGCCATATTCCCCTGGCTGCGCAATTGGCAGAACCAAGGCATGGACTGGGCTGATTACCCAAACTTGAAAAAGTGGTTTGATGTGATCGCTGCAAGACCTGCCGTGCAACGCGGTGTTGAAGTATTGGCAAATTTGCGCAAACCTATACAAAACGACCCGAAAGCCAATGAAATGTTGTTTGGATCAACGCAATATAAATCTAGATAAATTTTTCTCGATTTCTAGGTTTAAACGTAAAACTAGTCATTCCAAATGCAACAAATATTTTGGAAAGATTCGCGATTACCTAAAACAAGAGTCGAAAGCTGGGGAAACGACCGACTAACTCGCTGCTTTGTAGAACGCCCCACAAGCTTTTTGTCCTTGCTGCAAACTGCAGTGTCGAAACATGGAAGCCGAAAAGCTCTCGTATTTGAATCGCAGCGCTGGACTTACCAAGAGGTTTGGAGTTCTGTAGAGCGTTACGCGCAAGTTCTGCATAACTTAGGTCTAAGACCGCAGGACAGAGTGGTTCTATTTGTTAGCAATCGCTCTGAGTTCTTTTTCTTATTGTTTGCCATTCAGTATCTTGGCGCAATTGCAGTGCCAGTGGGTATTCGCGAGCAACGCCCAGGACTGACTTACATCATGAATCAATGCAAAGCCAAGGCTGTTGCGTTTGATGAAAGTTTGGCAGATCGTATTCCTTTTCAATCAGACGTTCCATCTTTGGAACACCGTATTTGTATTGATGGCGATGTCTATACGCAGTCACGCAATTACTTGCAAACGGCTGCGTTACCTAGCTTATTGAATCAGCCATTCAAAATTGATGTCCCAGCTTATTCGGCAAATGAATTTGATGTGGCGGTGATTCTTTATACATCTGGCACCACAGGTAATCCCAAGGGCGCCATGATCACGCATGCCAACATCGCTCATTCGGTGATGCATTACCAATACGGTATGCAATTAACTGAAAACGATTCCTCTATCTTGGCCGTTCCTGCCAGCCATGTCACAGGATTGATCGCTAACATCGCCACCATGGTGAATGTCGGCGGCGCCACATTGATCATGCGTGAATTTAGGGCAAAGCAGTTCTTAGATTTCGCCACGCAAGAAAATATGACGCACACGCTCATGGTGCCAGCCATGTACAGCCTGTGCTTGTTAGAACCCACCTTCAGCGCTGATGCATTAGGGCACTGGCGCATTGGTGGCTATGGTGGCGCACCTATGCCTGTTGCTGTGATTGAGCAATTAGCCAAATATTTACCCAATTTGGATTTGCGCAATGCCTATGGAGCGACAGAAACCACCTCTCCGGTCACATTAATTCCTGCTGGCATGAATGACGCACATTTGGACAGTGTTGGTCGAGTTTTGCCATGTGCTGATGTGCGCATCATGAACGATGCGGGGCAAGAAGTTCCATTTGGTGAAACAGGAGAACTTTGGATCAATGGCCCCATGGTGGTGCCTGGATATTGGGATAACCCAGCTGCCACAGCCCAGTCTTTTACTGCAGGCTATTGGCACTCTGGTGATTTGGGTTGTATGGACGAAGAAGGTTTCGTCAAAATATTCGACCGCAAAAAAGACATGCTCAACCGAGGTGGTTTCAAGATCTACTCGGTTGAAGTTGAGAACTGCTTAATGGGAATACCAGGCGTGCTAGAAGCGGCCATTGTTGGTAAGCCTTGCCCTGTTTTAGGGGAACGGGTGCATGCTTTTATCTATGCGCCTAATCAGGCTATGTCACAAGAAATCGTCACCGCGCATTGCACACAAGCTTTGGCAGATTACAAGGTGCCGGAGACGATTACTTGGTTAGAAACTCCGTTGCCTCGGAACGCGAACGGGAAGGTGATGAAGAGGCAGTTGCGGTTGAACTTTTAGCTATCTAACGTAACTTTGATAACTGACTTTGCGTAAGCACCATTGGTCGTGCATGTTCCATTTGAAATATAAAGAACATTACCGTTGATGGCCAATCCCACTGGTCCGCACAACATGCTGCTAGTAGATGTTCCACTTAGGAAGGTAGTCACTGCAGTTGCGTTACCTGAGCTGTCATAGGTGATTTTTAAAATACTACTGTCTGTGTCACCAGCAGTTGTTCCTGTGTTGGCAACATAGACTTCTTTATAAGTTGATCGGACTGCTATTCCAATCGGATTATTAAACAATGAAGATGTTGCAAAAGCAGAGGCCGTATAGGGAGAAGCAGTAGATATCTTCCAAACTCCGGCAGTGCCACCGCTATACCTAGTCACAAACATATAGCCTAGCGAACTTTCATATGCAAGACCGCTAGGTTTTGAACCAACAGTTACTGATGCAACCACAGAAGTATAGGATCCGATGTTATAAATCACAACTCCATCTGCGTATGTGCCGCTGCCCACATCAGAGATGAAGACTCTTGAATTAGTACTATCGATACCAACACCATACGGACTTGAAAGTGCAGTCACTACTGGTGTTGTACTTGAAGTTAAGTTAATCAATCCCGAATTACCGCCAACCGTATCTGTTGCGACTGTGAATACATTGCTGTTAAAAACGGAAACAGAAAATGGCCACTTTATGGATGTACCTATAGATGAGACATAGGCGCCAGATGTATCAAACTTATAAATCTTTCCACCACTTGAAGTTGTTTGATCGGCATCTGTAGAGTTGACTACGTACAAGTAAGTGCCGTCAAAAAACATTTGCCTAAGATAACCAAGAGATACGACATTACTTATAGTCGAGCTATTTATGAAAACTGATGGCGAAGCGGTATATGTACTGCTAGAACTAGAAGATCCGCCGCCGCCGCCTCCACAACCACTCAAAAACAGTAGCGCCCAGCATAAAAGAAATTTGGATAAATTAGTTCGCATAAGTACTAGGATCGACCAACCGCCCTCTTTCTAGAGCAACTTGAAACCCGTAGGCTGTTACTGATAAAGTTATCCCTGTTCCAACCGACCTGTCTAATGCCATGTTTAATAAGTTTTGCATCTTGATTTGCTTGTTTATTTCCTTTTGGAGTCAAGCTCAAGCGCAAACTAAGGTTGAGCCCCCGAATGCCTCTCGAGCCATTTTGGCCAGACCGCCACAAAGCGGAAAAGAACCTATGCTGCTCTTAGGGCCCAAGAAAAAGCCCTACTCCGAGCCACTACTCAACACCACCAAAATGGACTACTACGACTGCGATGGCATTGTCGCACCTTGGTTCCGCGAGCTGGTAGTCGCTGAAATGAACTATTTCGCAGAATTGAACGAGTTGCCCTTCGTTAAGGGCGATGCCTGTGTCGTTAGCATTGGAACTTCCCGTAGTTTGACGCCAGGACGCGTCAGCATTCATCTTTATACAAACGCTACGCGTCTCAAAGCCTGTGTGCATAACGAACAATGCCCTGTATTTCGCAGTATCAGTCTCATTCCTAAGGGCGAAGTGCTTTATCGCTCCTATTTTCTGTCAGAT
>SXGQ01117609.1_pt1 | contig 11200 bp, 4 predicted proteins | sample 3178371 | NCBI WGS metagenome assembly SXGQ01 (sample SAMN11356859, study PRJNA531348) | freshwater metagenome | isolation source: freshwater sample F1-20 | place: China: Fuxian Lake, Yuxi | collected 2017-12-25 | reverse complement strand
TCCGGATCGGTCGCCGGTACTTGCTCGTACCGCACATCGTTGATTCGCTGAGTCACGCCCCACCAACCTTCATCGCGCCGCCATCCCTGCACACTCACCGATCCTGTCACTTCCCAGTCGCTCGCTGGTGCGGGCGGATCACCGAGACACACCACCGCGACCTCTCCGGTCACACGATTGGTGACGACCGACAGCATGAACTGGTGCGGATGCCGAGTGTCGAGATGATGCCCGTTCAGGCTCCGTTTGACCGTCGAGAACCTGAACTTGTCGTTCGGAAGCGCTGCGAACATCCCGACCAGCACCGCCATCAACGCGGCCAACGCGACCGGGTGTCCGAGCATCCGACGAATCGCCCTGGGCTTGTCGCGTTCCGCGTGGGCCATCGCTCGACTGTACGCCCCCGGCCCGCCGGGGTTCCGTAGCCCGCGCTCTCGGCTCTGCTCATCTGCTGCTCTGTAGTTCTGCTGCTCTACCCCACCCGCCAACCCGCGCCGCACGTCGGGCAGGTCGTCACACCATCCCCATCAACGCCAGCGCGGGCCAGATCATCCGAACAACTCGGGCACAGCCGCGCCTCCAGCATCGTGCGCCGACAGCGGATCACCGACGTCCCCAGGTTCCCCCGCAGGTTGACCGCTGCCAGCGCCACGAACCACACCGACATCACCGCCGGCGACAGCACCCGTCGCCACGGCGCCGCCGCCGCACCCATCGGGCCGAGCAGCCCCACCATGATCCACACTTCCATCCCCGCAAAGCCCACCAGCGCCAGCGAGATCAGCACGCGCCGCCTCGCGCCGCTCCGGCGCACGAGCCGGTGCGCCGCTTCCAGCCGCGAGCGCAACTCCGGATCGCCGCCATCGCCCGCATCACGCAGCCGCTCGCGCGGGTGGCGCACCAGGAGCCGCCGACCATTCCCGCGATCGTCGATCACCAGTTGCCGGCGCATCCAGCCGACCCACTTCCGCCCGATCCGCGACGCCGACTCGCGCAGCGTCACCGGCCCCGTCGACTCGCGCACCGCCGCCGCCGACACGATCCGATCACCCTTCCACGCCCCGCCGCACTCCGGGCACACGATGCAGCCGTCGCGTTCCGGCGGCGTCGCCGACAGGTCGTACGCGCACACCGCGCACAGGCCGTGGCGGCACAGCAGCGGCGCCAGTCGCGGCACGGCCCGTCGCATCGACCGGCGCAGGACCACCAGTTGAAACACCAGCGACCACACCGCGACCAGCACGACAAACACGATGAGCATCGGCGCGACCGGCGGCCGGATCACCCGCGTCGCGCCGAGCGTGATCACCCCGAGCGCCAGGAGCACCATCACCACGATCGACAACTGAAACAGCTTCATCGCCCGCTGGCTCTCGGGCGCCCGCCCGGGCGTCAGCACCTCCAGCGCCTGCTCCATCACAAACCGCGTCCGCGGATCGCGCGCCGCGCCAGACTCCGCCAGCCGCTCGGCACGGACCTCGTGCTCAACCCCGCGGTCATCGGCCAGCATCAACGGCGGACGAAGACTCTCGACCAGCCCTCCCATGCCCATCGCCCTCCGGCCCCACCCACGGCCGGACCATCATGCGAACATCCGCCCCGGCGTCAACCCGAGCAGGTTCACCACAGAGGCACAGAGAACACAGAGAGGACAAACCACGGAGACACTGAGACACGGAGAGAAGAGCTGTGTGAAATCAGTTGCCTGCGAAAAGCCTTGAAACTGATCCCTTCAGTTTCCCGCACAGGCTTCTTCTCTCTGTGCCCTCTGTGCCTCTGTGGTTTACTTCTGATTCCTCGGTCGTGGCCTACGGCCGCAGGAGCACCAGCGGGCGGCGGAGGATCACGCGGTCTTTCACCGCGCCGTAGGTCCCCGGCTCGACTGTCACCGTCAGGTTCCGCCCGCCCAGCGGCAGGTTGATCGCGTGCACCGGCTCATCGGGGAACATGCGTCGGCGCCAGACCTCCTGGCCGTCGACCGCCACCACCAGCTCGCAGTCGCCCCACGGGGCGCTCTCTGGGTCGAGCACCGCCGTCGTCGCCAGTCGCTGGGCGTTCTCGGGGAGCCGCCACTGCACGCGCATCGGGCCGGGGAACTCAAGATCCCACGCCCCGAGCGTCACGGCCGCACCGACACCGACATCCGACGGGTGATGCAGGCGCTCCATCGGACGCACGCGCAGCCGTCCGCCGACGGCTTCCTGCACCAGCGGCTCGATGGACGACAGGGCCACCAATCGACCGAACTCAAACGCCACCGCGCGAACCGCGCCGATCTCGTACTCGCCCGACTGCCCGCCGGGCAGGCGCAAGGCCACGCGGTCGTCGCTGGCGGGTGAGAGTCGATCGATCTCGGCGACGGTGCCGTCGTCGAGCCACACCATCACCCCCGACATCCGCGCCCGCGGGTTCGACAGCACCGCGCCGGCGATCCGGTCGGCGGGCAGCTCGACCACCTTCTGCTCATCGGTCTCGATCCGCACCGGATCACCAAGGTCAAGGATCAGCCCCTTGAGGCGATCGCCGTTGACCAGCAGCAGTTCATCCTGCACCGGCGGCGCTGCGCCGGGGACCACGAGCGCGCCGATGGCTCCGCTGGGGGTGCCTCCGGGGCCGGGGGTGCCGCTCTTCACCATCGCCGCCACGCGGTCCAGCGGGATCGTGATCTGGCCAAACACCGGGTGGGCCCAGACGATGGCCTCATCGGGTCCGGAGGTTGGCGCTGGCTCGCCGGGATAGCGCTGGCCGTCGGTGGTTTCAAGCGTGCCGCGCGACTGCGCCTCGAGCCGCTTGCGGGCCCGTTCGGCCGTGAGTTCGGATCTGGCGGGCGCAGCGCCCACACCCTGCTGCACCGGCGCCGACGCCGGTGCCACCACCATCGCCGCCAGCCCTGACGCCTGCGTCTGCACGCGTCGGCCCGTGTCGTCGAGGTACACCACCGCGCCCTGATCGATACTGACCAGTCGGACGCGCAGCGCCTGCAGCTGTCCGTCAATGAGGATCGAGTCAACACCCGGCGCGACCGACGCGATCGGTGCGGCCCGCGCCGCCTCGCCGCTCACGGGCCCCTGCTGCGCAGACGCCCACAGCGCTCCGGCGCCAACCGACATCGCCAGCACGCTCGTCGCCGCACACTTCATCCCCCGGCGCGCAAAGCAGTCGCGGCCGGCGCGGGGTCGAGGGCGGGTCGTCGGGGGCGTTGCTGGCACGGGGATCATCACCTCTGAAAGATCGGCAGGTAGCGCTTGGGCATTTGCAGGATGATGAGAGCCATCGCCGTGCCGTAGGCCTCTCCGGCCGTGTTATCGCCCCAGGCGCCGTTGTTTCCCTGCAGGCCGATCACCTCATCGCGGATCCGGGGCCACCATTCGGCCCAGTGCTCGCCACCAGCCAGATACATCGCCTGGACCGCGTAATAGTGGCCATAAAAGTAGTGGGCCCCCGCCGCCTGCCCCGTCCCGGGCAGGGCTGTAGCCCGCAGGTACGCCAGCCCGCGGTCCAGCGCCTCATCCTTGTACACACCCGCGTAGTAGAGGCTCGACACCCCCGCCGCCGACCGCGGCCACGCGCTGCCGCCACGCAGCCGCTGGTACATGAACCCGCCGTCGGGGCTCTGGCAGTCGCGCACGTACTGCACCGCGCGGTCGATCGTCGACTTGGGGATCTCGATGCCGGCGTTCCGCGCCGAACGCAGCGCCATGATCTGGCAGATCGTCACCGAAATATCCGCATCGTGCGGCACGGGGTTGTAGCGCCAGCCGCCCTCGTCGTTCTGGGTGTTCACGATCAGGCGGCACGCCTTCACCAGCGCCTCATGGATCCGCGCCGCCTGCGCCGTGTCCGGTCCGCCGCGCGACATGCCGTAGATCTCGCCCAGGAACAACGTCGCAAAGCCGTGGCCGTACATCGGGCCGTGACTGGTGTCGCTGGCGATCAGTCCCGTCTCGTTGACCTGCGACAGCACGAACTCCAGCCCGCGCTCGAGCTGGCGGCTGTAGGGGCCGCGCCCGGGCAGGTTGCCGTCGGCCATCAGCGCCAGACATCCAAGGCCCGTGATGCCCGCGTGCTTCTCGAACCGGCCACTGCTGAACGCGCCCGCCTCGTCCTGCAGACGGATGAGGGCCTCAAAGCCGCGCGTCACCGCCTCGTTCATCGCCGGCGTGATCTCATTCTCCAGCACCACGCTCTCGGCGCCGGGCCCCAGCAACTGCGGCCCGGCGGGCGCCTCGGGCGCCGGCGCCGGGACGGCCGGGGCCTCCGCGGGCACGGCTGGAACCACTGGGGCGGGCGGCTCGGCGGCTTGCTCCTGACGAGCGCCGGCCACCGACCACGCGGCGCTCAAGCCCGCGACCATCACCAGCATCGAGACTCGGCGTTGCATCGTCATTCCCCGGGTGTGCGCATCGGACGCCCCATCACGGACGCTCGCGGGCGTTCTCGGCCGCCTTGCGATAGTAGGACTCGGTCATCGACTCGTACATCTTGGAGTAGTAGTCGTCCATCCCGTCCAGGAACGTCTCACGCAGCCGGTCGGGCAGCGCGCCCCACGCCGCACGGGCCGCGTTGAGCTGCTCGCGCTCGCCCTGGGCAAAGGCGGGGTTGCCGCCACCCTCGCCCGCGCTGGGGTCCTGCTGGCCGTCGGCGGGCTGCGACTGTTGCTGCTGCGGCTGGTTGGCCTGTTGCCCCTGCTGTTGCTGCTGCTGCTGGCTGCTCGACGAAGACGATGACGAGGACGAACTCTGGCTCTGCTGCTGCTGCGCGGACTGGATCAGGATCTCGAGCTTGCGGATGATGTCCTGCTGCAGGCGCTGTGTCACCAGGCCCGTGTCGCGGACGCGCTCGATGCGATCGGCCGTCTCGCTCATCTGGCGCACCGCTTCGACGAACGCCTCAGCCGCTTCCTCGGCCGACAGCTTGCGCTCCAGTTCGGCGCGATCCGGGTCGGCCGCTCCTTCTGCGGGTGCTTCGGCATCGTCGGCGGGCTTGGTCGGCGGCAGCCCCAGCGCATCATCGAGGCTGGGCAGCTCGTCGCCGCGCTTGGCGGCGGGCGGCGGAGGGCTGTTGGGCTGCGGCTCGGGGGCGGTCGGCGCCGGGGAGCTCTGGCGTGCCGCGGCCGCGAAGATCACCGGGCGGTGCGGCATCATCGCTGATGGCGATGTGGGTTCAGCCTCGGGTTCCGGCTCGACCGGATCCAGCTCGATCGGATCTTCGACGCCCCCGCCGGGCGGCGCGGGTTGGATCTCGCCGTCGAGACCGGGGAACGTGCCTTCCGGGTTCCCGCCGCTCTGCAGCCGCTTGACCAGATCATCGGCGACCGTCGACAGCTCGCGCTGCGACCGGGCCAACTCCTCAAGCTGGTCGCGCGGCGTGGCGCCGGGCAGGTTCTCGAGCATCACCGTGGTCTCGGCGACCTCGATCTGCAGCGAACGAAGCAGCTTGAGCTCGCGCACCGGCGGGATGAGCTGGTTCTGCTGCTCGCCGCCCCCACCACCGCCCTCGCCCCCGGCGGCCTCGCTGAACTTCTGCTCATTGTCGTCGTCTTCCAGCGCTTCAAGCAGCCCGCGCAGTGTCGACATGATGCTGTCCTGTGCCGGCAGCGATCCCGCGGCACTGGCCTCGTCCAGCAGGTCGGCGGCCCGCTTGGTCTGCGCATCCAGCCGGCGGTGGGCCAGCTCGAACACACGGGCCTCGGTCAGTTCCTGCGTGTTCTTGACCATGGCCGCCAGCTCGTCGCGGATGGCGTCCTGCCGCTCGCCGAGCTGTCGCACCAGCACGCGGTCGCGTCGGCTCAGCTCCTCGCGCTCGGCGAACGGCGCCGTCTCGCTGCGCACGGCCGCCTGAAGCTCCAGCACCTTCCGGTACGCGGCCCGCAACTCGCGCAGCTTCTCGCGACGCTCGCGATCGGCTGCCTGCTCCTCGAGCTCTTTGGCCTTCTTGAGTGCTTCAGAGAGCAGGTCGAGGCTATTGGACTCATGCTCCTGAGCCGTTGCGCCCGCGGGCGGCTGCGCCCGCAGGGCCCGGATCGCCCGGCCTTGGGCCTCGCTGGCGCGCCCGATCAGCGCCGCGACCGGCGCCGCCGGCGCGCCCGCGGCCCCCGCCTGCTCGGCGACCTGCATCGTGTTCTGGTTGAGCGTGATCATCCGGGCGTCGAGACCCTCCAGCGGCGCCTCGTCCGCCATGGCCTGCTCGAGCGCTGCCAGCTCGCCCCGCTGCGTGCGGACCAGGCTCTCCAGCGACTCGATGAGCGACTGCAACGCCCGGCGCAGCGCCGCATCGCGCTGGCGCTCGCCCTCGTTCATCGCTTCGAGCATCTCCTCAAGCGCCTCGGCCGCCTGTTGCTGGCTCTGGCCGGCGCTCGATGCCTGGTTCTCCGCGGCCTGGTTGGCGGCCTCGCGCATCGTCTCGACGACCTGCGACTCGCGGGCCATCTGGCCGGCACGGCTCATGCCCTGGGCGGTGCTCGGATCGTTCTCGCGGAGTTGCTCCTCGCGCTGGCGCATCTCTTCAAGCAGCCGTGCCGTCTGGTCGGCGAGGTTGTTCTGCTGCTCGACGATCTGGTTCAGTTCGCTCCGCTCCTGAGTCGAGAGGCTTTCGGCCGGACGACCGGCCGTCGCCTGGCCGGCGCGGGCGGTGTCCTGGGCCAGCCCTTGCTGCTCGCGGATGAGCCGCTCGATGGTGTTCCGCACCACCCACGCATCCTCGCCGCGGTCGAGCATCTGGATCACCGACGCCAGCTCTTCGCGTACCTCTTCCTGAGCGCCGCCGATCTCCTGCGCTTCCTCGGGCGTCAGCGACTCCTGATCCGGGTCCGCGCCGTCGGCGTCCGCGGCCGCCTGTTCAAGCCCGGAGGTCGCCCGGTTCGATGCCGCACCCGCTCGCTCGAGCCCGGAGGCCACCTCCGCGAGCAGGTCGCGCAGCGCCGGATCGTCCAGAGCGTTCTCGGCCAGACGCTCGTTCACGCGCTCGAGCGTCTGGCCCTGGCGCGCCAGCCGCTCGGTCACCTGCGACTGGCCGCGACGGGTGGCCCGGTCGGCGCCGTCACGCTCGGTCCGGGTCTGCAGGTCGCCCTGCTGGGAGTCGATCCGCTGCGCCGCCTGGCGCACCTCCGACAGCTCCGCGCGCAGCTCCTGCACGAACTGCTGCTCGGAGATGATCCGCAGCGTCCGCACAGCCGAGCGCGTCGGCTCGCGTGCGGCATCGTGCATCGCCAGCACATCGGCCGCCACCGCCATCAGCCGCACCTCGTCACCGGGGCGCAGCTCCAGCGGCGACAACTCCAGCATCAGCCGCGTCTCAACGACGCTCCGACCCTGGGCGTCGATGCGCGACAACTCGACCATCGCCTCTTCTTCCATCGCGCCGCCCGGACCGCTGGGCTCAGAGCCCGGCCGCCCCGCCGGCCGCGCGATGCGGCGCTCCACGCTCGTCCACGCCAGCCCGACATCGTCGCGACCTTCGCCGACCACCTCCAGCGTCGCCGTCGCCAGCACGCTGCGATCGGCGTTGGGCTGGGTGATCGTGGCCGCGGGCAACCGGTCGGGGGTGGCCTCAAAGCGATAGACCGCTTCCTCGACGGACTCGATTCCGTTGGACTCAACCAGGCGCAGCGCCAGCCGCAGGCTGTCACTTAAAACGAAGCTGGCCCGAAGCGTCGTCGAATCACCGTTCGGCAGTTCAACCACTGCCTCAGGATCGATCGCCAGCAGCGGCCCAAGCCCATCACCGGCGAGTGATGCCGGATGATTCAGCGTGACCGTCAACTCCACGCGCGAGCCCGCCAGCGACGGCGGCGCCACAGCACGGTTGTCGGTGCCGGGGCCAAGGTCCAGGCGCACCGCGCCCGCTTCGGCTCCCTGCGGCGAGGCGCCGACGAGCGCTGCCGCATACTCCGGCGGCGTGACCGTCGCCTGAGCCCGCACGATTGACGGCGGCTCGATCAGGCTGATCCGGCGCCACGGCGTCTCATCATCCGACGTTTCAAAGCGATACTCGACCGCGCTGGCGACCGGCTCAATCAGCCGTTCGAACACCTGGCCCAGCACCGATCTCTCATCCTCGACGACCGACGTCTCGCGGTTCTGCCACGTCAGCAGCTCGCGTCGCACGGGGCCGGCCTGGCCGTCCTCGTCGATCAGGCGGTAGCGCACGATCACATCGGTCTTGTCCCATCCGCGGTCGGTGCGGATCACCGCCGCACGCAGCGGCAGCGAACGCCCCAGCGGGTGCACCTTCAGGCTCGTCGCGTCGGCCACATCCGTCCGCGCGGGCCACTTGGCGCCCGTCCACGGCATCACCAGCCGCTCGGCCCCGATCGACCACATCGCCGGGCTCGCCAGCATCGGCGCCAGTGCCAACCCCGCCGCCAGCACGGCCGCGCCGACGTTCCTCGCCGCACGACCCGGGCGCAGCAGGTCCGTCACATCCGACGCCTTCCACGACCGCGCCGCATCCCGCACCACCGCCGCCGCCAGCGCCCGCGACATCGGCGGCTGCGAGCCGGGGGTCTGCGGCAGCGACGCCTCACGGGCAAAGTCCAGCGCGCTCGCCAGCCGGCCCTTCAACTCCGGACGCGAGCCCTCGACGCGCAGCGCCACATCCGTCAGCGATGGCCGGAACCGAATCGCCGGCACCACGAACCGCGCGATCGCCACGCCAACCGCCGCCGCCGCCACCGCCAGGTTGATCACTCGCAGCGACATCGGCAGCCGCAGCACCACATCCACCAGTGCCATGACCAGCCCGGCCGCGATCAGCGCCGCCAGGATCAGCCCCAGACGCTGCACCACCAACAGAGCCCGGGCCCGCGAACGCAGTCGCGCCAGCGGCATCGCCAGCGCCTCATACGTCGGGACCGTTGACACATCGGTACGGTCGGGCGCGGCGGGCACGCCTTGCTCTACCGTCCCGCCCCACTCCGGTTCCCGCTCGTACTGGGTCATCACGGACTCCGATCGGTCGATCGGGCCACCCGGCCCCATCCCCGACTCTCCTGATCGGACCTCAACGGCCTGACGATTCCCTGACAGTGACCCGCCAAGACCTAGATCAGGCTGATCACTCTACGTCCCACCCATTCAAAGGTCAGGAGCAGCACCACCAGAATCAGCGCCAAAGGGGTGTCCCACAGGCTCTCGGTGACCTCGTTGACCAGCCGGACCTGCCGGTTGGGCAGGTGCTCGGTCAGTTGCCCCAGATCCTCCGGGGTAAAGGTCCGCCCGCCCGTCTGGTCCGAGAGGCGCGACAGCAGCACGTGGTCGGTCTCGGGGCTCCGCAGCTCGTCGTCGGGCAGCACCACCTCGACCCGGCGCGACAGCCCCAGCGGCACCAGCGACGAGTCCGTCGGCTTGATCGTCCACACCCCCGGCTGCGACGGCAGCCACACCGCCGCGAACGCCTGACGCCCGCCCTCATCGGGGCGGAGCACCATCTCGATCGGACGCGCGGGCCCGGACTCGCCCGGCCCCGGGGCCCGTTCGAGCTCGACGGTGATCGTCGGCAGTCCCATGTCCACCAGCGACTGGTCCAGCAGCTCCATCACCACGCGCACCGGCTGGTCCACCACCGCGCGCGACGGATCCGCCTCAAGGATCGCCAGTGCGCCGCTCCGCGCCAGGCTCTCGCGACCCAGCATGCGGATGAGCTGCAGCCAGAAGCGCTCATACAGCTTCTCGCCCCGGCCGTAGCGCCAACGCCAGATCTCGTCCGTCGCGACGTACAGGCTGCGCCCCGCGCCGTAGCGCATCAGCAGCATCAACGGCGTGGCCCGCGACGGGTCCGTCGCCGGCTCGGCCATCGCCAGCACCTCGGCCGTCGGCTTGATTCCCGCCGGGTCCAGGCGCTGCGCCCAGCGGAGCATCGACCACCCCGTCTGCGGGTCCGACAGCTCGGCGGGCCACACCTCGTCCTCGGTCATCCCAAGCTGCAGCACGCCCAGCCGCGCTGCATCGGGCATCGCCGCCAGCAGCACCGGCTCATCCAGCGCCGAGCCGTCCGTCGCTTCCTTCACGAACGGCAGCACGTCGGCCAGCGGCGTATTCCACCACGCCGAGGGGGTGTGCCCCGGGCCGGCGATCCAGATCAGCCCCGCGCCGCGCAGCGCCACATGGTCGCGCAGCCCCGTGAGCTGTTGCTCGGTGAACACGTCCGGCGACACGTCGCCCAGGATCACCGTGTCGAACTCCGCCCAGCGCTCCGGCGAATCCGGCAGCGCATCGATCTCGACGTCGCCCTCCTGCGTGAACCGCCGGTCCGGCGCCAGCATCAGCGTCGACGACACGATCGAGTTCTCTCGGATCAACAAGCTCCGCAGATACCGCTGCTCCCACCGCGGGTAGCCGTCGATGTACAGCACCCGCATCGGGCGATCGACCAGCTCCAACTCGACAGCGCCCGCGTTGTTCTCCGCCACCAGGTCGGCCCGGTCGGGGATCACCTCGACCGTCCACGCCGCAGCCCCGGGGTCGTCCGAGCGGTGCGTCAGCGCCACCGATCTGGCCTGCGAACCGCCGGCGGCGGCGGCATCGCCCGCGTCGTCGGGGGCGAACTCCACTTCCTGCTCGTCCAGCACTGCGCCCGTCAGCGTGTCGGTCAGGCGCACCGTCACGCGCTCAGGCCCAGCGCCCGCCGAGCGACCCACGCGCTCAAGGTCCACGCGCACCGGCGTGATATCGCCCACGAACGCCACCCGAGGCGCATCGATGCGCCGGATCGCCACATCGCCCACCGGATCCGCCGAGCCCAGCGCCACCGTGTGCACCGGCACCAGGTCCGTCTGCAACCGGCGCAACGCCGCACGCGATAACTCGTCCGACGAGCGCCCGTCCGACAGCACCACCACCGCCGACAGCGGCCGCGCCACCGCCCGCGACAACGCCTGCTCCAGCGCCGATCCCAGCAGCGTCCGGCGACCTTCCGGAGCGCCAAGCCCCGACGACGACGCCTGACCCGTCGGGCCCGCGACGTCGTACACCCCCGAGTCAAAGCCCAGCCACACCACCGTCCGCTCGCGCGCCAGCGACTCGAACATCGCCCGGTGGCTCTCAAGCGCCCGCGCCAACTGCTCGTCGCGCGTCCGTCGCTCGCCCGCCCCCTCTGCCACATCAGGGATCGTCATTGACGCAGAACGGTCCGCCATCACGATCAGCCAGTCGCGCTCCACCGATTCGTTGGTCTGCACGAGCTGCGGCCCGGCGATCAGCAC
>SXGQ01104880.1_pt1 | contig 11202 bp, 7 predicted proteins | sample 3178371 | NCBI WGS metagenome assembly SXGQ01 (sample SAMN11356859, study PRJNA531348) | freshwater metagenome | isolation source: freshwater sample F1-20 | place: China: Fuxian Lake, Yuxi | collected 2017-12-25 | reverse complement strand
AGGTCGATCGGGCAGCCGAGATCAATCCAGCGCACGAGGGTGAAGCGGGCTTCATCGGTCAATGGCGCGACCTTCACCAATTCACCGGCGGGATTTTTCGCCTGGCCATTCACCGCCGCGGCGGGCGGCATCTCGCTCCCGGTGAAATCTAGATCGTAGCGATGACGGTTTTTGTCGGTGGGCACACGCTCGCCTTTGTGCGTGTAGAATCCCGCGCCCGGTTCCGGTTCGGAGGGATGCGCGTCGTTGGAAAATCCATCGAGCCGTTCGCCAAAGATTTTCCAGACGAACACGCTGCGGCGGCTGGCCTGCTTGCGGATGTAACGTGAGGCGTTCGGATACCCCCACGAATCGTAGCCGATCGGCTTGTGTCCGAACTTGGCACGCTCATCGAGCGCGAGGCGGTAGTATGTGCCGGGGAATTTCCCGTACTGCTCGTTTTGGATCAGCTCGTCGTCGGCATCGAGCACGAGTTGGCCAGCCGGTTTCTCAAATTTCTTCGAGTGGCAGGCGATGCAGCTTCGCTGGAGGATGGGTTGGATGTCCCGGAAATATTCCGGCGAGACGATGCCCTGTCCGCCCCCCTTTTTTTCCTGGCGCAGACCGGCATTGCCTGCGGCGTCCCACTTTCGGTTCGATGTGTCATCGGACTTTGATGCGAGCAGCGGAGTGTCGTTGACGAGGTCCCACAGCTTGTAATCGGGCTTTGATGCGAGCGTGAGATTGAAATCCGTCGGCTGCTGGCTGTGGGCGTGGCAGCCGCCGCAGTCCACGCGCATTTCACCGGGCCGGAGCTGGTGCCACGTCTGCGACGTGTTCAACACCATCCCGCGCCGGTCGATGGTCTGGAACGTGAACGCCGTGTCGGCGGGAATCTTCGCCAGGAAGCTCGTGTCGGGCTCTCCGTCGGGATCGCGTGGTTGCTCGCCGTTTGTGAATTTGCGCACGGGGATTTCGCCGAGGATGCGCAGGCGTTCGCTGGCGTGGTTGTAGAACCGGCGGCCAGAATGGGCGCCCCCTTTGCGATCGGTGGTCGGCTCCATCGCGAGGATGCGGAGGGCGTGGATGTCGCTGTTGTCGTACAAGCCGATGTCGCCGCCTTGATTGTGGAGGTTGAGCGACATCCCGTTGCCGTGGCTGGTGAAGGCATCCAGTCCCCGCCACGGGTCCGTGTCCCTGCCTGCAAAGGTGGAAGTCACTTTGCCTGGGGGCACGGCGCCGTTCGGATAGCTTTCGCGTTTGTAGAGGCTCGAACTGCCGATGAGGCTGAAGGGCGTGCCAGCGGGAAGATGCGGACTCAACTTGCCGTCGTTGGCTAGCGGGGCGAGGTGTTTCGGTTCCTTCATGCCGTAGATGCGCGAATACGGCACGACCGCGCGCGGCCAGCTTTCGTTGTACTCCGGATCGTTCTTGATGAGCCGCATCTGCGCGGGCTCGCTCACCACCTCGCCGCCTTTGATCAGATAAATACCGCCGTCGAGTTGTGGTAGGTAGGTGTATTGATGATTCACCGGCCCGGGCGAATAGACGGTGAGCAGATGGTTCTCCGGCGCGCCGGAGGGATGGGTGAACTTGCCGACGGCCGGCGAGGTTTTATCGCCGAGCACCGCGCGGTCGGCGGGGCCTTCGTTGTTCAGCGCAAAAGGGGTGAACGAGATCGCCTGCTCCGGCATGAAGGGCATGCGGTAGTATTTCCCTTTGCCGTTGTCGAACCGCCCGAACCGCAGCGCCGGATTGCGCGGGCTGCTCGTGTGCGCGGGGCTGAAGGTCACGTTCGGCGGCATTTTGATGTACGCGCCAAAGCCGCTGTTGTTTTGGTTGTAGTATTCCTCGATGATGACCGAGCCGTCGCCCAGTTGGGTCTGGAAATGAAACCCGTTGGATGCGCCGCCCGGGTCGAACGCGCTGACCAGCGGCGCCCAGTTGGAGCCGTCGGGATGGATCGTCCAGATGCCCCACGAAATCTCGCTGCGGATTCCCTGGCTCTCCAGCGTGCTGAACAGGATGCGCCCATCGGCCAGCGCCACCGGATGCAGCGCGCCCGCGATGTTCAGATGGCCGATCTTCTCCAAGTTCGGCGGCATCTCGTTCTCGCCGAGGCTCGCGTCGCTGTCATCCATGACAAACAATTGGAGCGCGACCGCCGGGTAGCCTTTGGACGGGCGGAAGCCGTCGCGGTTACTCGTGAATGCGATGCGCCCGCCCGGCAAGGGACACGCGCCCATGTTGAACACGCCGTAATCGAAGTGCGACTTGCCCTGCCCGCTGGTGCGGAAATCGGCCGACCAATCGGCCGCGCCGGTGTTCGGCGTGAAGCGTTGGTTCGTGAGCCGAACGATGCGGCGTGTCTTCACATGGATCTTGAAAATGTCCGCGCCCTGCCGAGGCGGCGTCCATTGGCTGGACTTTTGCAGATGGTAGAGATGCGAGTAAAACACCCACGCGCCGTCGAAGGACACCATCGGATCGGTGATCGATCCGGTGCCGCCGGGCACGAGCAGTTCCTCGCTGCCATCGGGGCGCAGCAGCATCAGGTCCGCGCCCGGTTCCATCGTCACCGGCTGCGAGAAGTCGGTGTAAAACCGCTTGTGAATCTTGTCGCCCGCGCGCGCGGCACGCACATACACGATGTCGTAATCCAGCTTCACCGACTTGTCCGTGCGCACATGCGGGATGCGAGTGTCGAGCGGCTGCTTGAAGAGCGGCTCTTTTTCCTGAGCGTGGGCAACGAGGGCGAGCGTCAGTGTGAAAATGAGGGAGGAGAAGGGAAACGTTTGCATGGCGCGATGAGGTGAAGGTAGAGGCGCTTCATCCCTGCGACAATTCAATTCAGGCCTTTGAGGCCGCGGGTCCGGTCACCGCGCCGCGGTCTTGGCCGGGTTGCGCTCGATGCGATACAGCGATTTTTCCGTGCGCAGATAGAGCGCGCCATCCACCGCGGCGGGCGAGGCGAAGTGGCCACTGTCGAGCGTGTTCTTGGCGAGCAGCTTGAATTCCTTTCCGGGCGCGAGCACGGCGGTGAATCCGTCGCGGCTCGGGAAATGGAGTTTACCGTCGGCGAACAGCGGCGACGCGGAGAACTCGCCGCCGAGCCGTTCGCGCCAGCGTTCTTCGCCGGTCTTTGCGTCGAGGCAGGTGACGATGCCGCCGGAGTCGGTCACGAAATAAAGCGCGTCCTCCACGAGGATCGGTGAGGGCATCTGCGGTGCGCCCTTTTTGTAACGCCAGGCGATCTGCGGCGGTTGTTTACCGTCGTAGCGCACGGCGAGCATCTCGGATTTCATGAAGCTGGTGCTGAGATAAATCATCCCGTGGCCGGTGACGGGGCGGGGGACGATGGAGAATCCGAGCACTTCGTAATTCAGTTTCCACAACTCCTTTCCCGTGGCCGGCTCGTAGCTGTAGAGCCAGTCGGCGGCGGGCGAGAGGATCTGCGGCGTGCCGCCGAACGCGGCGACGAGCGGCGTGCCGTAGGCTTTTTTGAGCTGCGGGTTCGCGCGCATCTCGCCGGAGCGCGGGGTCTTCCACGCCAGCTTGCCGGTGCGCTTGTCCAGCGCGGCGATGTACTGCACGTCGCTGCCGTCGCAGTGGAAGATGAGAAAGTTGTCCCAAAGGATCGGCGTGGAGCCGGGGCCGTTCTCGTGGACTAACTTCAAATCGCGGTTGATCCAAAGGATTTTGCCCGACTTCGTGTCGAGGCAAGTGGTGCCGAACGTGCCGAAGTGCGCGTAAAGCCGGCCGTTCTCCAGCACTGGCGTGGGCGAGGCGTAGCTGTTGAGGCGATGCACCCACTGCGGCTCCTTTTCATTGAGCAACTCGACATTGTCCAGTACGGTGCCGGTGCGGCGATCCACGCACACCGCGCGCAGGCTGACGGATTCGAGCAGTGTGAGCGGCTGATTGCCGGTGTTGGATTTAATGCGGCGCTCGATGTCGGCGGGCTTGGCGGGGACCTCGTTCGCGGTGGTGAGCCAGATTTGATCGCCGGCGATGACGGGCGATGACCAGCCGCGGCCGGGAATGGTGGTTTTCCAAGCGATGTTCTCCGTCTCGCTCCACGTTGCGGGCAGGCCGGTCGTTTTGGCGTGGCCTTGGCCGTCGGGCCCGCGCCATTGCGGCCAGTCTTCAGCATGGAGCTGCGGAAGGAGAAGGAGGGCAGAGGCGAGCGCGAGGAATAGTTTCATCGATTGCGAAGTTGTCGTTGAGCCATCGTGGAGATTTGCCGGAACAAAACGGCAAGGCAAGGCGTGCGTGGCGCGCTTCAGAAAAGCTGCCGGATGGTCGGCGCGTTCTCGACGAGTTGCACCAGATCGCGCGGCACGCCGCGGGCGACGCGGAGCTGGCCGAGGTCGAACATCGTGTGCATCACCGTGCCGAGCAGCATCTGCGGGGTGACGGGATCCTCGGCCGGCTCGCCGTTGTTCCGGTCGGATTTGCCGATGACCTGGCCCATCCGCAAACCACCGCCCGCGAGGGCGAGCGTGCCGAGGCTGGCCCAGTGGTCGCGGCCGCCGTTTTTGTTCACCTTCGGCGTGCGGCCAAAGTCGCCGGTGACGATGAAGAGCACCTTGTCGAAGAGGCCGCGCGCGTCAATGTCTTCGAAGAACGCGCTCACCGCCTTGTCCACCGTCGGCCCGAGCATGTTCATACCCTTCACGATGCCGGGGTTGTTGCCGTCGGCGTGCATGTCCCAGCCGGCGCTGTGCACGGTGACGAAGCCGGCGCCGTTCTCCACGAGTCGCCGGGCGAGCAGCATTTGCTGGCCGAGCGTGGAGGGCCGGAACGTTTTGTGGCCGATCTTCATCCGGGTCGTGTCGTAGCGCTCGAGGAGCCGCGGGTCTTCCTTTGATAAATCAAAGGCTTTGGACGCGCTGCCGAGGACGAGGTCGAAGGCTTGCTGGTTGAACCTGTCGGTCGCGTCGAACTGGCCACCGGCATCGACGTCGCGGCGCAAACGATCGAGGGAGGTGAGCAGGGCGCGGCGATCGTCGAGGCGATCCTCGGGCAGGGCCAACTTCATGTCGTCGGCTACCGATCCCGCGCGGGCCGCGCGGACAGCCTTCTTGCCGGCGTTGCCTTTGATTGCCCCCGCTTCTTCGCCGTTGTGCTGGAAGGGGCCGTAGGCCGGCCCGAGCATGCCCGGCGCGGAGCCGCGTTCGGCGCGCGATTTCTCTCTTGCGTACTGGCTGTCCACTTCGTTCGCAGTGAGCAGGGCGTAGGTGGGCAGGCCGGTCTTCGGGTTGCTCGCGCCGCGGAGGCGGGTGTAAATGGAGCCGATGCTCTGCGCTTTTGCGGCGTCCTTCGGATCCGCGCCGCCGGTTAGCACGTGGACATGCGCGGCGTCGTGGTCGCCCACGCGGTGGTGGAACGAGCGGACAATCGCCATGCGCTGCGCCCATTGGGCGAGCAGCGGGAAGGTGCCGCCGAAGGTGACGCCCGGCAGCGACGTGGCCACTTCGCCGGTGAGCGAGTGGTACGGTGCCGGCGCGTCCATGTTCGGGTTGAAGGTCTCGATGTGGCTCGCGCCGCCGGAGAGGTAGAGCATCACCACCGCTTTGTCGCGGAGGAAGTCCGCGCCGCTCGTGGCCGCCAGCGCGCGGCCGGCGATCAGGTCCGCAATCGAAAGGCCGCCGAGGCCGAGCGCGCCGACGCGGAGAAAATCGCGGCGGGAAACGCCCGAGCAGTCACGGTAACCGGAAGTGGTCTGCAGGGTCAGCATAGTTCCAGGAATATCGGCGTTGGACTTGCCGGACGGCTGCTGTATTCACTGTCCGGCCAGCGCGCAAAGGTTCCTGCGGCTACTTCTTTTCCACGATCCAGAGATTGCGGAACTGGAGCGGGTTGCCGTGGCCTTGAAGCTTGATGGGGCCAGGTGTCCCCTCGGGGTCATTGCGCGAGCCGCCGGTCTTGCCGGTGATCTCGAGGTTGTCGTGGATGACCACGCCGTTGAGTTTGAGCGTCATCCGCGCGTTCTTGATCTTCTTGCCGGATTCGTCGGCCACGGAATTCGTGAACTCCACGTCGTAAGCCTGCCACACGAGGGGGGGCAGACACATGTTGAGCTTCGGCTCGGCCTTGGTGTACACGCCGCCGCACTCGTTGTTTTTGCCGTCGAGACCGAAGGAGTCGAGGATCTGCACTTCGTAGTGGTCCACTTGATAGAAGCCGGAATTGCCGCGTCCCTGACCGCGTGCGTCGGGCCGGTAAGGAAGCAGAAACTCGATGTGCATGGTGTAGTTGCTGAACTTCTTGGTCGTGACGATGTCCGCGCCGTCGGTGTTGAGGAACTTGGTTTTCTCATCCAGACGGCCCCCCTTCCATTCGGTCTTGCCCGTGCCGTCGAAGAGAATCGTCGCCCCGGCCGGCGGCTTGGCGCCCATCGTCGGGTTCGCACGCTCCGTCTTCTTCAACGAGAAGGCCGCGCCGCCCTCGATCTGGCCGCTGAAGGTGTCGCCGCTGAGGGTGCCGCGCGCGGGCTTGTGGCCCTCGGGCGGGTTCTTGCTGGTGGCGCTGAATTCATCGGGCTTCTGCGCGAGATATTTCTTCGCGCCGGCCGCAGGGGTGAAAACGGCCTTGCCACCGTCGAGTTTGCCATCGAGCAGGATCCGTTGCTTGCCATCCCAACCCGCGCCGGGCAGGCCGCCGGGCAGGAGCACGGCTTGGAACGTGCCGCCACCGAGGGCGATCACCTGTGCGCCGAGTTTGTCCCCGGCGTATTCACCCTGGAGCTTGAAGTCGGCGGGGATTGTCGGATCGGCGGCATCGGTCCAGACAACCTTGCCGCCCTTCTCGGCGGCGAAGAGGGGTGAAAGCGCTGTGAGGGCGAGGGCGAGCGTGAAGTGGCGGCGGTTGAGTTTCATCCGTTTTTGTGGTTTCGATTTTCGTGTGAGAACGACTTGTAGCGCGCCGCCGCTGCGAAGTCACGCGCGGAAACGCCGGCATTCGACCGCGCCCGCCAGCGGCGTATTCGGGCAAAGAAAAGCCCCGACCTTGGGCCGGGGTTTGTGTTTCCTTCTGGTTCCGTTAAGGGCCCGTGCCGGGGGATATCAGCGACGATTTTGCCGTGTTTGCTGCTGTTGCTGCTGACCACCGGTTTGCCGACCGTTGTAGTACCCGCCCGTGCTCGATTGCCGGGAGTTCTGCTGATTGTATCCTCCACTATACCCTCCGCCAGTCGTGCGGCTGCCGGTGTTGGAGGGTTGTTGATAACCGCCATTCATGCCTCCAGTGCGGTTCATCGTCCCTCCACCATAACCTCCACCATTCATGGGCGGCCGCATCTGACCGCCACCGCCCATCTGACCGCCACCGCCCATCTGACCGCCACCGCCCATCTGACCGCCACCGCCCATCTGACCGCCACCGCCTTTCTGACCGCCACCGCCTTTCTGACCTCCGTTCATGCCGCCTTGCTTGTAACTGCCATTGGATGTTTGGGTTTGCCCGTAGCCATTCTTGTTGAGGCCATTCATTCCCGTTCCGGTTTGGCCCGAGTTCCCTTGCTTCTGGCACGCGCCGACCGTCGCCGCGAAGGCCGGCGCGGTTGCGAGCGCGATCAGGGTGAGGCCGCTAAGCAGGAGTCTGTTTTTCATGGGTATCTCCATTTCTGAGGGTTGTGGTTGTGGACTTGTTTGAACTTATTCATCGATTGACATGTGTCAAATAACCTAATTAACATTTTGCTGGGAAAACTTATCCTCGACAGCTTGGTTGGGCTCCGCTAGGATCATGTGGTTGCACGGATGAGCGTCTTGTCATCCGTTGTGGGTGACTGGGGCAGGCGCAAGCTGAGAAACGCGCCGGCCTTCCCCCGGCGCACAACTGCCAACCGCAAACAGCAGCCATTTTATGCACGCGCTCGAATCCATCGCTACCGCCGAGGTGACCCCCGAGGTGGCTTCGGAATCCGTCGACAACCGGGCCGCAGTCGCGCCAGGTGCTTTCCGGGCCAATCGAGTATTTCTGCTCTACGCCGCCTTCGGGTTCGTGGTCGTGTTGCCGGCCTTTTTGCTGCTGGTGTCCGGCCTTGGCGAGAGCCGGTTGCCTGTGACGAAGGCGAAGGCTGGCACCAACGTCCCTGTTTCGGCCGCGGTTGCTCGTGTCCCAGCGCCCCGCTGAGGGCCGCTCTGCATCATTTCCTGCGTCTCCAATGTTCGGGGAGGCCGTCCGGCCGTCACTCCCAAGGGGGATAGTTAGGCTTGTAGGCTATTCTGAGCAGGGGCCTCTGCTTCTAGGATTCCTCTTTGGTTGGACAAAATAGGACCTTCTGCATCCGCACTGACGCCATCTGCGGGGTCGCTGACGGCGTCTGCGATGGCAGACAAGGCGTGGGTGCGCCCGCCGAAGGAGGAATTAGAACAGGTTTTCGCCTGCGGAGGGGTTACATCCCGGTCTTGGCGCGGGCCGCGTCGAGCAGCTTCATGAAGGCGCCGAAGTAATGGCCGTTGTCGTGGAAGGTGCGGCCGGAGACGAGGTTGCCATCCACCACGCACGGTTCGTTCACATAGATGCCGCCGCAGATCTCGAGGTCGAACTTGCACTTGGCCACGGTGGCCATGCGCCGGCCTTTGACGCAGCCGGCGCGCGCCGGGATTTCGACGCCGTGACAGACGCTGGCGACGGGCAGGTTCTTCTCAAAGAAATAACGGGTGACGCGCAGCAGCGACTCATCCTCGCGGATATACTCGGGCGCCCGGCCGCCGCTGAAGAAGATGCCGGCGTAGTCCTCGGGCTGGATGTCTTTGAAGGCGATGTTGGCTTCGATGCTGTAGCCTTCCCATTCCTTGGTGATGGTCCAGCCGGGCTTCACCTCGTGCAGCACCATCTGGTAGCGGCGCTTCTCGGGCGCGGCGACGACCGGCTGGTAGCCGCCCTCGATGAGGCGGTAGTAGGGATAAAGCGTGTCCACGGTTTCCGTGGCATCGCCGACGATGATCAGCACCTTTTCCATGGCGGGAAGTCTGCGGATGCCTCCACCGCGGTGCAACGGAAAACCGGCGGGCGGGCGCGGATCCAAGTTGGTTCGAATAGTTCGCGGCTGCGGAGGGTCATATTAACTATTGCCGGCCGCGGGCGGTTTTGCCAACCTTCGGCCGCACATTTACGAAACAAAATAAATTTAATAACCGAAAGCCCAATGAAACCGCTGGTCAAACTCGCCCTCCTCATCGTCACGGGATCCACCCTGGCCGCGCTCCTCGCCACCACCGCTTCCGCCGCGAACGAGGCCAAGGCCTCCGCCGCCAAGGTGGCGATGCAGAAGTTCCACAAAGCTCCCAAGGGTGAGGATCCGCTCTGCAAGAAAATTTCGGACGGCAAGGCCAGCAAAGAGGAGTTGACCGCGGTGCTCGCTGCCTACCGCGCGATGTGCGCGGAGAAGCCGGTCAGAGGCGAAGAGGCGAGCTGGAAGGAGAAGTGCATCGCGCTGATCAAGGCCACTGAGTCGGTCTCTGCTGGCAAGCCCGATGGCGTGACCCAGTACAAGGCTGCGGTCAATTGCAAGGGCTGCCACTCGGTGCACAAGCCGGAAGCGAAAAAGTAGTCGTTGAATCTAAAACGCAACGCCCCGGTGCGCGCAAGCGGCCGGGGCGTTCTGTTTTTCACGATCACGTGCGGGTCGCGTGTATTCTGAGGCGCCCTGCGGGATGGGGCGTGTCAGGCGAGAATTTTCTGAACTACCCGCCCACCTTCGATGATGGGGCGGAGGCGCCCCTCCTGATCGTGCAGGAAGGAATCGGGATCAATGCCCATCGCGGCGTAAAGGGTGGCGATGAAGTCCTCCGGGCCGACGGGGTCACTCGTCGGCCGTTCGCCCTTCGCATCCGAAGCGCCATGCACGTAGCCCTGTTTCACGCCGGCACCGGTGAGCAGGATGTTGTGCAGATAAGACCAGTGGTCGCGTCCGCCGGAGCGGTTCACCACGGGTGTCCGGCCCATCTCGCCCATCACCACCACGAGCGTTTCCTTGAGCAGGCCGCGCTCCTGAAGATCTTCGCAGAGGGCGGAGTAAACCTGATCCAGCTCCGGCAGCCGGTAATCCTTGAGGATGGGGAAATGGCGGTTGTGGGTGTCCCACGCCGTGGGGTCGGCGTCCGCTTTGTCGAAAGATTCCCACGTCACAGTGACGAACCGCACACCGCGCTCGACCAACCGCCGCGCGGTGAGGGCGGACTCGCCATAGAGATGGCGGCCGTACCGGTCGCGGCGCGCCGCGGGTTCATCATTTAGGTCGAAGGCGCGCCACGGGCTCTCCTTGCCGGAACTGCGCGTGAGCAATTCGAAGGCGCGGCGGTGATGCTCGTCGAGCTGCTCGACGGCCGGATTCTTCTCGAAAGCGCGCGTGCGGTCGCCGAGTTGCTGCAGCAGATTCCGGCGCTGGTCGAAACGCTCGAGCGTGATCTCCGGCGGCAGTTCCGTGCCGGGCACCGTGAGACGGCCCTTGACCGTTTCGCGCGTGTCGTAGAAATCCTTTGGTTTGTAAGTGCTGGTGATCTCGCAGCCGCTGATGAAGGGGTCGTGCTGCCGGCCGAGGAAGCCGCCGTAGATACCCGGCCGCAGGATCTTCTGTCCCCAGCCGGTGTAGCACGGCAACCAGAACGAAGCCGGCGCCGCGCGGCGTTCGTTGCGGGCGAGGTAATTCACCACCGCCCCCATCCCCGGCGACTGCGAAGAGAGCACCGGCACGAGCGATTCGAGTTTGTCCGCGCGCTTGCCGGTGAGCGTGTAGAGCATCCCGGCGCTGTGGTCGTTCTGGTCGTGTGTGCCGGAGCGGATGAGTGTGGAGCGGTTCATCCACTTGGCCATCTGGGGGAGGTGCTCGCAGAAATGGACGCCCGGCACGCTGGTCGGGATCGAGCCGAACTCGCCACGAATCTCCTGCGGGGCGTCGGGCTTCGGGTCGAACGTTTCGTGCGCCGGCGGTCCGCCGAAAAGGTAGAGGAGGATGACCGACTTCGCCTTGCCCGTGCCGGTGCCCGCGCTGGACCCCTCGGCGCGCAGCAGATCGGCGAGCGACAGGCCGAACAGCGACAACCCGCCCACGCGCAGCATCTCGCGGCGGTTGATGCCGTCGCACGCGGTCGTGTGGTTGGCAAGGACGCGGATCATGCTGTGCGTTCGATGGGCGCGGTTGCGGCTGAGTTCGCTCTCTTTCTTAATTCGACTTGAGCAAAAGTCAAGTGACGCGACTGCGGTTGGACGCGT
>SXGQ01825346.1_pt1 | contig 11203 bp, 9 predicted proteins | sample 3178371 | NCBI WGS metagenome assembly SXGQ01 (sample SAMN11356859, study PRJNA531348) | freshwater metagenome | isolation source: freshwater sample F1-20 | place: China: Fuxian Lake, Yuxi | collected 2017-12-25 | reverse complement strand
TCGACTCGCGGTTTATGCTCCACGTTTCCTTCCCACGCTCGGTCACCCTCACGCAGTTACGTTTCACTTCGCTCACTGTGACCAGCTCGCGGCGGGACTTGCACCCGCAGGTGTGCGCCCATGCTGGGCGCACAAAAAAACAGGCGCCCGAAGGCGCCTGTTGAATTGTAAAGAACCTTGACAGAAACGTCAGGCTGCCAGCTTGGCTCTGAGAGCTTCCTTGGTCTGACGCAGTTCAGCCGGCAGATGATAAGCCAGCTTCTCGAAGAGCTCTTCGTGCAAGGCAAATTCCTGCTGCCAGGCTTCGACATCAATGGACGTGATCTTGCCAAACTCTGCCTCAGAGAAAGCGAGACCATCCCATGACAGGTCGGTGTAGGAGGGTGACGTGCCGAACACGTGGTCGACGCCGGAGGCCTTGCCCTCAAGACGCTCAAGCATCCACTTCAACACGCGCATGTTCTCGCCAAACCCGGGCCATACAAACTTGCCATTCTCGTCAGTGCGGAACCAGTTAACGCAGAAAATGCCAGGCATCTTGGCACCCGACTGCTTCAAACGGGCACCGAGATCGAGCCAGTGACGGAAGTAGTCGGACATGTTGTAGCCGCAGAACGGCAGCATGGCGAACGGGTCACGACGCACCACGCCCTGCTGACCGAAGGCAGCAGCGGTGGTTTCCGAGCCCATGGTTGCCGCCATGTAAACCCCTTCAACCCAATCGCGCGCCTGCGTTACCAGGGGCACGGTGGTCGAGCGGCGACCGCCAAAGATGAAAGCGTCAATGGCAACGCCGGCCGGGTTGTCCCAGTTCTCGTCGATGACGGGGTTCTGGCTGGCTGCCACCGTGAAGCGTGCATTGGGGTGTGCTGCCTTGCGACCACAATCGGGCGTCCAGTCTTGACCGGTCCAATCAACCAGATGGGCCGGCGCCTCTTTGCTCATGCCTTCCCACCACACATCACCATCGTCCGTCAGCGCAACGTTGGTGAACAGCACGTTTTCGTTGAGCGATGCCATGCAGTTGTGGTTGGTCTTGTCGTTGGTGCCTGGGGCAACACCGAAATAACCAGCTTCGGGGTTGATGGCGTACAGACGACCATCCGCACCCGGCTTGATCCACGCGATGTCGTCACCGATGGTGGTGACCTTCCAGCCGCCAAGCGACTTGGGTGGAATAAGCATGGCGAAGTTGGTTTTGCCGCAGGCCGATGGGAACGCAGCTGCTACGTGGTATTTTTTGCCCTCAGGCGATGTGACGCCCAGGATGAGCATGTGTTCAGCCAACCAGCCTTGGTCGCGACCCATCGTGGATGCAATACGCAGGGCGAAGCACTTCTTGCCCAGCAGTGCGTTGCCGCCGTAACCGGAGCCAAAAGACCAGATCTCGCGGGTCTTGGGAAAATGCACGATGTACTTGGTGGTGTTGCAAGGCCAAGCGACGTCGGCCTCGCCAGCGGCCAGCGGCTTGCCAACGGTGTGGACGCAGGGAACGAAGTCGCCATCTTTACCCAGCACGTCATACACCGCTTTGCCCATACGGGTCATGATGCGCATGTTGACCACCACATACGGCGAGTCACTCAACTCAACGCCAATGTGGGCAATCGGACTGCCCAAGGGACCCATGGAGAAAGGGATGACATACAGGGTACGACCCTTCATGCAGCCTTCGAACAAACCGTTGAGCGTGCCACGCATTTCAGCCGGCGCGATCCAGTTATTGGTGGGACCGGCCTCTTCGGGTGTTTCGGTGCAGATGTAAGTACGATCCTCGACACGCGCCACGTCGGACGGATCAGACCATGCCAGGAAAGAGTTGGGACGCTTTGCGGGGTTGAGGCGACGCAGGGTACCTGCTTTCACCATCATGTCACACAAACGGTCGTATTCTTCCTGAGAGCCGTCACACCATTCGATGCGGTCGGGTTGGGTCAGTGCGGCAATTTCATGCACCCACTGGATGAGACGCTCATGCTTGACATGGGCGGGTACTGACGACGGGCTGGCAGATGAGAGCACAGCATTCATGAGGATTACCTCCGGACGATAGAAATTCTGCTTCGTACCGGTAACCGAGACTCGCCTGTGATTGTCGCCTGTGATTGAACAGTCGATGATCAAACACGCACCCGCAACGCGATCAGTTGCGTCATGCAGAGCAGCCATGGGCGCTGGGCAGTCTCAAGGCCCGGAGTGGTCTGTGCCACTTCCACGAAGTCCGCTATATTAACACGGCGGGCTTTTCAAACCATCTTGCACTGCACCGTAAAAGCCCGGGCTTGTGCTTGAAAATCAGCCAGTTAAATTTTTACAACGCTTACCGCGGACACCCCCATGACCATCATTCTGCTGTCAGTCAGTCTCGGCAAAATCGCACCACTTTTTGTCCGTGATGGCACCGATCGGGTTTCCAGCGTAATGACGGCAATTCGCAAGACACCGGTCAGCAGTGTCACCTCGCCAAACCCTGTGGACATCGGCATCATGGGCGTTTCGGGCGATGAGTCCGCAGACCCGAGTGTGCACGGCGGACGCGACCGCGCGGTATACCTCATGCCATCTGAACACTATGCGTTCTGGCAGGAGCAGCGGGTACGGGCGCGGCTGCCTGACGAAGCCCTGCCACATGGCTTTTTGGGTGAGAACCTCACGATCTCGGGACTTCTCGAGGAAAATATCTACATCGGCGATGAGTTGCAGATTGGCAACGTCGTACTGGCCGTCACCGCCCCCCGCGAGCCCTGTTTCAAGTTCAATGCACGGATGGGCTACACCCATGCAGCCAAACACATGGTGCAAAAAGGCAACTGCGGTTGGTATTCGCAGGTTGTAAACCCGGGAACGCTGCAGGCCGGTCAGACCATCGAGGTCACGCCAGGCCCGCGTCGGCTGTCCATCGCAGAAGAGTTCGCCCGCCTGAACAAGCGGGCAATGAAATCGCTGTTCTAAGCGCCTGACAGAAGGTCAAGCTGTCGGTGATGGTAGCTGCTGGCTCAACTCGGTCCACTTGCCACCGGCTGCTCGCTGCAGCAAGGGCAACCAGCGCACATGCGGGTCGCGTTCATAGTGCCAGACAAGCAGTTTCAGGGCTTCTTCATCCCAGCCATCATCCAGATAGGCCAGCGCCAGCGACCACGCAATGACGGGACTGGAAGGCATCAGCCGGTTCCAGCGCTCGGCGAGCACCAGCGCCTCGCGCCCGCGACCTGTCTCGCGCAACAAATCAACAGCAGCAGCCGCTTCAAAATCGTCCAGCGCCGACTTGGTCAGCAGGTCTGCCAACAGGCTTTTGTTTTGGGTAAACTCCAGAAAACTTTTAAGGCGCAGACGCTTCCAACGGCCGCCAAGATTTTTCCAGGTCTTGTCCACTTGAGGTTCGATGGCCGGCATTTGCTCCAGCAAATGAGCGGCCAACTGCTGGGCATGCGTCGCATCCAGCCGGTTGATTGCGTTCCACCACCAGATCGGCTCAACCACCGTACACTGGTCCGCCATGGCCAGATGAAAAATCACATCCACTTTGTCTGTGTCAGAGACGTCCCATGCGGCAATGAACTGAAGCCCCTTTTGCACGAAATCGCGCACGGCGGGACGAAAAAGAGCGTTGCGGTCATCGGCACCCTCGCAGGCGGGAAGCAGCTTTTCGAGACTGGACTGGAACAGCAGCGCCCGGGTCGCCGATGGCAACAGATCACCCGTCACCAGTGACTGCAACCAGCGCGTACGCATTGCAAGGCGCTCGCAACCATTGACGGAAGGGCATTTGCTGGCACCGATAAACTGCTGTGTCTGTTTGCGGACAAACTCGGGTGCAGCCGTCTGAATGATGGCATCCAGATAGCGAAACTGGCGAGCCAGTTCAGGTTGGCTGGCAATCAATCCGTGAGCCAGATGCAGCCACTGCTCAGCATGAATCTGCTGAAGCCCTGCGAGCGGGAGGTTGGAGGGGGAGTCGGCCACGCGAGACTATTTTCCGATACAGAACCGGGAAAATATAAGCCCCAACAGGTCATCCGGCAACACACGACCGGTAATTTCGCCCAGCGCATCGTGAGCGAGCCGGAGTTCTTCAGCGAATAAATCCAGCGATGCATCAGCTTGGTCCCCGTGGAACTGGGCCAACTCAAGGTGCACAGCCGCTCGGCGCAGAGCATGCAAATGACGTTCGCGTGCCAGATACGGCAGATCAGCATGCGGATCACATTCAACCGTGCTGAAAATCAGGGATCGCAGTTGTTCAAGACCTGCCCCTGTTTTGGCAGAAACGGCAACTGACGCTTCGGGCCCCGAGGTGAAAGACAGTGCTGAGGACGAACGATACGCGTCCACCGAGTCATGCGGTTTGGCGCCGCCAAGCAAGTCCACTTTATTTGCTACACGCAACCGCGGACCCGTAAATGCGATATGTGCAAGCGCCTGCGGCAGCACCGGCTGCGAAAGGCTGGCATCCACCATGACCAGCAGCAAATCCGCCTGTTCAATTTCCTTGAGTGTTCGCTCTATGCCGATACGCTCAACCGGATCGTCCGTCTGGCGCAAACCGGCGGTATCAATTAAGGTGACACGTATGCCATCAAGTTCAATATCCTGATGGATCGCGTCGCGCGTCGTGCCGGCAATGTCAGTAACAATTGCCCTATCCTCTCCGCTGAGGGCATTGAGCAGACTGGACTTGCCGACATTGGGCTCACCAGCGATGACAATCCTCAAACCCGATGCCAGTTTGGCTGACGCACGTGCCTGCTTTTGCATGGCGTCCAGCTGCATCCGGCAACTGCTCAGTCTGCCCAAGGCATCCGATTGCTTGAGAAACTCGATTTCCTCTTCCGGAAAATCCAGCGTGGCCTCAACCAGCAGACGCAACTGAAGCAGGGTATCAGCCAGTTGATTGATGTCACTGGAGAATCGCCCCTGCAAGGACGACATTGCCGCTCGTGCCGCGCGCGAAGACCCGGCATCAATGAGGTCAGCTACCGCTTCAGCCTGAGCCAGATCGAGCTTGCCGTTCAGAAATGCACGCTCAGTGAATTCTCCCGGGCGAGCCAGACGCAAGGCGAATCCAACAAACTCTGGAGTCTGGCTCATGGTATGAGCTATTGCAATTATTTGCTCCACACATAGCTTGAGCAGCGCCGGCCCGCCATGACCCTGAAACTCAATGACATGCTCACCAGTGAATGAAGCGGGCGCAGGAAAATACAGGAGCACGCCCTCATCAATGACCTGCGAATGCTCGTCGCGCAAGCGAACCAGATGGGCAAAACGCGGCTTTGGACGAAGGGAAAAAGCAGTTTGACAAAGGTGGTGAAGCGCTGAAGCCCCTGCATCTGATGCAGCACCAAACTCGGAACCAGATTTGGCAAAAGCGCCGTCAACAGACTGACCGTGTGAGGACGGAATACTGATGCGTATCACGCCGATGCCGCCCCGGCCCGGGGCTGTTGCAACGGCTATGATCGCATCAGGACTCATGGCCATCAGGCCTTTTGCGGGTTTGCTTCAATCATGCGGGTGATGGACCATTGCTGTGCAATGGACAGGATGTTGTTAACCACCCAGTACAGCACCAGACCCGAGGGGAAGAACAGGAACATCACCGAAAACACGATAGGCATCATCATCATGACCTTCGCCTGGATAGGATCCGGCGGCGTGGGGTTCAGCTTGGTCTGAACAAACATGGATGCAGCCATGATGATGGGCAACACATAGAAAGGATCGGGAGAGGCCAGGTCATGGATCCAGCCGATCCACGGTGCGTTTCGCATCTCAACGCTGGCCAGCAATACCCAATAAAGCGCCAAAAATACCGGAATCTGGACCAGAACCGGCAGGCAGCCACCCAGCGGGTTGATCTTTTCGGTTTTATACAGCTCCATCATGGCCTGATTCAGGCGCATGCGGTCATCGCCGTATTGCTCGCGCAGGCGGGTCAGACGCGGCGTGAGAGTACGCATTTTGGCCATGGACTTGTAACTGGCCGCCGACAGGGGGAAGAAGGCCAGCTTCACCAAAATGGTAAGCAGTACGATAGCCCAGCCCCAGTTGCCCGCCAGTGCATGCAGTTGTTCCAACAACCAGAACAGCGGCTTGGCAATGATGGTCAGCCAACCATAGTCACGCACCAGATCAAGGCCTGGAGCCATGGATTCGAGCAAGTGCTGGTCTTGCGGACCGACAAACAGGCGGCTGGTTCGGGTCGATGTGCTGCCTGGTACCACAGAACCCAGATTGCTCACAAAACCGATGGAGTAGAGACGGTTATCCACTTTGCGGGCGAAGTTTTCGCGGGCGCTGCCGTCTGCCGGAATTAGGGCTGTAACGAAATAATGCTGCACCATGGCCACCCAGCCGTCAGATGCGTTCTTGACAAAACTGGCTGAGTTTTTGGCAATCGAGGAGAAATCGATTTTTTGATATTTACCCTCATTGCTGAAAACAGCGGGGCCAGTGAAGGTGCTGTAGAAGGATGATTCGCCTTCAGGTGCACCATCATCCCTCATGATCTGAGCATAGATGGACGGTTCGATGGGGGATTCGCTACCGTTGTTGACCTCATGGATAACATCGATGTCATAGCGGCCGCGGTGCAGCACGTAAATGATCTTGGACTCCACACCACTGCGCCGTGACATGAACTCCAGACGCAGGGTGGTTTCACCGTCTTTCAGTACCGTGTGATTGCCTGGCTTGAGTTCATAGATCTGTCGATGATTGGCCAGCAAAGGTGAACCCAGAAAACCGGTCTGCACCCAGTAGGTACGCTGCTGGGAGTTGTCGAGCAATCGCATGGGGCCTTGCTGGGGCGACGGAAGCGGATGCTCTGTCAGACTGGCCTGCCGGATCTGTGCACCTTCGGTGGAAATCTTCAGGGTAAGGACATCTGTCTTGAATTCGATCAGCTCAGCGACTTTGGCCGATGTGGCTGCTGTATCGGATGCTGTTCCAGCAACCGCAGTGGCTGGTGTACCGGCCGCACCGGCAGCGCCTGCTTTTGCGTCAGCCGGCGGTGCCACGGCTGCACTGGGAACATCGGCCGGCGCGCTGGCAGCACCTGACTCAGGCTTGGCTGCTGACTGCGTGGCTGTGCTCAGTCCGAACAGGGTGGGCTGACCAATGGAGCGCTGATAATTGTCCCACAGCATCAAAAGCGATACTGAAAAAATGATGGTAAGTATCATCCTGCGGGTGTCCATCAACGATCCTTTGAATTCAATGTGTTGGGGGTTAGAACTGTCCCTGCTGCTGATGCGCCGGGCAAAGCGGATACGCGCTCAGTCTCAGGAAAGGGAACGGGGTCAAAACCGTGGGAACCCCACGGGTTGCACTTGCACAACCGTTTGACCGTCAGCCAACTGGCAGCACCAAACGGATGACTGGCATAGGCCTGAAGCGCATACTCTGAACAACTGGGAATGAAACGACAGCTGGGTGCCATCCACGGACTGAACCCAAGCTGGTAGCCTCGTACAATCGCACGGGCCAGCACCGAACCCCAAGAATCGCTGACCGCGCTTAGGTGCGTTCCTGGATGCTGTTGAAGAGTTGCTGCAGTTCGTTCCACCACTGTTTCCTGTCACTCAAACCCATGGACTGAATGGGCGAAACCAGACGGATCAGCAGATCTTCGTTCAGACCGGTTTGTTTTCGCCATTGAAGGTGTGCCTGACGGACCAAACGCTTGAAGGCATGCCGGTCAACCGCCCTAGCCGCCCAGCGCTTGGGCACCAGGACACCAAGACGACTGCCCGGTTGTTCGCTGATGGTTCGGAAACACTGCAACCTGCGAGTCCGGCACAGAGGTCTCTGTGATAACAGTCCGGTAAATCCGGTGGACTGCGCAATGCGGTTGGCGTGAGTCACCGAACCGCCAAAACGGTCAGGGTGTCCGGTATCAGACGCCCAGACGGGCGCGACCCTTTGCACGACGTGCACGGATCACGGCACGACCGCCACGGGTTTTCATGCGAACGAGAAAGCCGTGTGTGCGTTGACGGCGTACTTTGGAAGGCTGATAGGTGCGCTTCATGTGGACCTCAAGATTATTTCAAACCGGAAAACCCTCGATTCTACAATGGATTGGCAAACAAGCGCAATGTAAACACATTCTGCCTGCAAGCCGGCAGCATCCGGGTGACAGCAAGGAGCCGATTGAAATGAGACTAGACGGGGCGAGGGGAAAGCGCCGGAGTTTAGGTACAATGTTCGCCCGGAAGGCAACCCGCCGTCCCCCCCGCCTTGATAGCCGATCTTGCCGTGATTGAACAATACTGGTCCCAGTGCCTGGACATTCTGTCCAAAGAAATCCCGGAAAAACTTTTTTCCCTATGGATCAAACCCTTGAAAGCCGTTTCGCTGAGTGCGGACGGAAAGGTCATGATCATCTCCGCCCCCAACCGCTTCAAGCTGGACTGGGTGCTCAAGAATTATGCAGACCGCTTGCAGGACATCGTACGTGCGGACATCAATCCGGAGATTGACCTGCAATTTGAAATTGCCAGCAAGACACCGGGCCATGTTGGAACAGCAAACACGGACAACAATGGCGACAATTCCGCCAACGGGCCAGCAGCAAACAACGCTTCCGGTACAGGCGGCTCCCCTGAAAACCGGCGTTCCAATGCAGGCACCGGCGTCACCCCGGTCGGCGGCTCGATCGGCGGCAGTCAGGATGCAATCGGCAGCGGTCCGGAAAAATCCCGGCTGCACACTGAGCTGACCTTCGACAATTTCGTGTCCGGTAAAGCCAACCAGTTGGCCCGCGCTGCCGCGGAGCAGGTTGCAGCCAACCCAGGACTGTCCTACAACCCCCTGTTTCTGTATGGTGGTGTAGGTCTGGGTAAAACCCACTTGATCCATGCCATCGGCAATCATCTGGCACAGAAAAAGCCTTCGTCGCTGATACGGTACATCCATGCCGAGCAGTATGTCAGTGACGTGGTGAAGGCGTACCAGCGCAAGGCTTTTGACGAATTCAAGCGCTATTACTATTCGCTGGACCTGTTGTTGATTGACGATATCCAGTTTTTTGCTGGTAAAAGCAGAACGCAGGAAGAGTTTTTCTATGCCTTCGAGCAACTGATTGCCGGACGCAAACAGATCATCATCACCAGCGATACCTACCCAAAAGACATCCAGGGTATGGATGACCGACTGATATCCCGCTTCAACAGCGGGCTGACAGTTGCCATTGAGCCCCCGGAGCTGGAAATGCGGGTGGCCATCCTGATGAAGAAGGCGGAACAGCAAAACGTCCAGATGGCCGAGGAAGTGGCTTTCTTCGTGGCCAAACACATGCGGTCGAACATCCGCGAACTCGAAGGCGCTTTGCGGCGTATCTGCGCGTTTGCATCGTTTCACAACAGACCCATCAACCTGGATCTGGCGCGCGATGCCCTGCGGGACATGATCTCGATCCATCACGGACAGATCTCGGTCGAAACCATCCAGAAAACGGTCGCTGAGTATTACAAGATCAAAGTGGCAGACATGTACTCGAAACGCCGGCCCGCCAATATCGTGTTGCCGCGACAGGTTGCCATGTACCTTGCCAAGGAAATGACGGAGAAGAGTTATGTGGAGATCGGAGAACTGTTTGGGGGGCGGGACCACACGACGGTGTTGCATGCAGTGGGCAAGATCAATGAACAGCGGGGCCAGATACCGGAGCTGAACCATGCCATTCACGTGCTTGAACAGACCTTGAAGGGTTGAGTCAGAGGCAGAAAAGGTTCTTTCTAGAGCTGTGGATAACTCTGTATGGCATGGGGGTAAGCGGGTGACTTATCCACAATACAAAAAGAACCTCGAAGATGTCCAAAAAGTTATCCCAGTTGTCCCCAGTGCTGCCACAAGGTTATCCACAGGGTTAAAAAGAACTCAAGTGACTGTTTCGAAAGGTGTAAAAAACTTATCCACCGAATCGGGTACACTCTATTAACTATTCTTAAAAGGATATATTGGAATGCAATTAATCGTCAGCTCGCGAGACGCACTTGTGCGCAAGCTGCAGGTGGTCAGCAATATTGTCGAGAAGCGCAACACCCTGCCCGTTTTGGCCAATGTCCTGATACGCAAGCAGGGGCAACGGGTTGAGTTGGTGTCCACTGATGTGGAAATGCAGATTTCCACCGAGGCCGATATGGGTGTAGGAGCTGATGCGGTATCCACGACGGTAGGCGCCCGCAAGTTGCTGGATATCCTGCGGTCGCTGCCTGATGGTGTGGATGTCAATTTGAAGCAGGATGCCCGCAAGATTTCAGTCACCGGCGGCAAGAGCCGGTTTTCATTGCAGACACTGCCAGCCGAAGATTTTCCGCTGGTACAGGAACCCTCTGAGTGGTTGGTCAACCTGTCGCTCACACAGGGTTTGTTGAAGCAGTTGCTCTCCAACGTGCATTTCGCCATGGCGCAGCAGGACTTACGGTATTACCTCAATGGCGTATTGCTGGTGATTGAAAGTGGTCAGGTATCCGCGGTTGCAACAGATGGTCACCGCATGGCCTATGCCAATGTACAGACTGATGTTCAAGCGGGCCTGGCTGCCCAGCAGGTCATCATTCCCCGCAAAACGGTGCTCGAATTGTTGCGCTTGCTGTCTGACAATGATGACCCCCTGAGCATTGAACTGGCCAGCAATCAGGCGCGCTTCAGCTTTTCAGAGATCCGCCTGATTTCAAAATTGGTGGAAGGCAAGTTCCCGGATTATCAGCGCGTAATTCCGAAGCATGCCAACCAGGTTGTGCTGGTAGAGCGCGAGGTGTTCTTGCGCTCACTGCAGCGCGCATCCATTTTGACATCCGACAAGTTTAGGGGTGTGCGTTGCATTTTCAATCAGGGATTGATGACTGTCAGTGCTTCGAACTCTGACCAGGAAGAAGCCAGCGATGAAATCGAGGTGTCTTACGATGGCACGCCGATTGATATCGGTTTTAACGTGACTTACTTGCAGGACGTACTGAACAATCTGAAAACAGAAAAAATCCGTCTGGTTTTGAGTGATGGCAACAGCAGTGCGCTGGTGACCAAACCGGAGGGAGACGATTTCAAGTATGTGGTGATGCCCATGCGCATTTGATGCATGACGCAATACGTTTTTTATTTGAACAAAAATACAGTGATTGAACAGTTTGATGACTACAGAACAGATTGAAGAGGGAAACCCGTCGGGTGGCCAATATGGCGCCGATTCCATCAAAAT
>SXGQ01250136.1_pt1 | contig 11203 bp, 8 predicted proteins | sample 3178371 | NCBI WGS metagenome assembly SXGQ01 (sample SAMN11356859, study PRJNA531348) | freshwater metagenome | isolation source: freshwater sample F1-20 | place: China: Fuxian Lake, Yuxi | collected 2017-12-25 | reverse complement strand
TCACACGATGTTTGAAATGTTGGGCAATTGGAGCTTTGGTGATTATTTCAAACGAGACAGTTTGAAATGGGCCTTTGAATTGCTGACCCAAGTTTACAAATTACCAGCTGAAAAATTATGGGCCACGGTCTACATCGAAGATGACGAAGCCTACGACATTTGGACGAAAGAAATTGGCCTCCCGCCCGAGCGCGTCGTGCGGATTGGGGACAACAAAGGCGGACGCTACATGTCCGACAATTTCTGGATGATGGCCGACACCGGTCCTTGTGGTCCTTGCTCCGAAATTTTCTACGACCATGGCCCTGAAATTGCGGGCGGCCCGCCTGGCAGCCCCGAGCAAGACGGCGACCGCTACATTGAAATTTGGAACAACGTGTTTATGCAGTTTGACATGCAGCCAGATGGCAGCGTGAAGAATTTGCCTGCTCCTTGCGTTGACACGGGCATGGGCCTTGAGCGTTTAGCCGCCATTCTGCAGCACGTGCACAGCAACTACGAAATCGATATTTTTGATGCATTGATCAAAGCAGCAGCGCGAGAAACTGGCTGTGCCGATTTGCAAAACAAATCTTTGCGCGTCATTGCGGATCACATTCGAGCTACAGCTTTCTTGGTCAGTGATGGCGTGGTGCCCAGCAACGAAGGTCGCGGTTATGTTCAGCGACGCATTGTGCGCCGTGCCATTCGCCACGGTTACAAGCTGGGCCAAAAGACGCCGTTCTTTCACAAATTAATGCCTGACCTGGTCAAGCTGATGGGTGAAGCCTATCCCAGTTTAGCGTCTCAAGAAAAGCGCATTACCGATATTTTGAAAGCCGAAGAAGAGCGCTTTTATGAAACGCTTGAAGTGGGTATGCAAATCTTGGATGCAGCGCTTGATGGCGGCGCCAAAGTGTTGCCAGGCGAAGTGGCATTTAAATTGCACGATACCTACGGATTCCCCTTGGACTTGTCGGCTGACGTTTGCCGCGAGCGCGATTTAAGTGTCGATGAAGCTGGCTTTACAGCCGCTATGGAGCGACAAAAGGCGCAAGCCCGTGCGGCTGGTAAATTCAAAATGGACCGCGCCTTGGAGTACACCGGTGCAGGCAACACCTTCGTGGGTTACGACGACTTGCAAGCCACGGCCAAAGTGCTGGCGCTGTATGTCGATGGCGTATCTGCTTCAGAACTCAAAGCAGGTCAAAGCGGTGTGGTAGTTTTGGACACCACACCTTTTTACGCAGAGTCTGGCGGTCAAGTGGGTGATCAAGGTTTGTTGCAAACGGCTGGTGCCAAATTTGAAGTAGAAGACACTTTGAAAATCAAAGCCGATGTGTTTGGTCATCACGGCATGTTGCTTGAAGGCAGCCTGAAAGTGGGCGATGCCGTTCAAGCGCAGGTCAACACCGATTTGCGTGCAGCTACTGTGCGCAATCACTCTGCCACACACTTGATGCACAAAGCCTTGCGTGAAGTGCTGGGCGACCATGTGCAGCAAAAAGGCTCTTTGGTGAATGCCGAGCGCACGCGCTTTGACTTTGCACACAACGCCCCAGTGACAGACGAGCAAATTTTGGCCATTGAAGCTAAAGTTAACGAAGAAATTTGGGCCAATCCAGCTACGCAAGCGCGCGTGATGGACATTGAGTCTGCTCAGAAAACTGGCGCCATGATGTTGTTTGGTGAGAAGTATGGCGAGACCGTGCGTGTGCTCGATATCGGCTCAAGCCGCGAGCTGTGCGGTGGTGTTCACGTGCACCGCACGGGTGACATTGGTTTGTTCAAAGTGGTGGCTGAAAGCGGCGTGGCTGCTGGCGTACGACGCATCGAAGCTGTGACGGGTGGCAATGCCTTGGCTTATTTGCAGTCTTTGGAATCCACGGTGTCCAAAGCGGCTGGCAGCCTCAAAGCATCGCCTGCTGAATTGAACAGCCGCATTGCACAAGTCTTGGACCAAGTGAAATCCTTGGAAAAAGAAATGGCTGCGCTGAAGGGTAAGTTGGCCTCATCGCAAGGCGATGAATTGATGACGCAGGCAGCCGAAGTGAAGGGCGTCAAAGTGTTGGCCGCATTGCTGCCTGGCGCCGATGCCAAAACATTGCGCGACACCATGGACAAGTTGAAAGACAAACTGAAAACGGCTGTCGTTGTGTTGGCCGCGGTGGAGGGTGACAAAGTTCAATTGGCCGCAGGTGTTACATCCGATACGACTGGCAAAGTGAAAGCAGGCGAGTTGGTCAACTTTGTGGCTCAGCAAGTGGGTGGCAAAGGTGGTGGTAAGCCAGACATGGCCATGGCGGGTGGTACGGATGCCACACATCTGGATGCGGCCTTGGACAGTGTGCGGGCTTGGGTGACTAAGCGTTTGTAGTTTTGATCTTTAGGCACTCAATTGCCTTAAGCTTGCAAAGCTTCTCGATGAGCCGGTAACAGGATCTTTGAACGCTATTGTTTGTGCTAATAGCTGTAAAGGGGCACTGAATTCACCGAGATCATTGGCGTGATTCAACACCTTCGGATAAAACTGATCGTTAATCAATGGCAGCCCTAAGGAATTCATATGTACGCGCAATTGATGTCGTTGTCCTGTCAATGGTTTCAAAAGATATCTGGCAAGAGAGGTTGATTGAGTTTCGTTTTGATTGGCCGAGCCTGTGTCGATAACAAACTTCTCCACACAATCAATCCAAGTTTCACTGTTAAATTCTGAAGAATCTAGCTGCGCATGACTGGCAACTTCTCGCATCCTAAAAAACTGTGAGTCTTCCTCCATCATGCTTCGATGGACAAGTGGAAACTGCAGATTTAAATGGGATGTTCCCGGCGCTCCCGCAATGGCTACATAGGTTTTCTCAACATGCCGCAACCTGAACAACTCTTGATAAGCATTTCGATCCTGTTCGCGCACACTGAACACCACCAAGCCCGCAGTTTCGCGGTCGATTCGGTGCACTGGCGATAGTTCTGGCAAATTCAATTCCTGCTTTAGTTGCACCAACATGCTTTGCTGAACATAGCGGCCACCGGGTGTGACTGGCATAAAGTGAGGCTTGTCTGCCACCACCAAGTATTCATCTCGAAAAATGACGTTGGCCTTGAACGGCAATTCGGGTTCATTGTGAATGCTGCGATAGTAGTGAAGATGCGACTCTTTAAGCAGGCTATCTTGCGGTGCCACCACACGTCCTGCTGCATTCAGAATTTCCCCAGCTTCAAATCTCAGTTGCCATTCTTCTCTTGAAACAGCATTGAACTTGGCAGTTAAAAAATCAATCGCAGAAAGTGAGGTGTTGGCAGGAACGCCAACTGTGCTGGCCCCAACGCCCTCGATGACGGGCGGTTTAAACGCGTTTGAAGACGACATCCCACACACCATGCCCCAATTTCAAACCACGATTTTCAAACTTGGTGAGAGGGCGATAGTCTGGCTTGACGGCGTAGCCCCCCTGATCATTGGCCGCCGTGTTTTGCAGCAAAGGCTCTGCACTGAGCACTTCCAAAATTTGTACTGCATAGGGTTCCCAATCGGTGGCGCAATGAATGTAGGCGCCAGATTTGAGGCGAGCTGCCAATTTAGCGATTAAAGGTGTTTGAATAAGGCGACGTTTGTTGTGACGTGATTTGTGCCAAGGGTCGGGAAAGAAAATGTGCACCCCGTCCAATGACGCCAATGGCAGCATGTTGTCGATCACCTCTACAGCATCATGCTGCAAAATTCGAATGTTTTGAATGTCTTGCTCGCCAATGCGTTTGAGCAATGCGCCCACGCCGGGTTCATGCACTTCGCAGCACAAAAAGAAATCTTTAGGGCGAACGTTGGCAATGTGTGCAGTGGCCTCACCCATACCAAAACCAATTTCTAAAATGACTGGGCCGGCGGCTGCATCGTCTCCATTCAAACCAAAAGCTTTGGCCATGTTCAATGACTCTGGCACATAGGTCAATAAAAACTGGGGACCCCAAACTTCAAACGCTTTGGCTTGACCAGTGGTGGTGCGGCCCGCACGCTTCACAAAGCTTTTGATGTTTTTCGGAAAAGCGACCGAGGCGGGCGCTTGATTGGCAGAGTCTGAAGTCATGCAGCGATTTTAAGGGCTAGCGCGTAAGTACCTTTGTGCCCATTCCTTTGTCCAAGTGCTCAGAGCTAAATCAAGGTCAGCCGATTCGCTGACGGGCTGAGCAAGGGTGCTTAAACCCAAGGTGCTTGCCGCTGATTGCATGGCCAAAAAAACAGCCTGCGGCGAACTTAAATCCAAAGCTTTGGCGCCATTTTGCTTAGATAACTTGTCACCTTTAGGGCCTAATACCAATGCTGTGTGCATGTAATGGGGATGTTCAAAGCCCAGCGCCTCTTGAAGCAAGTACTGCCTTGCGGTGTTGTCCGTCAGGTCTTCGCCTCGCACCACATGCGTGATGCCTTGCGCGGCATCATCGACCACCACTGCCAATTGATAAGCCCACATACCATCCGCTCGCTTGAGAACAAAGTCGCCCACTTCTTCTTGAACATTTTGGCTTTGAGGACCCAATCGTCGATCGGTCCAATGAACTTCGGGGCTGCCACGCAACTCACTCCACTTCACCACATTGAAGCGCCAAGCTCTGGCGGGTTTGCCATGCAAGCCGTTTCTGCAAGTACCCGGATAGACCGCTGACTTGTGTCTTTCCAAACTCAAACCTAGATTTGCTTGCTGCTCTTCAATTTCTTTGCGCGTACACGCGCATGGGTATGCCAAGCCTTTTGCAATGAGTTGATGGAGAGCTTGTTCGTAAAATGAGTTGCGACGCGATTGGTAAATCACTTCGCTGTCTGAATGCAGCCCGCACAATGACAACTGATGGAGAATGCTGACAGCTGAATCGACCAGGCAGCGAGGGCCATCCACATCTTCCATGCGCACCCACCACTCGCCTTTCAATGCTCTTACATCCAGCCAGCTGGCAAGGGCTGCCACCAGCGAGCCTGCGTGCAGTTCACCCGTGGGTGAGGGCGCAAATCTTCCGCGAATCATTCCAATTTAAAGTGCATCAAGCGCCAGTTCCAAACCGGAAATGAACGCATCTTCAACGCGGTGGCCCAAGCACCAATCGCCGCACAAACCGATGCCTTGCTTTTTGCTTAGCATGTGTGTGGCACCCAAGGCTTGGAGCGTTTTGGCATAACGCCAGCGGTGCACTTCTGCGTGCGCGGGTGTGGCGCGAATGCCCGTGATTTCAGAAAAGGCCTTGAGTAACTTGGCTCGAACGCGATCGGGCGCATCTTCTAAATGCTCTTGGGACCAAGCTGCGCTGGCCTGCACGGTCCAGCGCTCGACCTGTTCGCGGCCTGGTTTGGACGATTCACGCGCTAACCAAGCCACGCGGTGATGCACGCTGCGTGCGGCATTCCACTGCGGACCCAGGGTGATGAGGCCTGGTTGTGCTGCATTCGGAAAGGCTACCATAAGGGTCCAGCAAGGGGCCACTTGTACCTTGCTCAAATCAGATGCGTTTTCCATTTTGATTTTGGAGGTGCGCAACAGGTCAATGGCCTGATCAGAAGGGATGGCCAATAAGACTTGGTCAAATCCGCTGAACACCGACTGAGCACCTTCGGGTTCTTCGCTGTGCAGTTGCCAGAGTTCGGGGTGCAATGTGTCGCGTTCAATTTGGAACACCTTCGATTCAAAGTGAATGGTATCGGTTTGCACCAAAGGCTGGGCCCAAGCTCTGACCAATGCGTTCATGCCAGGTGTGGCGACCCAATGCTTGTCATGTGTGTTGCGCGCAGCTTCTACCACGCGGCCCATAGCGTCCAATACACGAACGGCATTGGCGCTCCAAGGTTTGCAAATGTTGGGTGTGGTGGCCAAAGCTTGCGCAAAGCGCGAGTCACGCACTGTGAAATATTGCGCGCCATGATCGAAGCTGCCATAGTTGGATGAGCGGGTGGAAATCCGGCCACTGGCGCCTTTGCTTTTTTCGAAAACGGTGACCCGGTGGCCGGCTTGCATCAAGGTGCGAGCGCAGGCAATGCCCGCCATGCCAGCTCCAATGACCGCAAAATTTTGAACTGGTTTTGTCTGAGTGTTTGTTTTTGTCATGGGGCTACTCTACACGCGATGGTGGGGTTGGAGCAATGCTTGTTTGGTTCTGTCTTGATTCAACTGTAACAACCACCAACTTAATGCATGGCCGATGTTTTTGCCATGGGGATTTCGCCAAGCATATTCCACTTGGCTGATGCGCTGAACGCGACTGACTTTTTTGGCGACGAGGCGGCCAGAGTCCAAATAGGGTTTGGCCAAGCTTTCGGGCAAGAACCCGCCCCCCAAGCCTCTGAGTTGTGCCTCTAATTTGCTGGGCATGTCGGGCACCGTTAAAACGTCTTGGCCGCCTAACAAGCCTATGGTGACCCCTTCGCCGCGCGGCACAGAGTCTGCCACGGCCACGGCGCGGTGTTGCTGAATCATGGCGTCGCTAAGAGGCTCGGGCGCATTGGCCAAGGGGTGGTGCGGCGCCACGGCATAGACAAAACTGACTTGACCCAAGCTTTCATGCAAGAGTTCTGCGTGGCTGCCGGGCGTCATGAAAACACCCATGGCCAAGTCGGCTTGGCCTGATTTGAGAGCGGCCAAGGTGCCCGAAAGGGTTTCGTAGCGGATTCGCAGCCTTGTGGGAGGCTTCTGGGCCAGAAAGCCTTCGCACAATTCCATGACCACCGACCTAGAAATGATGCTGTCTACGGCCACCGTGAAAACAGACTCCCAACCTGTGGCCACACGCTTCACACGGTTGGCTAGCGCATCCACATCTTGAAGGAGGCGTTTGGCTTCCCTGAGCAATTCCTTGCCAGCTTCGGTGGGCTTGGCTTGTCGGCTGCTTCGGTCAAACAGCAGCACATCTAGAGCGTCTTCAATTTGCCGGATTCGGTAGGTGAGAGCGCTGGGTACCAAGCCGCGTTGCCTTGCGGCGGCCGCGAAACTGCCAGTTTCTTCAATGGCCAGCAGCATGCTTAGGGCATCGGGAGTTAGCAGGTCGCGGGAAAGAGTCAGCATTTTAAATTCAAATAATTTGAATGATAACATCAAATATTTAACAGTATGTTGAAACTATTGCAATTTAAAGTTCAGCCATCGAATCTTCAAACCTTTGAGGCACTCAATGATCCAAATTCGCCGTTCCGCTGAGCGTGGTTATGCCGACCATGGCTGGCTTAAATCCTTTCACAGTTTTTCATTTGCGGGCTATCACGACCCTGCCTTCATGGGCTGGGGCAACTTGCGTGTCATCAACGAAGACCGCATCGCACCCGGCACGGGCTTTGGCACCCATGGTCACAAGGACATGGAAATCATCAGTTATGTGTTGTCGGGCAATTTGGCCCACAAGGACAACATGGGTAACGTCAAGGGCATTCCCCCGGGCGATGTGCAGCGCATGAGCGCAGGCAAGGGCGTGATGCACAGCGAGTTCAATCATGCTGAGGGGCAGGCCACTCACTTCTTTCAAATATGGATTGAGCCCAATGTGCTGGGCATTGAGCCGGGCTATGAGCAAAAGACAGTGCCACAAACCAGCAAGCGCGGTGTCTTGAAGGTGGTGGCATCTCCCCAAGGCGAAGGTGATGCTGTGAAGATTTCTGCAGATGCCACTTTGTATGCAGGCTTGTTGGATGGCGCCGAGCGTGCTGCCATTGAATTGAACCCAGCACGCAAAGCTTATGTGCACCTCATTCGCGGTGAATTGCATGTGAATGGGCAAGCTTTGAAGGGTGGCGATGCCGCCCTGATTCAAGCTGAAACGAATCTTGAACTGACGCACGGCATCGATGCCGAGGTCTTGGTTTTTGACTTGGCTTCTCAATGATTGAGACGCTGTAATTTTTATTTCTTTAGGAGTTTCCTCATGGCTAAAACAGTCGTTATTTATCACTCAGGCTATGGCCACACACAACGTGTGGCTCAGTTTGTGGCTCAAGGCGCCAATGCGGCATTGATTGCAATTGATGCCGACGGCAACATAGCTGATGCCGATTGGGAAGCCTTGGATGCTGCTGACGCGATCATCTTTGGTTCACCCACTTACATGGGCATGGCCTCTTGGCAGTTCAAGAAATTTGCCGATGCATCCTCGAAGCGTTGGTTCACCTCGGCATGGAAAGACAAAGTGGCTGGCGGTTTCACCATTTCAGCCAGCCCCAGTGGCGACAAGTTGTCCACGCTTCAGTACTTCATTACGCTGGCCATGCAGCAAGCCATGATTTGGGTGGGCCAGCCGTCACTGAATGACGGTACCGTCAATCGCATTGGTTCCAACTCGGGTGTGATGGCGCAAGTAGGACCTACAAGCCCGGCGGAAGAAATTCCACAAGGGGACTTGGACACAGCCAAAGCTTATGGTGAGCGCGTGGCTGCAATGGCTGCTAAATTGCGCAGCTAATTTTTTGTGCAGTCTGCTTGGCTGCTGTGAATGAAATTTTGAAGCCCTTCAGTGGGCTTCAATACTTTTGGGCTTCAAGCTTTCTAGTTCGATGCCGACAGCTCTGCGCTCGTCGAATACGAAGCAACTGCCTTCGTAGTGCGCGCCGTCGGTTTCTTCAAAATATTTCAAGATGCCGCCCTCTAATTGGTAAGTGTGGGGTAGACCGTTTTGTTGCATGAAGATGGCTGCTTTTTCACAGCGAATGCCACCCGTACAAAAACTGATGATGGTTTTGTCTTGCAGTTCATTTTTGTGAGCCATGAGGGCAGCAGGAAATTCCGTGAACTTGCTTAAACGCCAATCAATGGCGCCCTTGAAAGTGCCTTCGTCTACCTCGTAGTCGTTGCGGGTGTCCAATATGACCACCGGCCGGCCGTTGTCGTCAAAACCCTGATCTAGCCAGCGTTTGGCTGTGGCAGGCGTGACCGCTGGCGCCCGACCTTCTGTGGGGCGAATGGTGGGGTGGTTCATGCGAATGATTTCGCCTTTTACCTTGACTAACATTTTTTTGAAGGGTGGCTCTTCAGACCAACTTTCTTTGGGCCTGATGTCTGAAAACCTAGGATCTGTGTGGAGTTCAGAAACAAAACCTCTGACAGCCTCGGCGGGGCCTGCCAAAAATAAATTAATACCCTCTGAGGCAAGCAAAATTGTGCCCTTTAGCTCGCGGCTCAAGCAAAGTTCTAGAAGCAAAATGCGCAGTTCTTCCGCGTCGGGCAGCGGGACGAACTTGTAGCTAGAAATATTCAGAAATTTGTTCACACCTCTATTGTAGAAACATCCAAAGCAGCTTCTACAATGGGTCTATGTTTGTCCATTTGCGCCTCCATTCCGAATTTTCCATCGTCGATTCCACCTGCCGCATTGACGATGTGGTGCAGGCTGCGGCAGAAGACCAGCAGCCAGCTTTGGCCATCACAGATCTAAGTAATTTGTTTGGGGCTATCAAGTTCTACAAGGAAACGCGCGGTAAAGGTGTTAAACCCATTTTGGGCGCTGAAATTTTTCTCGAAGGCTTGGGTGTTGATCCACATGCTTTGTCTAGGGTCATGGTGCTTGTTCAAAGTTCACAGGGCTATTTGAACCTGTCGGAATTGTTGGCGCGCGCGTGGACGCAAAACATGTTAAAGAACAATGCCGTGATCAAGCTGGCCTGGCTGCAAGAATTATCAGAAGGCTTGATTCTTTTGTCAGGCGCACAAGCTGGGCCTGTGGGTCAGGCTTTGATGCAGGGCGACACCTCGCGCGCTGCCGAAATTGCATTGCAACTGGCGTCTATTTTTACGCATCGTTTTTATTTGGAACTGCAGCGCGCAGGACGCCCCGAAGACAGTGCCCATGTGGTGGCAGCCGTCAAGTTGGCTTCTCGGTTGAGCTTGCCTGTGGTGGCTACGCACCCCGTTCAGTTTTTGACCGAAGACGATTACGAATCGCATGAAGCGCGGGTGTGTATTTCTGAGGGTGAAATTTTGGGCAATCAGCGCCGTGTTCGCAAGTTCACGCGCGATCAATATTTCAAGTCCACCGCCGAAATGCAAGCCTTGTTTGCAGATGTGCCCAGTGCCTTGTCTAACTCAGTTGAAATTGCCAAACGATGCAACTTGACTTTGGTTTTGGGCAAGCCACAGTTGCCCAATTACCCAACACCCCTCACCGATGGCAAGCCTATGCCTATCGAGGATTATTTCCGCTTGTTGTCGGTGGACGGTTTGGAAGAGCGGCTGGTGCATTTGTACCCTGATGCCACAAAGCGTGAGATTGAGCGCTCTCGCTACGCCGAGCGTTTGGAATTTGAGATCAACACCATCTTGAACATGGGCTTCCCTGGTTATTTCTTGATCGTGGGTGACTTTATCAATTGGGCTAAGAAAAATGGCTGCCCGGTGGGCCCAGGCCGGGGTTCCGGTGCCGGTTCCTTGGTGGCCTATTCTTTGAAAATTACCGATCTCGATCCGCTCCAATACAACTTGCTGTTTGAGCGTTTCTTGAACCCTGAGCGGGTGTCTATGCCCGACTTTGACATTGATTTTTGCCAAGCCAATCGCGATCGCGTGATTGACTACGTCAAAGACAAATACGGCCGCGATGCCGTCAGTCAAATAGTCACCTTTGGCACCATGGCTGCGCGAGCCGCCATACGTGACGTGGGCCGTGTACTTGATATGAGTTACATGTTCTGCGACGGCATTAGCAAGCTCATTCCCAACAAGCCAGGCCAGCACATCACCATCGATGGCGCTATCAAGGCTGAGCCTATTTTGGCCGAGCGCTTAGACAAAGAAGACGATGTTAAAACCTTGTTGGCGCTGGCGCAAAAACTGGAGGGCATGACCCGCAACGTGGGTATGCACGCTGGCGGTGTGCTCATTGCGCCTGGCAAGCTCACAGACTTTTGTCCTTTGTACCAACAGCCAGGTAGTACTTCGGCAGTCAGTCAGTATGACAAAGACGATGTAGAAGCCATTGGCTTGGTGAAGTTTGACTTCTTGGGCTTGGCCACTTTGACCATTTTGGAGTTGGCACGCGACATGATTGTGAAGCGTCACAAAGGCCAAGAAAATTTTGCGTTTGAGAATATTCAGCTTGATGATGCTGCCACCTACAAGCTGTTTGCCGATGGTCGCACTGAGTCTGTGTTTCAGTTTGAAAGTCGTGGCATGCAGGGCATGCTCAAAGATGCACGGCCTTCACGCTTGGAAGACTTGATTGCTTTAAACGCCCTGTACCGTCCTGGCCCCATGGATTTGATTCCAAG
>SXGQ01357142.1_pt1 | contig 11204 bp, 10 predicted proteins | sample 3178371 | NCBI WGS metagenome assembly SXGQ01 (sample SAMN11356859, study PRJNA531348) | freshwater metagenome | isolation source: freshwater sample F1-20 | place: China: Fuxian Lake, Yuxi | collected 2017-12-25 | reverse complement strand
GTCAAAGTTGCACGTGATCGTTCCAGCACCGATGTTCGTGTTTTCGCCGATGGTTGCATCGCCGAGATACGTTAGGTGGTTCGCCTTTGAGCCGCGGCCGAGCCGGGTCTTTTTCATCTCGACGAAATTCCCGACCTTCGCTCCTTCCATCATCACGGCGTTTCCGCGGAGATGAGCCATCGGGCCGACCGTGCAGCCGTTTCCGATTTCGGAATCGACCACCACGCTGTTATCGAGTATTTCGACGCCGTGGCCGACCCGTGCGTTGGTCAGTCGGGTACCCTGCCTTATCGTGCAGCCATCGCCGATCTCCGTGGTTCCCTCGACCGAAACGTTCGGGTAAACCACCGTGTCCCGCCCAAATTTCGCCCGCTCGCTGATGTAAACGCTTTTCGGGTCGATGAATGTCACGCCGCTGTCGAGCATCAACCGCTGCACCGTCCGCCGCCTGAGCACACGCTCCATTTCGGCGAGCTGCACGCGGTTGTTGACGCCTTCGATCTCTTTGTGGTCTCCATGGCTGAAGACCGCAACGTCGTCGCCCGCTTCGCGGAGCATTGCCGGGACGTCCGTCAAATAGTATTCACCTTGCGCATTGTCGTTCTTTACATCCGCAAGAGCGGCGAAGAGCTTTCGCGAGTCGAAACAGTAGATACCTGCGTTGATCTCGTTTATCTCAAGCTCGACGTTCGAAGCATCCTTTTGTTCGACGATCCGGTCGAAAAGCCCCTCGTCCGAGCGAACCACACGCCCGTAGCCCGTCGGGTCCTTTAGCTTAACGGTCAAAACGGTCGCCGCCGCCCCGCGTCCGCGGTGGTTGTGGTGATATTGGACCAAAGACGCAAGTGTTTCGTGCCGTATCAGCGGGACGTCGCCTGAAAGTATCAGGAGCGTCGAGTCGCGATCGGTAAAGTGATCGCGGGCCGCATTTACCGCATCGCCCGTGCCGAGCTGCTCTTTTTGCGTGACAAATTCGACGCGATCGGCCTCGATCTCTTCCAATACGGCCTTTTTTACCTCATCCGCCTGGTGCCCGACGACCACGTAGATCTTATCCGGCCCGAGAGCGGCGGCCGTGCGGCAAACGTGATTGATCAGCGGCGTTTCGCCCAGCCGGTGCAGCACTTTCGCTATGCCCGAGCGCATCCGCGTTCCGAGCCCGGCGGCAAGTATCAGCACGTCTATTGGCTTATTTCCCGGAGATTCGTTTTGCATTTCAGGTTTCGAACGACAAGAAAGTGAAATGATACGAATAAAGCAGGCTTATGTCACGCAACAGTCCCGATGTCCGGGGCCTTTGAGGTATGCAAAAAGCCGCTCGCACCCGTGCCTAGGCATTCGAGCACCGTTCGGGCAAGCTTGGCCGGATCGTGCCGAACCTTCTCACCCGAATCAAGCAGATCGCGTTTGATAACAACGGCACCCTCGATCTCTTCTTCGTTCATCGAACCGTGAACACCTACCTGTTCGGCACCCTCTCTTAGGTAAAGCTCGGCTTGCCGCTCCGAAACCGGCCGGTTGTTGACGATAAGGTGGTCGAACTGAAGCTCCGGAATGTGTTCTTTTACGACCTCAAGATGTCTGCGGCCGGTCATTCCGTCAGTCTCGCCGGGCTGTGTCATCAGATTGCAGATAAAGACCTTAACGGCCGCGGATTCTACGATCGCACGCCGGATCGCCGGCACCAGAAGCGGCGGTAGAATGCTTGTATATAGTGAGCCCGGGCCGACCGTTATCAGGTCCGCACTTCGGATCGCCTCGATCGCACCGGGCAGCGGCTCGCACTCGGCCGGTTCTAGGAAAACCCGCTCGATCCTCTTCCCGCATTTCCCGATCTTTGTCTCGCCCTTGATAGTTTCGCCGTCGGCAGTGCGGGCGGCGATCCTAACGTTCGTGCTCGTGGCGGGGTAAAGGTGGCCTTTGGTCGCAAGAATTTCGGCCGAAAGCCGAACCGCTTCCGCGAAATCACCGGTAACTTCCGAAAGTGCGGCAAGAAATAGATTACCGAAACTATGGCCCGCAAGCTCGCCGTCTCCGCTGAACCGGTGCTGAAAAAGCCGCGAAAGCAGGTGCGAATCCTCCGAAAGTGCGACCAGGCAATTGCGAATATCACCGGGTGGCGGAATGTCCAGTTCATCACGAAGCCGGCCCGAGCTCCCGCCGTCGTCCGAGACGGCAACTATTGCCGAAAGCTCGCCAACGCTCTCTCCGACCAGAGCCTTCATTCCGGAAAGAACCGTCGAAAGGCCGGAACCACCGCCTACCGCAGCCAATTTTGGATGATTTTTCAGAACCTGAGACATTCAGCTTCGTTTGGGGTGAGTTTAAGGGGACAACCTCGAATGATATTTGCAAATCGCCCAAACCTCAAGATTAATGGTAAAAAAGTTTAAAAACCTCTTGTTTGCCCGCTCTCTGCTATGCTACCTTAATATTTGGTCGCTCGACCATCCCTCCAACTTTCAAGGAAGTTGCGGATCCGCAAAGTTCTCTTTTTCACCCTTAATTTTCGGGTAAACACGAAATGGCCCATTCGCCCTTTATCCTGCAGGAACAAGAGTTTCAGAAACTTAAGACCGTACTCGCCCGTTTGTGCGTTGAGTGCGTCGCCCGGGTCGTTTTCCTTGTTGACCGCGACGGACAGACGATCGCGTTCAACGGCGAGATCGGCGATATGGATACTACAAGCTTTGCTTCGCTTGCGGCCGGCAACGTTGCCGCGACCAACAGCATGGCGAAGCTGATCGGTGAGGACGGCTTCCCGGCAGTTTTCCACGAGGGCGAACGCGAGAGTATATTCATCAGCGTCATCGGCCGCAGCTTGCTCGTTGTTGTTTTCGATGAACGTTCGACGCTCGGCCTTGTAAAGCTCCGGACAAAGCGTGCCAGCTATGAAGTTGCGGCAATTCTCGAGGAAGCCTCAAAGCAATCGCAAGCATTTGCCGCAAGCAGCGCATCGGCATTCGCCGACATCACGGATGAGGATATCGATAGCCTTTTTAGCTAGAATTTTTACGGCGTTAAAAGAACAGCCCCAAGCAGAGCCATGACCTTTATCAACTACGCATCGCGGGAAATCAATTGCAAGATCGTTTATTACGGGCCGGGCCTTTGCGGCAAGACGACGAATCTTCAGTATATTTACGACTCAACGGCGCCACAGGCAAAAGGAAAGTTGATAAGCCTTGCGACCGAGACGGACCGCACGCTTTTCTTTGACTTTATGCCGCTTGAGCTCGGGACCGTCCGCGGTTTTAAGACGCGTTTTCACCTTTATACCGTTCCGGGCCAGGTCTATTACGACGCCTCGCGAAAGCTGATCCTGAAAGGCGTTGACGGCGTCGTTTTTGTCGCTGATAGCCAGGAAGAAAGGATGGATGCGAACGTCGAATCGCTTTATAACCTCGAAGAGAACCTGCAAACACAGGGCTACGACCTGATGCAGTTGCCATACGTTCTGCAATTGAACAAACGCGACCTTCCGGGAGCCGTTCCGGTCGAGGATCTGACCTACGAGCTTCAGAAAAAGGGCGAGCCGGTCTTTGAAGCGGTCGCAACCACCGGAAACGGCGTCTTCGATACGCTGAAAGCCGTTGCAAAACAAGTACTTACGGAACTTCGAAAGACCTAACCGAAAGCGAACCGATAAAAATAAAAAGCCGCCGGAAGCGATTCCCGCGGCTTTTTTTACCTGCCCCTTGCTCGAAAACTAGGAGTAACTTTAGTGCAGAACCTTGTCGAATTGGTTCATTCCTAACTTTCGAGCCCCGGATGCGTTCGGATTCATTCCGATCGATCTTTTTCTACTTTGCAACCGTCACCGTCACCGGAACGCTTTTCGAGACCACGTCATAGACCGGCGACCGCTGTCCGGCTGTAGCATTGCCCTTAACACTGAACTCTATATTCTTTTCGCTATATCCGTTTCGGACTTTCGGGTCCATCCGGAGAAAACTGCTCTCAGATTTTGTCGAGCTGCCACTAGGCCTACTTGCTCAACTTGCCGTTCTTGATGATCAGCTTGTCCGAGCCGCTGACCCGCATTTTGCCGACCCCGACGACCTCGATCTCGCAGCTGCTACAGATGCTAAGGACCGTTGAGTTACCGTCGATCCACGTGTTGCGGGTCGTGCCGCCGTCGTGGACCTTTACCTCGTATCGTTTGCCGTCCTCATTCTTGAGGTCTGCCGGCATAGCGGCGACCGTCCCAAGCATCAGGACCGCGGCCGCGAGTATCGTTTTCATCTTCTTGTTCATTATGTTTTTCTCCTTTTGTTGTTCGATCGTGTTTTATTCAAGCGAAAGCCCGAGCGTCCCGATCCCGGGTGCCGAGCCCTCGAGTTCAAGGTCAAGCGTGCCGACTCCGTTGCTGCTGATCGCCGCTTTGAATGCCGGATACTGCTTGCTGATCTCGGCAATGTAGCTTGTCCCCTGCGAACCGCCGAGCAGGAAAGTTTCGACCGCTGCCGTGTTCAGCATCAGGATCGTCCACATTGCCCGGCGGCCAGATGGGCGAATTCCCTTCGCCGGGTCGATGCGGCCGTCAACGATAACGGCCCTGCCGGCGGACTTCCGTAACTCCTGCTGAAAGCGGCGAATGAGTGCCGCCGTCTTTGGCCCCATAACTCCGTTCGGTTCGGGCAGTTCGACATCCGCCCACGACCGACGCCAGTTGAGCCCGTAACGCATCAGGGCCTGAACCGCGATGACATCGTTCTTTGCATTGACGCCGTTCTCGCCGACCGACGCATGAAGATTCACCTGCGTGAACCCGTTGAATTCTTGTAGCTTTGCCATAAAATGATCACTCCGTATAAATTCCGTGTATGACTTTCCCGACGCTGCCGCCGGTCTTCATCCCGATAAGACGACACCCGTTCATGTAACAGGACACCGGCGAGAAAGTGCGCGAAGCTAAGCGGCAGCGAACCTATGTGCTAGAATCGCCGTATTGCAGTTTGAAAGGTAAGTTCTTGACGCTGATCGTTATCCCGAAATGACCACGAAAGATTCGCCTGAAATAACCCAATTACTGCTCGCATGGCGTGAGGGCGATGACGGTGCGCTTGAGCAGTTGATGCCGGCCGTTTATCAGGAACTCCGCCGCCTTGCCCGCAACTACATGCGGCGGCAGAATCCCGACCACACATTGCAGACGACCGCTCTCGTCAATGAGGCGTTTTTAAGGCTTGTCGATTCGAACCGGGTGAATTGGCAGGACCGGAATCATTTTTTTGCGATCTCCGCTCAGTTGATGCGGCGGGTCCTGGTCGATTCCGCCCGCAAGCGAAACAGCCTCAAGCGTGGCGGCGACCAGATAATGGTCACGCTAGATGATCGGGCCGAGGTCGCCATTGAAAAGCACGAAGATATGATCGCCCTCGACGAGGCTCTCGAACGGCTCGCGAAGCTCAGCCCGCGGCAGGCGCAGATAGTTGAAATGAAATATTTTGCCGGGCTCACCGAAGATCAGGTCGCCGAAACGCTCGACCTTTCGACCCGAACCGTCCGCCGCGACTGGAATCTCGCGAGGGCGTGGCTCTATCGCGAATTAAAAGGCTCCGCCTAACCATGTCCCCCGACCGCTGGGAAAAGATAAACGAGATTTTCAATAACGCGCTCGATCTGCCGTCCGCGGAGCGGGAGTCCTACATTGTCCGCGAATGCGGTGATGATGCAGAACTCCTCGCGGAGGTCCGCTCGCTCCTCGGGGCCGAGTCGCAAGCCGGCGAATTCATCAACGAACCGGCCGTCTCCGGTATCTCCTCAGGCCCGAGCGATGAACTTCCGCAAACGCTTGCGGGCATCGAATTCGGACATTTCAAGATCGAGCGGTGCATCGGCTCCGGCGGAATGGGTGATGTTTATCTCGCCACGGATACGCGGCTCAACCGCCCGACGGCGATTAAGACACTGCCCCGTGTTCTCGCCCGCGACCCGGCCTTCGTAAAACGCTTTCACAATGAAGCCCTCGCCGCCGCGAACCTCAACCACCCGAACGTCGCGACCATCTAGTCGGTCGAGGAAATCGACGGCCGGCCGATCATCACGATGGAATACGTTGACGGGCAGCGGCTTGATGAGGTCACGCCTGAGAACGGGCTCGACATACGGACGTTCCTCGATTGGTTCACCTGCATCTCAGATGCCCTCGCCCATGCCCACGAACGCGGCATCATCCACCGCGACATCAAGCCGGGAAACATTCTCGTCTCGAGCTCCGGAACGCCAAAAGTACTTGATTTTGGCCTTGCTCAGGTCGATGAACGCCTTCGTGCCAGTTCGCCGGACGACCATAGCCTGACGCAACCCGGGCAGGTCATCGGAACGCCCGCCTATATGTCGCCCGAACAGGCCGAGGGGAAAGAGGTCGATTTCCGAAGCGATATCTTCAGCCTCGGCGTCGTGATGTATCAGGCACTGACCGGCAAGCGGCCATTTGCCGGCGACAGCCACGCGGAGATAGTCAGCAACCTGCTCAAATCCGACCCGCCGTCGATGCGGTCGCTCAGGCCCGAGATACCGGACCCGATCGTTCGCCTGATCGAAAAGTGCCTTGCCAAATCGCGGCGGGCAAGGCCGCGTTCGATGAAAGAGGTCAATTCGATCCTCACCGATATCTGGCATACCTATACACGCGGCGGTTCGGGCAGTTCGCTTCGTCGGCTCTATCGTGAGTTTTCTGTTGGTTCGTATCGTTGGCTTATAGGTGCGGCGGCCGTCGTTCTCATTGGGGCCGTCGCCGGTTGGTACTATTTCTCGCGGCCTGCCGTCGGGGCGATCAATTTCGCCAACATGGTGCCGCGAAAGCTGTCGCAATCGAACAACGTCGTATATGCCCACATAACGCCCGACGGCCGCTCGGTCGTTTACAACACCATCGAGGAGAACGAACAGCGGGCGATGTATATCCGCCGGGTTGACGACCGGACATCGCTGCCGCTGATGCCGCCGGAATTGGTCTGGTACTGGGGCGGAATGGCGATCTCGCCCGATAGTTCGCAGATATATTTCATAACCGCCGGCCGGCTCGATACCCACGGAACGCTCTACCGCATTTCCTCGCTCGGCGGCCAGCCGAGAAAGCTGATCGAAACGGTCAATGACCTCGGATCGCTCTCGGCCGACGGCGAGCGTGTTCTGATCATCCGATACGGCGAGACGATCCAGCTCATCTCGGCGAACGCCATCGATGGCGGCGACGAGCTCGTTATTCACCAAACGCCAAAGAGCACAATTCTTCGCGACCCGCATTTCTCGGCCGATGAACGGCGAATATTTTTCAGCAAGGTCGAGAACGTCGGCACGGCCGAGAGTTGGTCGCTCGTCAGCATCCCGGCCAACGGAGGCCCGGAAACCGTCGTGATGCAGCCGCGGCGGACGAAGATAAATGAGATCGCCGTCCTGCCCGATGGCGAAGGGCTTCTGGTCAATCAGGGCGACGCAGTTTCGAACCTCAACCAACTTTTCCACGTCCTCATCAGCGATGGGCTCGAGACGCGGGTGACCAACGACCTGAACTCATATTTCGGCATCAGCCTCAGCGCAAATGGCCGCTCGGTCGTCACCGCTCAACGCAGCCAGACCAACGATATCTGGACCGGGTCTGCCAATGCCCCGAACGAGCTAACAAAGCTCACTCGCGAGGCGACCGCTTATCTGCGAACCTCATGGACGCCGGACGGAAAGCTAATTTACGACGGGCTTGAGAACAACATCCCCAAGATCTGGGTCTCCTCGCTCGATGGCAAAGAGCCCGTGCGGTTGACCTCCGGTACCGCAGGCGACTGGGAGCCGATGGTCTCACCCGATGGCCGCTATATCTTCTTCGCCTCAGACCGAACCGGTGAGCGCAAGATCTGGCGAATGAACGCCGATGGGAGCAATCAGGTGATGATCGGCCCCGAGGAAGGCACGGGCCTTAACCCACGTCGCTCCGCCGACGGCCGAAGTGTGCTTTTCCACGTAAATAAGGGCGAGGAGAGATTTGTCGGAAGCGTTCCGATCGATGGCGGGGCGATTTCACTCCTGCCGCCATTCGGAAACACCTATTGGGAGATTTCGCCGGTCGGCGACCGAATCGCCGTTGCTGAATACGATGAAAGAGCAAACCGCGGCAGGGTCGTGATCCGCCCGATCGAAGCCGCTGGCGAGCCGATCGTGCTGGACTTTTCGCCGATGCTTGTATTCACTTGGTCGCACGACGGAAAAAGCTTCTACTATCGCGAACGAACCGGCGGCGGCGATTCGGCCTCGACGGTCTGGAACATCGACCTTGCCACGAAACGGGTTCGGCCTTACCTTTCAACAAAACCTGACTCGGTCCATCATCTTTCCTTTTCGCCGGACGGCAAGCGGGTCGCGGTTGTCCGCGGCAAGCTGATCACCGACGCCGTGCTTCTCACAACGCGCGAACAAAAATAAAAAAGGGGTCCGAAATGTAGAAACGAACCTTGGCCGGTACCTCCGATATCGCTCGCGGGCCCGTTTCACGGCCCAAATCAATCGCTTTAGGACGTCCCAGAATGGTTTTAGGGCCTCTCAGAATGGTTTGACGACGTGTCAGAATGGTTTGACGGCGTGGCGGAATGGTTTGACGGCGTGGCGGAATGGTTTGACGGCGTGGCGGAATGGTTTGACGGCGTGGCGGAATGGTTTGACGACGTGGCGGAATGGTTTGACGGCGTGGCGGAATGGTTTGACGGCGTGGCGGAATGGTTTGACGGCGTGGCGGAATCGTTTTACCACGTGTCGGAATCGTTTTACCACGTGTCGGAATGGTTCCGCGACGTCAATAAACCGCTTATTAACAGCTTTTTGTTGCAGATTTTGCCGGAGCAATCGTTGCACGGCCCGCATTTAACGAAAAAGGCCGCCTTTTCAGACGACCTCCTCTTAAATGTGGCGGAGCCGACGGGGCTCGAACCCGCGACCTCCAACGTGACAGGCTGGCGTTCTAACCAACTGAACTACGGCTCCGTTTTGGTCCCTTGAAAGGGACCGTTTTCAAACTTGGTGGGCACGAAGGGACTCGAACCCCTAACTTCCTCCTTGTAAGGGAGGCTGTCTACCAATTGACGTACATGCCCGGTCTTCCTGAGTGACGCTGCCCCAAAGGCACCGGCATTTTCAAAAAAGGCCGCCCGTCTCCTGAGAAATGGGCGAACCTTGATGCTAGAAAAACTGCGCGTTCATGTCAAGCTCACGCAGGGTAAATTATTGGCCGATAACGATGTCATCGCCGACGAACCGGATGCTTCCGGGCTCGACCTGCAAAACGGTTTGGATCAGCATTCCGGCTATCTGCTGGTACGAAGCCAGCATCTCTCGGTCGCCGGATTCCTTCGCCTGCATATAGCCGAGCAGCGGAACGCCGCTCATCGCGATCAGCGTGTCGTAGATCTCTTCCTTTTCCCGGTCCGTCATTGCGGCAAGCTCGGGCGACTCTTCAAAGACCGAGCTCAAAGCATCCCAGAGCTTTTCGACTGCGGCGTCCGAGGGTTCCTCGTCATCGTTGTAAACGGTCACATTTGTGATGATGAAAAAGGTCAGTGCCGCGGGAATGTTGTTCTCCCGGCCCATCGCCTTCGCCTCTTGCTCAAATGCCGTTTTCGTCGTGTTAAAGATCAGCAACAGCCCATCGCGTTCCGTCTGGTTGCTCGCTATCGAATCGGCAAGCGTCTCAAAGGTCGCCGAACCGCCCGAAGGCTTGAAGGTCGTGAGCGGTACCGAACGGTTATTTGCGGCCGTTCTTCCCGAGGGCGGCGTGGATGCGCGGTTCGTCCGGTTTCTCGTCGTCGCTGAACGGGTCGATCTGGTCGTCCGCTCTTTGGCCGCAGCGGCTTTGAGTGCCGAGCCGAGCCCGCCGCGAAATTGCTTTGAAGCGGCCGAACCGCCTTCCGCGGCGAGCGCCCGCTTTATTCCGCCGCCAGCCGCAGCCGCAGCCCCGCCTGCCGTTTGAGCCTCGGCAGAAAGAGCCCCAAGTCCCAAGGCCGCAAATACGGTTGCGGCAATTGCTGTTCTTTGCAGATTCGACATCTGTTTCGGCCCTCCGGAATTATCGTCGCAAGAAATAATACCAGAAATCACCGGATCACGATCGACCCGTTCTCGGTTCTCAGGTTCCGCGGATCGGCCTTCAGCACGAGTTCGATCAATCCGCCCGCGATCTTTTGATACGCCGCCAGCGTTTCCCGGTCGCCGCTCTCCTTGCCTTCCATATAGCCCGCGAGCAGGATACCGCTGAAGCCGATCATCAGGTCGTAGAACTCCTGCTTCTGCTTGTTCGTCATCGCCGCAAACTCCGGAACCTCGTCCATCGTTTGATTCAGCGTAAAGAAGAATGCCTGCGATGCTTCTTCGCTCGGCTCTTCGTCGTGATAAACCGTCATCGCCGTAACGGTAAAAAACGCAAGCCCGCCAGCTATATTGTTTGACCAGCCTCGCGGCCCTGCCTCCTTTTCAAATGCGGTTTTCGTGGCCCTGAAAATCGTCCGGATCAACTGTTTCTCCGCCGGCGTTTCACCAACCGCATCGGCAAGTGCGTTAACCGAGGCGGTGTTCGCTACGGGCCGAAACTTCCCGACATTCTTGAGCGGAGCGATCACCGGCCCTTCGGCCCTCGCTCCCGCACGCGTTCCCCCGCTCGCTGTGCCGCGGCCGGCCGCAGCCTCGCGTTCGGCTTTCTCGACCGCCGCCTTCCCCCATTTGTTGATCATCGCCTGCCGCATCGTCAGCCGCTGCATGTTCATTTGGTTGAAGTTGTAAATGTTCTGCGTCGCCATCGCGAGGCCGAACGATCCGTAAACGGTCCCGTAGCCTGTGTTGTATCCGCCGGAAATTGCGTTGTATGTCTGGCCGAACGAAGCGGCGGCATAGACAACACAAATTAACGGGAAAACAATGATCGATTTACTAAGTTTCCTGGTTGTTTTTCGCATATGAATTACCTGTGCAGGCGCCCGGCATTCGCTAGGGCGTAATCTTGCCGACGAAAAGACCGCCCCCAAAAACGGAGCGGCCATCCAAAAAAGTAGTTTCAAGTATCAGCGTACGAACGCATTTGGCAGCGGGCGGTCGGTTGTGATGCCAAATTGCACAAAGAGCGGGCCGGCGGTCGAACGCAGGGCGAACCAGTTCGCGTTCGAGGGGCGGAAGACGGCGGCGTCTGTCCGTCCGTCGCCGTCGTAATCGCCCGGTGCCGG
>SXGQ01301653.1_pt1 | contig 11204 bp, 8 predicted proteins | sample 3178371 | NCBI WGS metagenome assembly SXGQ01 (sample SAMN11356859, study PRJNA531348) | freshwater metagenome | isolation source: freshwater sample F1-20 | place: China: Fuxian Lake, Yuxi | collected 2017-12-25 | reverse complement strand
GTTTTGTTGCTCACATTCTTTTCCTATTCTGATTAACGCTTGACACCATAGTGCTCTGGCTCGATTATACTCATCTGTTCCAGGTGTTAGTTTATCCATTTCTTCTTTTAATCTATTCGCCTCTGAAACCATTTCATTCCAATATTCTTCACCATTTCGTCTAAAACCATTTATCAATTCTTCAGCATCTTTTACAAAATCAGACGAGTTAATATACCCAACAAAACTTATAATTCCCCCCAAAGCGTCAAATCCCATACTAAAATTATATGGAACTAAAATATTAAAAAATGATAGAAGGTAGTCCCACCCACTATCACCATATTCATTAGGATTTCCACCCGATGATGTTATAGGATTAACAATTATACGTTTATACTCACCATGTATATATGATGAAAAATCATTAAAAATTGCAACTATTGTATCGTATGTTCCTTTAGCGTTATCGTATTCAGGCTTAGAAGGTTGGATGTCAGTCCCAAATATTCCGTCAACAAGTGCTAATAACCATGAAAATACACATCTAGTTATCCCCCAAACAAGAGGGAATACGGCGTTTGCAATGAAAATTCTATAAAGATATCGACTCCATTTTAAATCCATAGCCTCAATACCAGGAATCTTTTGTTTTCTTATTAGAAGACCCTCTTTCGCCGAAAAAAACAAATCATTATAATTCGCTTCAAAGGCTTTAAATTCTTCCGCAGTTTTAAACATTCCAATCGCAGGATTAATAGTGTTAATGTATCTTTGAGCCATTTTAAATGGTCCTACCCAAAGACCCTTTAAACCTTTAAAATCTTTTCTAGCCTTTGTCCAAACTGTTTCATCTAAAACTCTTCCAAGCCATAATGGTTGGGAGCCCGGAGTTATTCTTGCAAGTTGTCTTCTGAACTCGAATTCAAGTAACTCTTGTGTTTCACTGGGTAATTGTTTAAATTGAGGATTTGCTTTAAAAATTTGAGTTAACTCATCAATTATCCCAGATGACACATCTACTCCAGTCATATCAACTTTTTGTAGTTCTGATGTGAGTTTTGTAAAGTATGTTTGGAAAAGGTCTAAATTTATATATTGTTCGGGAAGTAACTTTCCGTCGGTCCCTATTCTAATTTTACCTTTCCAATCAGATATTACCCCACTTAATAATGCGGGCACTTCTGATTCGGTCTTTTCAAGTACGGATTCAAATTTTTTGATTTTATCGTAGTATGTTGCATTATCAAACACATTTAAAACCCATTCACCAAGTTTTTCGACTAAAGGCCTATACTTCCAATATCTTAAATACTGAGCCTTGGACATACCTGGAACTTCGTTAGTAACTCTCCAAAAATTATTCGATTCATTAGTTTCTACTGCTTTATTTCTAATTTTTTCTAATTTTTCTTTTACGCTAGCATATGCCATTGAAATTGGTGAGTTTATCCCATCTTCAATTTTTTGTAATTTAGAATCAAAGGCTTGCCTTATGAAGATACTTTCACCGTCAAATAACGACTTAACTGCTTCGTATTCAGATTTCAGTGACTCGTATTGGGATTTGGTTAGCGGTTTCCCATTTAAAGCATTGTCAATTTGGATAATCATTCTATCCAATCTAGAATCAACTTGCTCAAAACCAGGAACTAGTTCTTTTGCAATTATTAATCTTTCAGAATCAGTTGCCGCGAATCTATAGTATTGAGACAATTCTTGTTTAATTTTATTTAATGATGTTATTAATTCATCATAACTAACTGCTCTTAATCCTGCATTTTTATATTGGTTCCAAAAGTCAGCGTCATTTACCGCATCTGACACACTCATACTACTACTTTTAACTTTACCAACCATTTTATTGAACTCATCTAATGCTGTTGTTAAAGGCGTAGGTAAAGTAACATTCGGATTAGATGATAATCGATTAACTAAATTAAATATTTTTAAATTTGGTGGGTTGATGTTCGCAGCAGCCTCAAATACCATCGTATTTTCTAAGATTCCCATTATTTTGTGAATTCTCAGTATTTGCTCATTTAAATTTTTGTTTTTTTGTGCCATGTATATAAATATATTTTAAATTATAAAAGTGTATTAGATTTACCTCTCTTAACTCCACTATCCCACTTTGATTTAGTATCTATCGGATTTGATTTACCTCTAGTTATTTTTACAATATCACTCCATTTGGTATTTCCAATTTGATTTGCAGGACCTCTTGTAACACCACTATCCCATTTTGTCACAGTTGGGTATTTAGACCCTCCTGTAGAAGTACTGGATGTTGAGGAGGCGTCAGCATTAGCAGTTTCCTGTTCTTCAATATTTTTTTTTAACTTACTATATTTTTCAAATATGTCAATTAATTCAAATATATTCATTTTTGTAATTCATTAAATTTATTTTTAAAACTTTGAATTTTTGTCTTAATATTATTTATCTCAGTTTCAATTTCTTTAATATCATCATCGTTTAATAAGAACCCTTTAAATTTGTCGTTTTTATAATATTCTTGACAATACTCAGAATAATCATCATGTAATAAAATACATATATAATCTAAGATAATATCTTCTTGAGATTGGATGGAATCTTCTATTTGTTCAAAATTAATTTTTTCATCCTCATTTAATAAATCAATAATTAATTTATTTTCAGTATTACTAGATACAGTATAAAATTGATTTTCTAACTCATTATAATTTTTTTCAATTAACGATATTTCGTCAAATAATCTCGGAAGCTTTGCGTTTCTATCATTAATTATTTTTTTTTCGTCCGACTCACTCATTGAATTTATAAATTCAATGTATGATTTTTCATCACCCCACATAATATTACCGTCACTATCAACTTGAATACCTAACTGATTAACCCCAAAAACATCCCTGAATAAATCTATTAAAACTTTTTTATCTTCAACATCATTAGTATTTTTATTTAATTTTTCAATAATTTTATCAAAGTTTGATTGATTTTCTAAATATTGATAGATTTTTTTCTTAGTATCTTCAGAAAATTCAGTCTGAGCACAGTCATTCAAATCTGAACCTTGTGTGGACCCTAATAAAAACTGACAAAATAACATTCTCATTAAGCCATACAATTCGGAACTAACCATAATCATTGGTCCTAATTGTATTGTTAAATGGGCGGTTGAGATTGATGCTTTTGCAATCATTCTTGATGACCTACTTACTGACAATTTACCAGTTTTTAAATCTGTTTCTAATAAATCATCTAAAATTTCTTTTATACTATTTGGTATTCTATTTGATTTTGAATATAAATTCCTAAATTTTTCAAATTGTTTTGATAACACCCCTTTAGATGCATTCTCAAAGTATGTCGCTCCTTCATTTTTAGTCATCCATAGATAAACTTGTTTTTCTTCAGCCAACAACCCTCTCCAAAAAGTATCAAAAGATGTTTCAGTCACCAATCCATCATCTATAAAATCTTTTATTTTTTCAGCCAATTTATCACCCGCCGTTCCAAATTTTCCATAAACTAAAGAACTCATTGCAGGGTCGACTAAAACCATTGGCAATAACGCACAGAAAATATCTAACCAAATTATTTTATTATCTTTACCTAAATTACCAGTGTCATAATCCAAATATGCCGCAAGTCCGTTAACTCCGGCATCAATCAAAGCTGAAACTAATAATCTTGCTTGTAAAGTGGACCCAACATTTTTTAAAGCAATTGCCGCAACTATATTTCCAGCAATCTGAATGTACATACCATATGAGTTCCATGTGTCCGCATACCAAGGGGAACCTGTACCTCCCTTAGGTATTTTTTGAGTATATATTTTCCATTTATTCTCAACATTATCCCAAAATGGTTTACCAATTGGTCTGGAGTTAGAAACATTTGCATACTCAACACCCTGAGATACTCTTCTTAAAAAATCTCTTGCCATTGTTCCGTAACTATTCCAAGCCTCATCTACCTCTTCCTCAGTGTACGCTCCGTGGTCTGTCTTTTTTATATTATTTTCATTAGTCCATGTTTTTATCACATAATAACTTTTTTTAATCGATTCAAGTTCTTGAGGACTATCAATTTCATAATTATCACTTAAAAATTGTTGTGACGACATTCCAGACTCCATACAGTCAATGAATTTTAACCAAGCGTCTATCTCATTTTTATTCTTATCAGGTTTATTAGGGTCATTATTATATTCCTTTATTTTTTGAGTGTAGACATCAAAACAGGGGTTTTGTGTTATTAATTCACCCGCATTATAATTAGGGTCATTTTCGGAGTTAGGATTGTTTTTATTATCTAAATAATACCTATACTGAATTGACTTAGTCTCAGCATCATCTTTCTTTTTAGTAACATCTTCAACAATCCCAATGTTAATAATATCATTTAAAGTTATATTTTTTACATTACTAATAGTGTTGTAATTTGGAAATTTTAAAGTTAAAAGAACATCATTAATATTTCCTTTAGTTGTTTGAACATTTGTAGAATTTTCATAAGTGCCAACAAAATTACCAATAGGTAGTGAAATAGTAACAGTTTGATTTTTTAAATTATATAAAAAATTACCAATTAACTGTTTTGAGTCGCTAACTGAAGAATTCTCTTTAGATATTTTATCGAACTCATTAGAATAATTAAATGATACCAATAATTTGGCGTTTTCAGTAACCGGATAATTCGCAATACCAGTTGCACCAATATTTGTTATATCCCAATCTGGGTCAGATTGTAACATTATATCATAATCTAATGAATCATATATTGAAGCAATTCTCCATAATAATTCGGATTTTTCATTAAACGGAAGAGATTCGTTTTTTGACATAGTACTATAAAAATCCGCCCTACTTTGATTTATTTTAGATAATATTTCACTTTCTTTCTTAAAAAATTGTTTTTTAGATTCATATATTTGAGTATAAACTTGTGGATTTTTACCTGACACAGAATTAAACAAGTAACACATATATAATGGATATGGGTATCCATTATTGTCGTAAACTAAATAATTTAAAGATTTTTTTAAAGAGTTTGTTAACTTATTGGTTTTTTTAGGGTCCAAAGAATTTAAATCAACTTCATTATCTGCAAATTCAGGAAAAACTTTGTTTACCCAAGTTCTAAATTTTGTATTTTCTTCAGATGAACTAAATGGATTGTTGTCAATTCCTGAAAAATATTGGACCAGTGAAATTTCTTTAGGTAAACTTTTACCGAAATCCAAAAGTTCAATTTGAATTCTTCCGGTATCTGTTTTTTGCATTTCTATCCTATTTTTTTTCTCTTCAACTTGTCTTATTAATTTTGTTGCTGATTTGGTATATCTAATTGCAGGGTTCTTACTATTTGGCGATAAACAAGATGTGTTTACAGTATTATCTTTACTATAAAATTCTTGAGCAGTGTAATCAAATATTATTGACGGTATTGTTATATTATTCTCATCAGGACATGCCCCAACTAACTGAGTTATTGTTGAATTATTTTTAAAAAATATGTTAAAAATCTCTTTAGGGGTAAAACTTAAAGTTCTTAACGCATTTATTAATTCTTTACAATAAACATCCAATAAATTTAAAAAATTATTTTTATCTTTAACCATATCATTGGTTAAATTAAAAAGTTCAAGTCTTGATATGCTCTGTGATAGTCCCTCAAGTTCAATTGGTATAGTCCTACCCATTGAATCTTTTGTCCATCCTCTCCTTACAGGCGCTGCTGGTTGGGTGGTTGTTTGGGTAGTTAGTTTTTGTTCATTCAAAGGAACACCAACTTTATAACCCATTAAAAGTTTAATTCTATTTAGCGCAATTTCATTATTCACTTTAAAAAAATTCTGAGCTTGGTAATCTATTTGGGTGAACCAAATAATATTCGTTTAAGAAATTTGTAAGTTCGTCTTCATCCACATCTAAAAAATCTTCATCATCAAATCCATCAGATTCATCATCTTCATCTGTAAAAAAGTCAAAAGATTCATTTATAAGATTATATCCAAATTCTTTCGCCTCTTTCAATGATATTGTATCAACTCTTGCCTCATTTTCTGAATCATCTGTGGTTCTAAATGTAACCTCTAAAGTATCAGAGTCTTCGTTGATAAAATAACTTACAATCTCAGTAATTTCCATATTAGTATTTTTGGAATCGTTTAAACATATTAAGTGTTTTATCTAATTGAGAGTTTGCTTTTGGTTTTCCTAAATCAATCTCTCTCTCAAATTCAGGTTCTTCTTCATCTGTAAATAACATTATCATATCGATATCATTCTCTTCATCTTCAACGTCGTCAACAAATGGTTCAGATATTTCATCTTCACTATCAATATCGTAATCAATTTCTCCGTAGTTACCTGATGACATAAAGTTATCAGGGTCTTCAACATTTGTAAAGAATTCTTCATCATATGATTCTTCCATATATCCTTTTCCACATTCACATACTTCTTCATATAATCCACATTCATTACATGTCTTTGGTTCTTCATCTAATTCTTCGATATCATTCAAATACTTTTCAATATCATGTTTTCCAATCAAATGTCCTTTTTCTTTTTTTCCTCCAAAAGAGTACATATTTTCACCACTTTGATAATCAATTTCATCCTCAAATTCTAATTCATCCTCAAAATTAGGTTTTTCGTATTTGTATTTTTTACCTTTAGATAATTTTTCTAACGCAATCTCATCCATCTCATTTGGTCCACACTCATTACATTCCCCTGATGATTCTCTCATATAAATTTTGTTATTATACTCAGATACCTCACCATTTGATTTAACGGTAATTCCACCTTTATCGTTTGCAAAATCCTGAACCATTAATGGTTGAGTGTTTGATGTCTCTTGTCTAACCACATATCCATCATATGGTTTTTTATGTAAATCAAGAATGTTTTGTTTTTCTGATTTATCAACGTTTAAAAAATATGGTCTCATAATTTAATTTTTTATATAAATATTTATTTTTTTCTATTAATATACCACCTCAATATGGTAGTCGATATGCGTTTAATTTGGGAGTTAACGTTTTCAATTGTAATTTCTTTACCTTGATTTTCCATATAACTAATTGTTCCTTGTATCATTTCATTTTTAGCTTGGTCTGCCAATTCTAACATTTCGTCACACAATTCACTTTCATCTTGGAATGGATGCATTTTTTTAATATTTTCTTTACCAGCATATAAATAAACTGATGATTGTAACATATTAACCCACCCACACTTTCTCAATGCCTCCAAAAAATCAAGTAATTTGTTTGTATCAAACTCGGTTAAAATGTTTTTATTTTTATTAATAAACTCTCTGTCTTTTTTAAAACTTTCTAAACTGGCTTCACTAATGTTATCTGATTTTTTCTCACCTGAATTACAGTTTTCATTTTCCCTTTCTTCTAAAATCCACATATCAACATCAGATAATAAGTCCAAAGTTCTTCCGTTTTCCCATTTAATTTCATAATGTATATTATCCATTACAGGAGTTACTTTTTTGACAACTCCTTTTAATCCTGGTCTCATCCCGCTTTCACCGGCCATCTGCCAAAGCTTGATTTTATCACCTACGCAAAGTTTTTCATTAATCTTTTTCATAACTTTATAATTATAAATACTTCAATAATATTTATAATCATAATGGAAATATTAATTAGTGAAAAACAAAGAGAAGAATTAATTGTTCTTGAATCAATTTCTAAAATTGGTTCTATAATTAAAGATATGTCCGAAATTGGAAAGGACTCAATCAAAAAGGCAAATGAAAATTTTAAATTTGACCTAAAAATACTAGCAACATTTAGTGCAGGTATTGGTGGAGTAATTGTTCCATTAAATGAATTTGTTAGAGGAGAAGTCCCAAATCTAACTGAAACAAATTATTTATTAATAACTGTCGCAGTTGCAATGATATTAGTGACTGAACATACAGAAAACACTAAAAAGTTATTAGCGGAAATAACTAAACAAGGATTAACTAAAGAATTTAAAAGAACATTTGAAGTTGGTTCTGAGTTGAAGGAATCTTTTTTAGATTTTATGAATAGTTTAAATCTAACTTTCGCAAAGGTAACTCAGATTATGGGTTATGCGTTTTTAATTCCTGTTATTGATATTATGATACAACTATCCTCAGATAACGCAGCTCAAAGTACCAAAGAAATTGTTTATAGATTATTATTATCTTTTGGAGCTCACCACTCGGCAATTTTTATGAGAGAAGTGATTACAAAAATTATTGATAAGTTTAGAAATAAGAATTAATTTCCTGACAAAATTTTTTCTTTAACTTTTTTAATTTCTTCGTCAGACAACTTATGTTTTTCTTTATATTTCTTAAACCACTTATCCATCACGTCACCAATTGGTTCACCTTTTAATTTTGATTTTCGTTTAAACCCTTTTAATTGAGCTTCAAGTTCATGTGGTTGTGTGTAATAATCGTATGGTAATTCAGGTTCTTCCTCTTTGTCAGAAAATTCTCCTCTTGATGACTGTCTCATGTGAGTAAATTCATGAGCAATTATTTCATTCAACTCCCCAACTAATTCGGAGATATATGCTGATTTATTGTCAGGATTATATCTAACATTAATAACTAAAGTTTCTTCATCGGGATAATAATCACCATCAATGTATATGTCGTTAGAATCAAAATCTTCAACCATATCAAATTCAACTGTATAATATACATCTAAATTTGGGTGGAAATAATCCATATCTTCCCCAAAATACTCAGGTAAGTGATATACACCTCCATCATTTTCTTTAAAAACTTTAATTAAATCTCTAACAACATTTCTAATAGGTAATCTATCTTTCCTTGATTCTGTTATGTTTTGTGGAATATCAGAACAGTTTAATGATTTAACATTTATATTATAATTTCCAAATTGACTAAATTGTTCTTTAATCACCGATATAATTCCGGCAATCATTTGTAAGTACTCCCTATCATTAATTGTGTCTTTCCCTGAATTACAAAAAGAATTTATATGTGTATAGTAACCCTCATTTTTAGCTGCGATTTTATCAATCTCAACAGAAATACTATAAGTGTCGTCTTTATATTCTGAGTCGATTATTTTGAAATAAATTCTTACTCTAGAAGAATCATCTTCTTCTAAATTACCTTCCCATTTAAAATTTTTTCCAACAATAGTGTCTTTTAAATCTTCCATATCTTATAAATACCTGAAAAAAATAAAAGACCTAATTTCTTAGGTCTTTTGGTGTTATATATGAAGATACCCTAGCAAGTAGGGTGGGGGTATAATATAAATATACCCAATATTAAAAAAAATTGTTATGACAGTATAAAGAATTAAACTTTTTTACTTTAATAAATTATAATATTCTTTAAAATGCTTAATTCTGTCAGGTAAACCTATAGTACCACCGTTAACTCTTTTAGTTACTGCTGTTACAGTTGCATCATCAGCTCCCTTATCACAAATAGACCAAAGTTTATTTGAGTCAAAGAAAAATGCCGCAGATGCTAATGGATATTTTGTTGCAACTAAATCAGGATTAGAAACTGTATCTTCACCAATGAATTTTGCAAAGTTTGTATAATTTGATTTTCCAGTTAATTGGATATATCCTCTGCCACGGAATTTAAATCCTTCACCTGTTGATTCATCACCATTACCCATTCTTCCTCCGTAAACACGAGATGCAATCTTTTCAGGTTGTCTTGCGTACGATTCATTTAAATTACCAGGGAAATACTTACCAAATATTTTTTTAAGACCGTCGGCAGAATAATTTAAATTCTCCTGAACTGATTTAAATCCACCTGATTCGTGACCACACTGAGCCAAGAAATGAGCTAATCTTAATGAATTTGTAATGTTGAATTTTTTAGCAGTGTCAGGAATTTGAGCAATTACAGCATCAGGAATATGTCCTTTCAAATTTTGTAATTTAAATTCTGAACTTGATGGGATTACAACGTCTTCTTTAACAACTTGAGCAGATTGTTCAGTTGTACCGAACATTTTACCCCAAGTTCCATCACCAACAATTCCGTCAGCGGTCAATCCGTTGGCAGCTTGCCATTCTTTAACTTTGGTAGCTGTTCCATTACCAAAAATACCATCAGCTGTTAAACCTAATTTTTCTTGGAGCTTCTTAACATCATCTCCTTTTGAACCAACTTTTAATAACATAATTTCTATTTTATTCATAAATATCATTAAAAACAAACAAATTATTTTGTATATTTATTAATATGAATAAATCTTTGGTGATATTAGAAGAAATTGATTATACAATTCAGAGATTAACTGAATCAAAACTATCAAGAGAGGAACATTTATTGAATATTATAAATCTTTTGAAATATAATAAAATCAAATCAAAAAAAGTTTCATTTTTATTAAAAGATATTAAAGCGCAATCTGATGATATGATTGTTGACTTTGAATTACTTGAAAGAGGGTTAAGAAAAACTTTAACTAAAAAAGGTAATAAAAAAGAAAATTGTGAATTTTATTTTAATAGTGTTTGGAAGTCATTAAACAAACGAAAATTTGAAGAAGAGGGCGACGAAGAAGAAGTGGAAGAACCTTCAATATTACCTAAAAAAGTTTTTAAGAGAGAATTATTCTCATTACAAGTTGAGTTATTAAAACTTCAAGAATGGTTATCTAAAACAAATAAAACAGTTATTGTAGTATTTGAAGGTCGTGATTCCGCAGGTAAGGGTTCAACAATTAAGAAATTCACAGAAAACATGAACCCAAGATATTACAAAATTATCGCACTTGGAATTCCGACACCCGATGAGAGAGCAAATTGGTGGAAAAGATATGAAGACCAAATTGAAAAAGGTAAAGTAAATTTATTTGATAGAAGTTGGTATAATAGAGGTTTAGTTGAACCTGTTATGGGTTATGGAACACCTGAAGAATATGAGGATTTTATGGAGAACGTTCAAGGGTTTGAGGAATCTTTAGTTCAGGATGGTGATTTCTTATTTAAACTTTGGTTTTCAATTGATAAAGAAACACAAGCCCAAAGATTTGAATTCAGACAAAAGTCCCCTTTAAAATATTGGAAGTATTCTAAAAATGATGAAAAAATGCAAGAGGTGTGGGATATGTTTACCGAATATAAAGAAAAGTTATTTGATAAAACATCAACTGTTAACCATCCTTGGGTAGTTTTGGATTCAAACGATAAGAAGATATCAGGTTTAAATGCAATTAGATATAT
>SXGQ01772854.1_pt1 | contig 11207 bp, 11 predicted proteins | sample 3178371 | NCBI WGS metagenome assembly SXGQ01 (sample SAMN11356859, study PRJNA531348) | freshwater metagenome | isolation source: freshwater sample F1-20 | place: China: Fuxian Lake, Yuxi | collected 2017-12-25 | reverse complement strand
TTCTCATTGCGAACGAGACGCTCTACCAACTGAGCTACGACCCCGTTCCCCGGAAAAGCGACCGGCTAGATCGCAGAGCGTGGGTCCGAAGGCAAGATCCCTTTCAGTCCAGCAGGCGGTCGAGCGTCCTGCGAACGATGACCGAGGGCGTTCCAGAGAGGTCCTCCGGTTTCCAAGGCAATCTGTGGATGCGATCAAGACCGAGGTATTCCCCGAGAACTCGGGGGTTGGAGGACGTTGACTCGTCGGGCACTTGGGGATCCATCAGGATCAGGTGTCCGCGGCGGGCGACGCCGCGGGGAAGAGCTGCGAAGACAAGTCTGGACTGGTTGATGGCGCCAAGCCGGTTGGGACAAACCACCAGCGGGGTGGCACCGAGCCGGACGATCAGTTCCCGGGCACTGAAATCCCGACCCAGCGGACTCAGCAGTCCACCAGCACCTTCGACCAACAGTCTTGGTGCGATCCGAGCAGACCTTCGAAGGAAGGCAAGGCCCTCCCGGAACCGGACTTCCCGTCCTTCCCACCGCGCAGCAAGGCTGGGCGACAGCGGTCTCCGGAAATGCCAGGGGTTGATCGCGTTGAGATCCAGCCTGCTACGCTGTGCCACCTGGATTAGTTCCGCGTCGGAACGGTCCCCGGAACAGAAGGGCTTGACCGCCGCAAAGCAATCTCCGCGTCGTTCCAGATGGTTGGCCAGCAGGACGGTGAGATGGGTCTTTCCGACCTGAGTGTCGGAGCCCGTGATGAACCAGATACGTGACGTCATGGTGATTGATGAAAGGCTGGGACCCGGCTCCGGAGAACCGCGGAGTTTTGGTTGTTCCACCCCCCTTTCCAGGGTAATCTTGGGCCCTTGCCAACGGTGTGCTCAAAGCTGCATCCATACCCTTTCCAAAGAAACAAAAGGCGTTGACTTTCGAGACCTCCTGCCTAGGCTGCATGCAACAGGTAATCAATCCCCAAAGGGCTTCCCTATGAACTATTTTGGTCAATTTTCCCGGACGGTTTGCCTCGGAGCAATCGTCTCCTTGGCAGTCAATCTCGCGGTTGCAGCCCCTCAGGCGGGTCGCGCCAAGGTCGTGCAGGTCAGCGGGTCTGCCTATGTCGGATCCGCCGCGGCTGCGGTCGGCAACGACGTCGGTGCTGGATCGATCATCAAAGCCGGTCCCGCCGCGGAGGTCGTGCTGAATCTCGGAGCGAACGGCGGGCTGACTCGGGTGATGGAGGACAGCGTTGTCACCATCGACCAACTGACGGTTGACGGCACCGGCTCCGAGAAGGTGGTCAATACGGTCATGACCCTGAAATCCGGCAAGATCGAGGCTCAAGTCAGCAGGCTCTCCAAGAACTCCAAGTACGTCGTCCAAACGCCGACCGGCTCGGTTTCGGTCAAAGGCACCCTGTTCACCGCCTATGCGACGGGTGCGGTCCTCGTCTGGGAGGGAAGCGTTGAGGTTACCGTTAAAGATCCTCAGACGGGTCGTGAAACCAAGTACACGGTGTCCGCTAACCAACTGTTCGACCCGAATATCCCGGGTGTTGCTCTCATTCCTTCCGGCACCGGAGCGCCCGCGTTTGCTTTGTCTCGTATCGGAGGTCTCGGTGCAGGTACAGGACCGGGCCAGGGCGGAGGATTGGCTGCGGGTTCGGTTGGGACCTCGGTGTTCGTCGTGCCGACCACCTCACCCACCAAGTAATTCCCTAGATTTCCTCAGAACAGCCCGAGGGCTACCCCTCGGGCCTTTTTGTTTTCAACCGATCCCCGAACTGCGGGCTGGTCTGTAGGTGTCGACAAACTTCACCCATTCCAGACTCGACCGCATTCCCCTGGACCAAGCCCAGGCTCCTGCGCGATTTGACCGACCACGTATCCGGCAGCAGCAAGCCCAAAGACTCCAGTGACGTAGGCAGCGGAGCCATAACCGTGCTGGCAATTCAATCGTGGCGCGGCCTTGCCGTCCCCAGACGACGGATCACTGCGGCCATAATTCGACTCCGGGGTAACGGGTTTCCGGGGCGACTCTGATGAGTGGACCGTCGGCAGCCCCCAAGTCTTTCGATCACTCGGGAACCCAGGCTCTCGTCTGAGCCGACCCCGGAGATCAGCGAGGAGACGGTCGTGCGTGACCTGTGCAAGGTCTGTGATCCGGATCTGGGTCGAATCCTGGCGACCTCCCGCAGCACCCGAGATGATCAGCCTGAGATAGCGTTTCCAGCATCCTAGGATCAGTCGGCACTTGTTCGGCGATGAGTCGATGGCATCCATCACCCAGAGCCCACGACGCTCCTTGAACTCGTCCAGGATCCTGTCCACCGAGGCTTCCGTGAGGAATTCGATCTTGGAGTGGACCTGGCAACCGGGGTGGATCGACAGCACCCGATCGGCCATGACCTCCACCTTGGAGCGTCCAACCGTCTCCTGGACCGCCGGCAACTGTCGATTCACGTTGCTGACACAGACCTCATCCAGATCCACAAGTGTCAGGGTCCCCACGCCGGAACGGGCGAGCGCCTCCACGGCCCAGGAGCCCACCCCACCGATTCCGATGACGGCCACGTGGGCTGCCTTCAATCGGACCATCGCCTCTGTCCCATGAAGCCGTGCCAAACCACCAAACCGAAATTCGTAGTCGCTCACCGTCCGGCGAATCTACGTGGATCTGCCGCTCTGTGAAGGCTTGGAGTGCCCTTGGCCGGTTCCATCCCTTGGCTCACACGGCAGGTCCTGTTTGACTGGTCGCCGTGTTGGTCGCGTTTCACAAACCCTACGGGGTCCTATCCCAATTCACCGCGGATGGTTCTCCGAACCGGACCCTGGCGGATTTCAAGCTGCCTCCGCGAATCTATCCGCTGGGACGCCTGGATGCCGACTCCGAGGGGCTTTTGCTGCTGACGGATGAGGCCGGGCTCAACACGCGGCTCCTGTTGCCTGAGCATCGCCACCGGCGCACCTATTGGGCCCAGGTCGAGCGGATTCCCTCGCCCGAGACCTTGGAACGCCTGCGTACCGGCGTGAGGATCCAAGGGTATACCACACTCCCGGCCGCCGTCATGTTGCTGGACCCGCAGCCTCTTGTCGCTCCTCGGACCCCGCCAATCCGTTCTCGAAAAAGTGTGCCTGATTGCTGGATTTCCCTCGAACTGGTCGAGGGGAAGAATCGTCAGGTGCGGCGTATGACGGCCTCGATCGGACATCCGACGCTCCGGCTGATCCGGGTGCGGATCGGGGATCTTCCCCTTGAGGATCTGCCTGCAGGTTCCTGGAGGCAACTGTCGCCGGAGGAACGCTCGGCGGTGTTCGCCTCCGGGACCGGCTAAGTCGCCAGTGGACTCGAGCGGACGAGGCCTTCACCTCCAGCTCACCTGGAGCCAGTCGAGGCCGAAGGCGGTCCCTTGAATCGACGGTGTTCGACCGAGAACCAGAACACCGCCATCAGCACCAAGGTGCCCAAAAGGATCGGCAGTGCCTGTTGGTTGGGCGGCTGAACTCCGAGCAGCAGCAGGAACAGGCACCCCAGAACCGAGACGCAGGCCAGCGGCCGATACGCACCCCCCAGGTTCCAGGGTCCGAACCGGGTCCATGTCCTTTGGTAGGCCCAAAGTCCCGCGGCGATCGGCAGGGTGTAGGAGCAGTACAGAAACACAGTGCCAATCGCGGCAATGGTCTCGTATCGCAGCAACACGACGAGCAAGGCCGACAGGATGCCAGAGGACCAGACGGCCACGGAGGGAGTCTGGGTGGCTGGATCAACCCGGCGCAGCCATCCTGAGAATGGAAGCCCTCCATCCCTGGCAAAGGCAAACGTCATGCGGGAGGTGGAGGTTAGTGCCGCCAGGCCACAGAGATACTGGGCGACGATGATCCCAACAAGAAGCGCCGTGCACAGGGGAGAAGGAAGGGATTTGCGAAGGATCCACGGGACCACACCACTTCCCTGGTTGGCCGCCTCCTTCAGCTCCGGGATCGCCAGCAGCAGGACCCCGATCATGAACCAGCCAAACAACGCCGAGACCACAACGGATCTGACGATCCCACGGGGAACGTTGACCGCCGCATCCACGGTCTCCTCCGACGCATGGGCGGAGGCGTCAAAGCCGGTGATCGTGTAGGCCGGGAGCAGGAACCCGAGACAGAAGAGCCATGTCAGATTCTCCTGTCGTGCAAAGACAGGAGAATCTGCAGGGAGCCCGCTCAGATTGGTGAACGTCCATAGGCGGGCCCACTCAAAGGTGGGCGTGGTCAGAGCCAGGGAAGCCGTCAGTAGTGTCGCCACCGCGAGGATCAACCAGCCACTGAAGTCCGTGAGTCGTGTTGTGAGACGGATGCCACGGTGATTGAGCACGGCCTGGGACAACGTCATGGCCACCACGGCGACGACCTTGACCAGTGGCGGATTGGATCCCGCAGGCAATCCAAGCGCAGCAACGGCGAAATCGAAGGTCCCCGCGTTGATGGCGGCCATGACCGTCAGAAGTCCACCAAGGTTCAGCCAGGCCGTGACCCAGCCACAGGCCCTTCCACCGAGAATGCTGCCCCAGTGATAGAGACCGCCGGCCGTGGGGAAAGCGGAGGCGATCTGCCCCATGGAGAGGGCCACCGCGAGGGAGAACAGCGACACAAGCGGCCATCCAATGCCGATGCTGGCACCTCCCGCGCTGTTGAGTCCGATATGGAACGAAGTGATCCCGCCGGCGAGGATGCAGATGATCGCGAAGGAGATCGCGAAATTCGAGAACGCCCCCATCCGACGGGCGAGCTCCTGCCGGTAGCCCAGCCGGTTGAGAAGGGACTCGTCGGACGGGTTTTGCGGATCGTGGGCCATGGATTGCGGGTTCAGCGGTCGACCGTCACCAGCACTCCTGGTAGAGGGCTCGGAGGTCGCTCTGGGTGACTGGGACGGCATTGGTCCTGTGACACGGATCCTCCCAGGCCTGGGAGGCCAGCTCATCCAACTGGTCTGCCCGGACCCCATGCTCGCGGAGCTTCGAGTCCAAGCCCAACTGGGCCAGGAATTGGGACACGAACCCGACGGTATGGCAGTCTGCCTCACCGTCCGTACAGCGGACGATGTCCAGACCACAGGCGATGCCCACCCGACGGTACAGGCCAGGTTTTTGCCGCGCGTTGAAGTTCATCACCGCAACGAGACAGAGCGCATTGGCGAGGCCGTGGTGCATGCCACAGAGGGTCGAGAGCGGGTGGGCGAGCGAATGGACGGCCCCCAGATCCTTCTGGAAGGCGACCGCGCCCATGGCCGCCGCGACCAGCATCTTGCCGCGGGCATCCAGATCCGTCCCATCGCGGAAGGCTTTGGGCAGGGCCTCGACCACCAACCGGATTCCCTCAAGGGCAATCCCATCGCACATGGGGTGGAAATCGGGACACGTATAGCTCTCGATGCAGTGGGTCAGGGCATCGGCACCCGTGGCCGCGGTGAGCTTCGGCGGCAGTCCCGTGGTGAGCTCGGGATCGAGGATGACCAACTTGGCGAGGAGTTCCGGGTGGAACAGAACCGCCTTGCGTCGGGTCGAGTCGAGGGTGATGACTGAGCTGCGACCCACCTCACTGCCCGTGCCGGCCGTCGTGGGAATGGCGATGAGCGGAGCCAGCCCGGACCAGTCGGCCACTTGATCGTAGAACCGAGCCAGCGGGAATGCCGGGTGCTTCGCCAGCAGACGCGCCGCCTTGCCCGCATCCAGCGGGCTGCCGCCGCCGATGGCAATCACCCCGTCACAACCCTTGTCCCGGAACATCGCCGCCGGGATGCGGACATCCTCCTCAATGGGGTTCGGATGCACGCCGTCGAAGACAAACCAGTCCCGGTCGCGCTTGGATTCACCGAGCGTCGCCGCAAGTCGTCGGAACGCATCGGTTCTGGCCAGTCCCGCATCCGTCACAACCAGCGGCCGGCGGACGCCGAGGGCTGCGAGGGCTTCAGGAAGTTCAGCAAGCGCGCCGGCACCAAACCGCGTCCGGGTCGGAAAGGAGAAGGTCTTCAAACTCATGGTGGGACCAAGGTAGAAAACGGCCTCCGGCCGGGCGAGGCACAAGTGCACTTCAAGCGGCTGGGATTACGCCAGTACCTGGGGGATCACACGACGCTCCACCACTCCGGTCAGCCGTTGATCGAGTCCACCATGGAAGAACTTCAGCCGGGTATGGTCCAACCCCATCAGGTGGAGGATCGTGGCATGCAGGTCCGAGACATGGCAGCGGTCCTCCACCGCCCGGAACCCCAGTTCATCGGTGGCCCCGATGGCCTGACCGCCCCGCACGCCGGCACCCGCCATCCACATCGAGAAGCCATGCCAGTCATGGTCCCGGCCCGGCTTGTCCAGCCCCTCACTCGTCGGGGTCCGACCAAACTCGCCGCCCCAGATCAGCACGGTCTCATCCCATAGCCCCGTCCGTTTGAGATCCGCCATCAATGCCGCGATGGGTCGGTCGGTCTCCGCGGCGTGGAGACGATGGTTGCCAATGCAGTCGTTGTGCCCGTCCCAGGTGTCCTCGATGTGCCCGCCACCAGAGTAGAGCTGGACGAACCGGACACCCCTTTCGAGGAGCCGTCGGGTGACGAGACACTTGCGGCCGAAGTCGGCGGTGACGGGGTTGTCCAGACCGTACCGGTCCCGCGTGGCGGCACTCTCGCGCCCCACATCGACCACCTCGGCGGCACTGGCCTGCATGCGGTAGGCGGTCTCATAGGAGGCGATGCGCGCGGCCAGTTCGGATTCGCCGGGTCGGGATTCGAGGTGTTCCTCGTTGAGACGTCGAAGCAGGTCGAGACTCGCCCGCTGGGTCGACTCGGAAACCCCGCTCGGCGCGGCCAGATCGAGAAGCGGACTGCCCACGCTGCGGAAGAGCGTCCCTTGGTAGGCGGCGGGCATGTAGCCGGCACTCCAGTTCGACGCGCTGCCGATCGGACCACCCCGGGGATCGGTCATCACCACGAAGGAGGGCAGCTCCTCGTTGTCCGTCCCGAGTCCGTAGCTGAGCCATGCCCCGAGACAGGGCTTTCCGATGAAGATGCTCCCGGAGTTCATCTGGAGACACCCCGAGGCGTGGGCCGCGGTGTCGGCATGCATCGACCGGATCACACAAAGGTCGTCGGCAAACCGGGCCGTGTGCGGGAAGAGGCTGCTGATCTCGAGTCCGCTCCGGCCATGGCGTCGAAACTCGAATGGCGACTGCATGAGCTTGCCGATCGGACGCCCGTTCGAACCGACCTTGGCATCGCCGGTATAGGTCTGGCCATGGTACCGAGTGAGCGCCGGTTTCGGATCGAAGGTGTCTACCTGGCTCGGCCCGCCGTTCATGAACAGGAATACGGCCCTCTTGGCCTTAGCCCGGAAATGGGGTGCCTTTGGGGCCAGTGGTGACGGGGCTGATGCCTCGACCGCGGGGAACGCCCCCGTCCGAGCCATGAGCTCTGCCAACGCGAGCAATCCGAACCCGCCCCCCGCTCGGGAGAGGAAGTCCCGGCGAGATGTGAAACCAGGCGATGGATGCCATGGAGAGATCATCAGGCGCTGCGACATGGAGGCGTCATTCCGGGTAGGCGAACTCGTTGAGGTTGAGGACGACCCGGGCCACCTGGATCAACCGATCACGCGGCGTCTGCGGCTCCGCGGCCCCGAGGAACCCCAGGTAAGCGTCCCGCTCGGACGCCGAGGGCGGGCGTCCCAAGGCAAGGCGGGACAGATGGTCCACCTGTCGGGCGGGATCAGAGCCAACCTCCCGCATGACCCGGTCGGCCAGACAGGCCGCCTGTTGGTTGACGAACTCGCCGTTGAAGAGAGTGAGCGCCTGCGGGGCAACCGTGGTCACCTGGCGGCGCGGCGAGCTCGAGACCGTGTCGCATAGGTCCAGCACCTCGAGCATCGGAACCACCAGGCCGCGCTTCACAAACGCATAGATGGTGCGTCGGGCGACTTGGTCGGGCGGGGACACGGTCCAGATGGATTCCTTGTCGGTGTTCGCCTCCATGGCGGCCCTCGGGATTGGCAGGAAGACACCCCTTCCGCCCGCCTCGCGGTTGAGCTCTCCGCTGACAGCCAGCATGGAATCCCGAAGCGCCTCGACCTCGAGCCGTCGGTACGATTGATGCCACACCAGACGGTTCTCGGGATCCTCGGCTGCTGGCTCCGGCTGATGGGTATGCCCCATGCGCCACGTGTTGCTGGACAGGATGAGCCGATGCAGGGCCTTGAGGGACCAGCCGGCGTCGTGCACGAACCAATGCGCCAACCAGTCCAAGAGCTCCGAATGGGTCGGCGGTTCCCCCATCACGCCGAAGTCGCTCGGCGTGCGGACGAGCCCCGCACCGAAATGCTGCTGCCAGACCCGGTTGACGATCACCCGCGCGGTGAGCGGATTGCCGGGGGCCACCATCCAGTCCACGAGCGCACGGCGGCGGCCCGACGTGGAACCCTCCGCTCTTGGGGCCGTCCAGCCGGCCACCGGAAGCACTGCCGGGACGCCGGCAGTGACCTCATCGCCAGGCCGACCGGGACTTCCACGGACAAGCACATGCGTGGGAGGAACGACCCCACCGGTCTCACGGAGGATGTAGCCGGAGGGCAGGTCTGGAATCGTGTGCCGCAGCGAAGCGATGCGGGCGGTGATCGTCTCCGCGGAAAGCTCGTTGGTCCGACGCAGCAGGGCCTCGATCTCGCTATCCCGTCGGCCAACCGCCTCCTGCTCGGATGCGGATCCCAACGACAGGGTAAGTTCCGTCCGACCATTCTGCGGACGCTGCAGCGGGGCGAATACCGCCACCATCCGATAGTAGTCCGCTGACGTCAGCGGCTCGAACTTGTGGTCGTGGCACCGGGCACAGCCGAGGGTGAGACCCAGGATGGCCTGACTGGTCGTGCTGACGATATCGTCGAGTTGGTCGAACCGATCGGCCAGAGGATCGGCCGGCTCGTCGTCCCAGTGGCCCAACCGCGAAAACGTCGTCGCCACCAGTGTCTGGGCCTCGACCTCCGGGAGCTCGTCTCCGGCAAGCTGTTCCCGGAGGAACTGGTCAAAGGGACGATCCGCATTCAACGCAGCGATCACATAATCGCGATACCGCCAGACGAAGGGCTTCTCGGCGTCGCGCTCATAGCCATTGCTGTCGGCATAGCGGACGAGATCCAGCCAGTGGCGGGCCACGCGTTCTCCGTAGGTGGGCCGGGCCAGGAGATCGTCCACGACGCGGTCGAGGCGGACAGGTGACGGATCCCCTTCAAACTGCTCCTGTTCCTCCAATGCGGGTGGCAAACCGGCCAGGTCGATATGGATCCTTCGGAGGAGCGCCAGGGGGACTGCCGAGGGTGACGGCCTCCACCCTCGGGCCTCGAGGCGGGACAGGACGAAGGCGTCGATGGGATTCCGTACCCAGTTGCCCTCCCGAACGTTGGGCACCGTAGGGCGCTGGAACGGCTGGAAGGCCCAGTGCCTGGACGCGGAGTCCCCATTGGTCGCCCCCGACCAGGACACGTCGCCTTTGGAAATCGTCTCGGCCCGGCTGCAGGCCAGCATCGAGACGAATCCCAGCACCAGAGACCATGGCTTGCGGAATCGGGGCATTGGACAACGTGAAAAGCCTATCGGTCCGGCCACGAAGTTGAAACCCTCAGTTCGTGGAGATTGGTGATGAGCCGGACGGGGCGGAACCGGGGCAACGCCCCCGGACACCCCTTCAATCCCGAAATGAGGGCTTGCACTCACCCTCACCGCTCGTCAATTTTGCGTTTCCCTTCAGGGGCGGCGACCGGGTTCTCCATCGCCGGACGAGCACACATCTATGTCAGTCAAAATTCGATTGAAGCGCGTCGGCGCCAAGAACAGCCCGGTCTACCGGGTGGTCGTGGCCGATGGCCGGTGTCCCCGCGATGGCAAGTTCCTCGAGGAGATCGGTACGTACCAACCCCAGAAGAAGGGTGACAACGTGTCCCTGAAACTGGACCGCATCGACCATTGGATCTCGGTCGGCGCCCAGCCCAGCGACACCGTGGCCAGCATGATCCGCAGGGCCAAGCGCAACGCCCCGGTCGCCGTCTGATCTCACTGCGCATCTCCCCATGCAGGACTTCATCGAGTTCGTGGCCAAGCGCCTCGTGAACCATCCGGACGAGGTCCGGGTGGACTCGGAAGACCGCAGTGGGGCGACGTGCTACAGCCTGCACCTCGCCCCTGGCGAGGTTGGCAAGATCATCGGGCGCCGCGGCACAACCATTCAGGCGTTCCGATCGATCCTGCAGGTCGGGGCCCAGAAGAAGGGTGTCCGCTGCACGCTTGAGCTGGCTGACGAATGAACCACGGCCCCGCGCGGGCGAACAGGACCGCGCGACACGCCGATGAGAATCGATATTCTGACCCTGTTCCCCGCGATGTTCGCGGGTCCCCTCGACGAGAGCATCCTGAAACGGGCCCGTCACGGGGGAATCCTCGACCTGAGGATACATGATTTGCGGGACTGGACCCACGACCGTCACCGGACGGTTGATGACAACCCCTACGGCGGGGGGCCGGGGATGGTCTTGAAGCCGGAGCCGATCTTTGAAGCCGTCGAGGCCCTTAAGGCCGACCATGGGGAGACCCGGGTGATTCTGACCGCACCGAGCGGTCGGCCCTTCACCCAAGCCGTGGCGCGGGAATTGTCCCAGTCGCCCGGTTTGATCCTCGTGTGCGGCAGCTATGAGGGGTACGACGAACGAGTGCGGGCCCATCTTGCCGACGACGTGTTGAGCATCGGGGACTATGTCCTGACGAATGGCAACCTGCCGGCGATGGTGATTGTGGATGCCGTGACCCGGCTCCTGCCCGGTGCCTTGGGCGACGATGCGAGCGCCCTTGACGAATCCTTCAGCCACGGGCTGCTGGAGTACCCGCACTACACCCGCCCTGCCGAGTTCAGGGGCTGGGAGGTTCCCGAGATCCTGCTCTCGGGCAACCACGCCGCCATCGAGAAATGGCGCCGAGCCCAGGCGGTCAGACGGACCGTCGAGCGTCGACCAGATCTGTGGGAGAAGCTCCGATGGGAGCGGCCCAATCGCACGAAATAATTTTAGAAGTCAGTTTTTGAAAACGAGGAGTCTGCCATGAACAAAGGTGCATTGTTTGACAAGATCGAGGCCGAGCAATTCCGCAAGGATTCGGCGAAGTTCAACGTCGGAGACAGCGTCCGCGTCCACACCAAGGTCGTCGAAGGCGA
>SXGQ01202009.1_pt1 | contig 11209 bp, 18 predicted proteins | sample 3178371 | NCBI WGS metagenome assembly SXGQ01 (sample SAMN11356859, study PRJNA531348) | freshwater metagenome | isolation source: freshwater sample F1-20 | place: China: Fuxian Lake, Yuxi | collected 2017-12-25 | reverse complement strand
TGATACTGTCGGTGCAGTTGATAGTTTTATTTCCCCCTTACAAAATAATATTGTGGGTCAAATCGGATTAAGTCTTGGTGTAAAGGCTATACAAGGATCTTAAATGGCAATCCCATCACAGTACAGAAATTTCCAGACCCCTCCAGTGGGTGAATTAGCTAATCTTAGTCCACTACAGTTAGCTTTAATTCATTATATGCGTGATGGTCAAGAAGTCCCATTTTTTATTAATCATGATTGGCTAAGAGCATTGACCACTTTTGCAGATAGTGGGATCATAGCGCCGGCTGATGTTGGGGGATTTGGTCCTGTTATAATTGATGATACCGAAAGTTCTCCACAAATTTATACCATAGAACCCAAACCTGATTGTGGCCCTGATGAAACTGACAGATATGAAAATGTTAGAGTAGATGCAGGGTTATTAAAGCCTGACATGTGGGTAGGATCAATTGATCAACTTGTAAGAGGAGGATCAGTTTGTGATGGAGCCGGAGGTCCATGGGGTACAGGAGGATTATCTGGTCCGAACACAAGCCCAGATAATGGGGTAGATTTGCCACCTCCGATTTACGCAAATGCTGTATCACAATTTGGATTTACCAATACCAGCTCTCCTTTGTCTTTACAGTTAAATGAACAAGCCAGTATTGTGTTGGCGGGCAGAACAGAAACAAATGGTGTACCTGCTAAAACCGAAACTGAAATAGCGCAAGAACTATTTCAAAATAATATCCCCGTGTATGTACAAGGGATTACATAATGTCAACAATTGACACCGGATTAACTACCAAACCGGGACCAGCTACTCCTATTACGAATAGAAACATTTATTCAGATGGATTTTCATTTGGTATATATTTGAACAATGATTCTTATGTTCCATCTAATCCATCATTGTATAAGGGTACGTTGAGTGCACATGGTAATTTAGTGGCCATGCAAATTAATCCCGGTGCATTCAACTATAAAGTAGATCCGTCTGGTGCACGAGATGAAAATGGTAACCCAATATGTACAATAGGTCCTTTCCTCACAGGCTTTATTAGAGAATATTGGCGACACCCATCTACGACTACTTTGGGAAACGACTCTGCCATTCCTGCACTAACAGGAGTAATGCCTGCAAGATTTACAAGAACTCCTGGCAATGCATTATATTACATAGATTTGCAAATGACCAGACTGGCAGGTAGTAATTTTTTTAATAACTATTATTTTATCTCCGCATTCTCTCAAATTTTAGCATGGGTTGTAAGCTCTAATGAATATCTCATAGCCATCAAAAATTTAGAAAACAAAAATCTAGAATACTTTGGTTACAAATCCTATCAGGAATTAATTACACAAGGATTCAGCAGATATCTAACTGGCGAAACATTACGAGCTGCTTTGTTAAATATGGGCACCATGGTCAAGCAAATTAATACTGGTCAATTTGGTACGGCTAATTCAGTTGCAAAACACCTATTAGATGTAGGATTGGGCGCAATTGGTGACTTAGCCATAAAACTTAGAACTGCTGGTGTGAACTTTCAGGAAATATATAAAGAAGAATATACGCTAGTGATAACCAGTATTTTAAATACTATCACTAACAACAACGATCTTGCAGTAATACAAGGTGTGCTTAAAAGTTCTATCCCCAATATATCAAGTCCCATGGACTACACGGACATACTTAAATCATCGGGATCTAATAATAATGACAGTATTTTTCAAAGTTTGAAAGAATTTGGAAAAAATTTGTACAACAAAAGTCCCAACCTTTCGGTGGAAACAGGCAAAGAACTTGTTGATAGAATAGATTTAATTATCAACGAAGCTTATGCAAGTGTAGAAACTTTGGCAAATAATGATAGTTTGCTACCACAAAACATAGTAGATAGTATAAAACAAACTCTGCCTGAAAGTCCCAACGGAGGCAGAATAAACATTTTAAATGTTATAGGCTGTGGAACCGGTTATCTAATAGATCAGTTAAACGCGGTGAATAGAGGTATTGATCAATTAAGTAAAACAGGGTATGGGCAACTACTACATAATAGTCTTAATGCTATTTCACAAGCATATAGAGCATATAGAGATTACAGTTATAACATCAATAACATTGATACCACGGGAGCAATTATTTTTGTAGAACCCCCTATTCAATATAAGATTGCCTGTGATTCCAGTGTTCAAAACTATAAAAATTTGGTTCAACAAATCGCCAATGATCCGGCGGTGAATACCATTGTTCAAAGTATAAACGCCAATTGGGACCAACTTTGCGAATCTATTAGTTATGAAGTTATAAATTATAGCAAAGCTAACATAACTGTAACCGAAACTACAGATAATTCTACAATAACCAATTTTGTAGCTTCACTACCTAGCTATGCAAATGACAGTAATAGCCAAGGTTTAGATTATTTCTTGTATGGTTTAGCTCAACCCAACCGTGCAGGAGATATATTAAAATCTATATTAAATCAGTTCAAAAATGTAAATAATGTGGTTCAAATCGGTGCAAGACCTAACGGTTTATTGTAATATTTGACGTCTTATTGCTTTTCATATATACTAGCATTAAGTTAGTATTTTTTTATTCAAAAAAACTAATATATAAACAACACTCTTTAAAAAAGGAGGTCGTTATGACTACATCACCATTAGATATATCGCATATCTGTTATAAAACAGTAGCTCATATTGTATCCACTTTAATTTTTGGATTAGGTTTGGGTTTAACTGTGATTGCAGTGTACGGAATCACAGATACAAAACTTCGTAACTTGAAAACACAAGAAGCAGAACTTCAGCAAAAATTAATGTATTCAGATGCAAAACAAGCTCAACAACAACTAGCAATGAATGAAAAAATTAAACAATTAGAATGTTTAGCACAAAATGTTTACTGGGAAGCCGCAGGAGAATCTTTTGAAGGAAAAGTAGCAGTAGCACAAGTAACCATGAATAGACTAGAGTCAGGGCGTTACGGTAAAACTATATGCCAAGTTGTATTTCAAAGAACAAAAGTATATGAGACAGTGATTTGTCAATTTAGCTGGACCTGTACAGCCAAATCTAGAATTCCGCCACGTAATCAAAGATTGTTTAAAGAAAGCGAAGAAGTGGCCAAGAAAGTTTATTTTGAGAATTATAGATTACCTCATATGACCAAGGCCATGTATTTTCATAATACCACAGTTAGACCAGGTTGGAATAAAGTTAAAGTTGCACAAATAGGTCAGCATGTTTTTTATAGAGATTAAAAAATGAAATTAGACAAAATTAAAATCGGTTTTTTCGCATTTTGTAATTTAATAAAATCTTTCTTTTTAGTTCATTTACAAAAGATAACAGCTCATACTTTAGGTTGGATGGCCGCAGTGATTCTACATGCTGCCACCATACCTAGTTTAATTGCTCTGCTAAGTGCACTGACTGATAAATTACCTAACTTAGAAATGATATTGTTCATTTGGGCTGCACTGGTGCTTTTGTTTGCAAGAGCTATTATTTTACGAGATCAGTTAAATATTATTACTATCGGCGCAGGTTTTATTGCGCAGGCAGTAATGATGGCATTTATACTGTTTAAGTAAATGAATTATTTTCAACTATTAGAAAGTTTGAATGAATTATATGATCTATTTGAAGGTCAAGAAATAGAATGCGCAGCCATTGTTAAAAAGATAAAAAGAAAAGTACCTTTTAGAGAATGTAGATTTTTCGCAGTCGAAACAATGAGTTTGCCTTACGGTAAATTTATTGTTTCGGGTTTGTATGATCCTAACCAAGATGAACAAGGCAAGCCCTCGATACAGATAGAGATAGCATTTCCTAAAGTTAAAAAATTAAGATTCGATAATTACAACTTGCGCAGAGAACACTGGGCCGAGCTCTGTATAGATTTAGCAAGTATACTTGGTCATGAGTTCATGCATGTCAATCAATTTAGAAAAAGACAATTCGAATGGCCCCGAGCATACCAAAGTAAAAATCCTGATTACAATCAACAAGAAATAGAAAATTACTATGGTGACTCTGACGAAATTGGTGCTTATGCATTTATGGCCGCAGCAGAAGTATGTTTAGATAGCTTTTCTACAAAAAAGAAAAAAGATGTAACTAAAACTCATTTATATAAAACTTATACGAAAATTTTTAAAAAACATGATCCGGTTGTACTAAAGTTTGTAAAACTTACCAACCAATATACTAGACGATTGGAGAAACAATATCATGCGACAACCTTCAGATGACAAAACAGTAGAAGACATTTCAGAAAACGATTTTCTTGATAGTATAGACGCAGAAGATTTTGTTTTTGTAATTGACAAAGACGGTGATTTAAAAACTTTGGTGTTGCCTGACGAATTTAAAAAAGACGATATGCCCGATAATATAAATGCAGTTTTACAGGTATTTGGGGTGGCTAATTTGAATCCGATCACCCTGCATTAACGGTTGACAAATATTCAATATTTCGGTATAATTATCCTATACTGAAACTTTGGAGTTGGTCATGGGTTATAGAGTTTTGGGACGTACAGAGGATCTGTTCAAAGGCTTTGCGGCCCGCAAAGGATTAGAAGGTCCATTTGTATATGCCAACGGACGGATTCTTTATTATGACCCAAAAGCAGGACAATATTGGGATCCGCGCACAGATTTCTTTGTAGATCAAGCCGAAATGGACCATCTGCATGCACTGGCTATGCAGATGTTGAGCCAATAATTTGGTTGACAAATATTCCAATATTTCATATAATATTGGTATGAAACGTAAAGCACGCCAAGACCGCAAACACGCCGTGTACATGATTATGAATACGGAAACTGGTGACCAGTACATTGGTATCACTGTCTGCGCTCAACAACTACGCCAAGCCATTAAAGTAAGATGGCAAAAACATGTTCGACGTGCTATTACTGAAAACAAGGATTGGAATCTTTGCCGTAGTATTCGCGAACATGGTGCTGCGGCATTTGAAATTGAAGTAATGGAAGTAGTGCGCGGCCGTAAGCCCGCGCATGCTCGTGAACGTGAACTTATTGCAGAATTATGTCCTGCACTTAATCAATATTAACCAAGGAGAGTAGCATGCTGAAAATGGAAAAAACCGATCCGTCCCTGTTGGCACAAAACCAATTCATGTTCTTTCTCAGTGCCTGGGTCTATTGTCGTAAAAATCAATTGCCAATTACTGCAATCAAACGCAAAAGTTGGGACATTTGGGAAGTAGCTCGATAATCAAATGTGGCGAGGAGAAGTAGATCTAACCCCCGAAGGGGGACGGTATTACAGAGCTATTGCATTTCATTATGCATTTAATCTTTGCAGTTTAATTCTGTTTCTGCCATTGGCTGCTCTGACCTATGTGAATCCTTTTAGTTTTAGAAATAATTTAATTAATCGTGTAGAAAACTGGGCACAAGAAGTTTCCTATTTTAGGGACTTTTATAAATATTGGATTTATCTTAACTGTAATCCAGATGTATGGCATATCCTAAAGGATCCTAATTTTGATGGAAACCAGTAATACATTTATTCTTAGTTGGGATATGACAGGATTGGAAAGTGTAATTCCGGTGTCCGACATAGAGCGTGCAGAGATGTGGGAAGCTCTCAAAGCAGATCACACCGTAGAATCTGGTATTAAAGGTCGGACAGAAACAGTGGGAAGTATTCTTTCACGTCTTATGCTCAGAGCAAGATATAACAGCCAACGTCATTACGAAATATATGCAGCGGATTTTGACCATACTATGACATCCGACGATATCAAAGACTGGTTTAATCATGAACCTCAGGCCGCTGCTGATCTTGTCCGTGAACGTGGTAGAAAGCTTTATAGCGATAGACTTCGTGATAAAGAGGTAAGGATAACTTAATAAATACAGATTATGATCTTTGGAATATTTACATTAATTGTAGCACTGGCAATCAGTGCTATCGCCGCCTACTATAGTATCGCCGGTTTAACCAGTATATTTGCTGCTGCGGTGGTGCCAATTATTATCATGGGTGCAGCATTAGAAATTGGAAAAATTACTGCGGCCGTATGGTTAAAAATGAATTGGAGTCGTGCTTCGTTCACCTACAAACTATATTTGGTTCCTGCTGTCACAGTGTTAATGCTATTGACAAGTTTGGGAATTTTTGGTTTTCTTAGTAAGGCACACAGCGATCAAACTTTAGTGTCAGGGGACAGTTCTGCTAAATTGGCCCTATACGATGAACGTATAAAAATACAAAGAGATAATATTGAAACATCAAGAAAAGCATTAACACAATTGGACGCACAGGTCAATGAGAGACTGTCGCGTGGTACAACAGAACAGGGAGTAGAAAGAGCTGCTACTCTTAGACGGCAACAAATGCCAGAAAGAAATAAACTACTGAAAGATATTGCAGACGCTCAAACAAATATTCAAAAATTAAATGAAGAACGTGCTCCTGTAGCTGCGGAATTACGAAAGGTAGAAGCAGAAGTAGGCCCTATCAAATATATTGCTGCAATGATATACGGGCCTAATCCAGATAATAATCTATTAGAAAAAGCAGTGAGTTGGATGATTATAGTGATCGTGGCTGTGTTTGATCCGTTAGCATTAGTTCTGATTCTAGCTGCCCAACAAAGTATTAATTGGAGTCGACAATCTAAAATACAAAAAACTGTGACGCAGCAAGACCCGATTAATACAGTTATAGAACAACCCGAACCTTCCACTGTGGAAACTCAAACAAAATTTGATATTAAGGATCATGCTTATCTAACCAAACCCTGGGTACCGGTGCCCGGTGGAGATCCCATAGTTGCTCCATTCCCAATTGCAGACACAATAGAACCCAAAACAGAGCCGGTCAAAAAAAAAACTATAAAACCTAAATCACTGGTAGAAACATCAACTTACGAACCTAAACTAGCTAGTGAAAATACCATTGTAATCGAGCCGGATGGCACACGAATAATCAATGATCTACGAATAAAAAAATTAGAAGGCGATTACTTTGAGGTAAATGAAAAGAAATATAGCAAAGATGTGTTTTTTTACATGTGGCCTAGTATAGCAAAACAATTTATATATGAGTCGGAACAATCCACAAATGCAGACAAACAGTTTGGTGTAGAATTTTATGATACTGCACATAAAGGTGAATTCTTTATACGCACAGATTATGTGCCTAATAGACTGTACAAATTTAATGGCAATAAATGGATACAAGTAGATAAGAATAAAACAGATGTGTACTTGACCAATGATAAGTATATAAAATTTCTCAGTGAGAAATTACAAAACGGTGAATATGAATTAGATCAACTAACTACTGCGGAACAGGACGCGGTGGCTGAATACATACAACGAACAACTTAATGAACAAACCAAAAATTTCAATCTTACTGCCTACTAGAAAAAGAGTAGACGCAGTAATCAAAAGTGTGGGCAGTTTGCTCAGTACTGCGCATGATCCCGCTAGTATAGAAATACTTGTTGCCTATGACGATGATGATCAAGACAGTAGAGAATTTTTTTCAACAACTTGGTATCCGTTTTTAGAACAAGTTGGCACACAGTCACAGGTTTACGAAACTGAACGTTTTGGGTATTTGCGACTATACAAATATGTAAACTTTCTCGGAGAAAAAGCCCAAGGCGATTGGATTATGTTTTGGAATGATGATGCACTGATGTTAACCGAGCATTGGGATTTACATATCACCAGACAAGAAGGATTTTGGGGTTTACTTCGCATGCCCTGTGTGACCATGGATCATCCATTTGCTTTATTTCCTATCATTCCAAAACAATGGATAGATTTTTTTGGTCGAATTAGTCCAGTGAATCACAGTGATTGGTGGATTTATAATGTTACTGCACCGCTTAATCTAGTCAGGAATATTGCCGTCCATGTTTATCATGATCGTGCAGATGTTACGGGTGGTAATAATGATCAAACATTCAAAGAACAAAGTTACGCAGCAGACGGTAAAGATCCCACTAATCCAGAGGATTATAGTCATCCAGAACGCAGACAGGAATTATTGGATTGGATCAACAAACTAGCAAATAAAAAATGAATCAAGATCTATTAGAACAAGTTAGAACATATTGGAATCAAAGACCCTGTAACATCAGGCATAGTCGTAGTCAAATAGGAACAAAAGAATATTTCGATGAAGTAGAGGCAAGACGTTATGCCAACGAACCACACAATTTTACTTTTCCTGAATTTCAAAGATGGGAAGGGCTACGTGTACTTGAAATAGGATGTGGAATTGGTACTGATGCTGTGAATTTTGCTCGTCATGGTGCCATTTATACAGGAGTAGATCTCAGTGGAGAAAGTATTAAATTGGCCAAACAAAGATTTGAAGTGTTTGGACTAAAGGGCACTTTTATTGAATGCAATGCTGAAGAATTAGACAAGGTATTTTGTAACAATGAAAAATTTGATCTAATTTATAGTTTCGGAGTGATACATCATGCACCTCGGCCTGATAGAGTAGTTGCTTGTTTGCCTAAACTTTTAGCTCAAGGGGGCGAAATCAAATGCATGCTCTATGCAAAAAATAGTTGGAAAAATATTCTTATTAATGCAGATTGGGACCAACCAGAAGCACAGAGTAATTGCCCTCAAGCTTTAACATATACCAATAGTGAAGTAAGAGAACTTTTTAAAGATTTTGACAATATTCACATAGAACAAGATTTTATTTTTCCATGGAACATAGAACATTACATTAAATATGAATATGTTATGCAGCCATGGTTTGCTGCCATGCCCAAGGAACTTTTTAAGATTTTGGAAAAAGCACTGGGATGGCACCTACTGATTACTGTAAAGAGATAATATGCCAAGATTATTTACACCTCCTGATTTCGATTTTGATAAAAACAGACCAAGAGTCTTAATTAGAAATTGTCCGTGGTCAGATATAGAACTTCAAAAAATTGTAGAGTCATTGTCAGACGCTGCATATGATATATACATATACAATGATAGCATGCGTGATGTACAATGGTTAGAAGGTGTTCGTACTCACAGTATTAAAAATTTAAATTACAATGAATTTAAACATTTGGATCCTATAGAATGGTTAAGGACTTTAGACGATGTCGTTAGATAAAAAATTTATTATACAAGGTACTTTGGTTGTTGTAAAAGATGATAATGTTGATCGTGCTATTCGAAAGTTCAAAAAGAAAGTAGCCGACAACGGTATTTTACAAACGTTGAGAGAAAAAGAATATTACGAAAAGCCAACTACTGCTCGTAAAAAGGCCGCTAATTCAGCAAGAAACCGCTGGTTAAAAAAATTAGCTGCTGAAGCATTGCCTAAGAAAATGTATTGATGTATATTAGATTTGAACTTGATTGTAATCTTTATGAAATTTTATCTTCCGAAGTTGAACATTGGTCACAGCAAACTGGTGTCTCCTATAAATTAAAAAACCACAAAATGGCAGTAAAAATGACAGTTCCTTTAGAGTCAGATTATACTGCTTTTTGTTTATATTGGGGTACAAAAGAACTTCACCGCTATCTACCTTACAAATTAATTGAACCAATGAAAGTTGACAGGTTGTAGTAATTCCTGTATAAATACAGTTGTAGTGCCGATAGTCGGGCTACAATAAAAGTCATACTTGCTTAATAGAAAAGGAGAATATTATGACACAACTTGAACTTCGAACTATTGATCTTCCCACTTTTGCTCGTCACGCTATTGGTTTTGACCGTATGTTTAATGAACTAGGTCGTACTTTTGCTAATAGTGGTAAAGACAATTATCCGCCTTACAACATTGCACAATTAGATGACACACACTATGTAATCGAAGTGGCAGTTGCGGGATTCGCGGAAGATGAATTGGACGTAGAACTCAAAGACCAGATTTTGTATGTTAAAGGTTCAAAAGCAAAAACAGACGCTCAAGAAATTACCTATGCCCATAAAGGCATTAGCACACGTAATTTTGAACGTCATTTTACTTTGAATCCAGATGTACAGGTTAGAGCGGCAACCGTTAAAAACGGAATTTTGGCAGTGGCTTTGGAACTTGTAGTTCCGGAAGAACAGAAGCCAAAAAAGATTGCTATTACTTTTACTAAGTAATACAATACAAGGGGGAGTTTCTCCCCCTTTTGAATTTCAATTATATGACAATATCTGAACCCAAAATTAGTGAAAAAATTAAAACAAAGACGGATGTGCCTGAACCTATTAGATGGCATGTCATTTTTATCAACGATGAAATTACTACCCAGGAGTTTGTAACAGAAACTTTAGTAGTGATTTTCAACTACGATAGGATTAGTGCAGCAGAACTTACTTTAAAAATTCATGAAGAGGGTTCAAGTATTGTGGCCACACTGCCATTTGAAATGGCAGAACAAAAAGGTGTTGAAGTAACACTTATGGCTAGAAATAATGGATTCCCTTTAGCAGTTAAATTAGAACCCGAGAAATAATTATGAAAAAACTTTTGTTAGCCTTGATAACTTTAAGTTTAGGTCTTACAGTTCAAGCACAATCTTTGGAAATAGTGGCTCCAGTAACGCCGGGTGGTCCTGTTGATATTTTTGCCAGACACTTTCAAAAATATTTACAAAGCAATGATATACAGTCTGTGGTAGTTAACAAGCCAGGAGCCGATGGTAGGATAGCCATGCGATATGTGATGTCTAAACCCGAGGGATCTAACACTATTTTTGTAGCTACTACTGGGCCATTTTTATTTAATAAAATTTTATTTGAAAACAGCGAACACGAATTTACTCAATTTAATTCTGTACTTCCTGTGGCAAGAACACCTTTAGTGGTCGCTGTTAGCAACGACAGCGGAATTCAATCTTGGCAAGATTTTCTTATCAAGGCCAAGTCTAATAAAATTAATTGCGGAATAAGTAATTCGGCATCGGGATTCGTAGCAAGATATATTGTACACTATTTCAATTTGACAGGTGCACAAATTGTTCCTTTTAAAGGTAGCAGTGATGTTTCGGCAAACCTCATCGGCAACAATATAAATTGTGCTGTGGACACACTGGTTACTCTGGCAGCAGCTCATAAAAGTAATAGAATAAAAATAGTGGCTATGGGCAGTTCTGGAAAATTCAACGACCTCAATCTACCAGTATTGGCAGACTCTATTAAAGGTTTTGAATTTTACAATTGGTTCGGCTTTGCTGTTCTTAAAAATCACAAAGTAGA
>SXGQ01341641.1_pt1 | contig 11210 bp, 8 predicted proteins | sample 3178371 | NCBI WGS metagenome assembly SXGQ01 (sample SAMN11356859, study PRJNA531348) | freshwater metagenome | isolation source: freshwater sample F1-20 | place: China: Fuxian Lake, Yuxi | collected 2017-12-25 | reverse complement strand
GTCAGCGGTGATCGATGCTCGCTCGCGTCGGGCCGAAGAGGTCGAGGCCCGGATCAAGCGACTGGAGCAGACCCGTTTCGAAGCCAGGGACAAGCTTCGGCGCCTTGTCGACCTCGTCGAGAGCAGCGACATCGTCGACGACGAAATCAAGAGCCGCATCGCCCTGCGCCGGGACGAGATCGTCAGGGTCGATGCCGAACTCGAACGGCTCCAGGCGCCGCGAGACGGTCAGGACGACTTTTCCCAGGAGATGCTCGCGCGATTCGGCCAGCTCGTTGCCGAGAATATCGCGAATGGCCCGATACCGTTCCGGAAAGGCTATCTGCGGGCGCTGCTCCATCGCGTGAAAGTCGACGACGGCGTCGTCCGCCTGATCGGCAGTACCCACGTGCTGGCGCAGGCCGTCAAGGACGGCCCCCGCCAATGTGCAGGAAGTTGGCAGATCTGTACCGAAGTGGCGCACCGCGCCGGGTGAAGACGAGAACTATGTCTACGCCATAGCCCTCTAAATCCCTCATTTTGTGATAAAGTAAGACGCATAGCTATCCGGCTATAGCTTTTGTCGATTTCGGAGACTGGGTGAGGACGCGGGGGCTTTAGTTTTCCCGTTTGCAGCCGTCCGACCGAAATGGCGTAACCGAAGCGGCAGCGGCAGCCACCGCCCCGATAGAGGCTGCGAGCAACGGTATCGCAGCCAGACCCGGCCCGGCCGAAAGAGCCGCCGCGCTCAGGCCCGCGCCGAGGGCATTGCCGAGATTGAAGGCGCTGATGTTCAGCGTCGAGGCGAGGTTCGGGGCCTCACGGGCCGCCGTGACCACCATGGCCTGCGTGATCGCGCAGACTGCGAAGGCGAATATGCCCCACAGCGTGACGATCATCGATGCGATCCAGGGCGTTCGCCCGAAACCGGCGAAGGCGGCCAACACAAGGGCGACTCCGACCAGTACCGCAACAAGGCTTGGCCCTGCCCTCCAATCCGCCATCCTTGCGCCGAGATAATTACCGGCCGTCAGACCAACCCCGACGGTCAACAGAACGAAACCGACATATGCTTCGGCGACGCCGGCGTCGCGCGTCAGGATCGGCGACACGTAGGTGAAGAAGGCGAACATGCTGGTGGAGGCGAGCGTGCTGACCGCCAGCGTCAGCCAGACCGGCGGCGCCTTCAGCGCATGGATTTCGGCACCCAAATCGCGTGCGGTTTCGATGGACGGAAGGAAACGAACCAGGCCGAGCAGCGCGACTGCGCCGATGCCGGCGACGACGAGAAAGGTCGTACGCCAGCCTGCGGCCTGACCGATGAAGGTGCCGAGCGGCACGCCGACGACATTGGCGATGGTCAGTCCGCTGATCATGAGGGCAATCGCCCGAGCGCTGCGGTCGGGCGGCGCGAGGCGCGCGGCCGTTACCGCGCCGGTGCCGAAGAAAGCGGCGTGACACAGGGCGGTGACGATCCGCGCCGACATCAGCAAGCCGTAGGTGGGGGCAAGGGCGCAGCCGAGATTGCCGGCGACAAACAGCGCCATCAATCCGACCAGCGTCGCCCGCGCCGGGACGCGAAACAACAGCATGGCAAGCAGCGGACCGCCAAAGGCGACGCCGAGTGCGTAACCGGAGACAAGAAGGCCCGCCGCCGGCAGACCGACACGCAGGTCGGCCGCGACATCGGGCAGCAGCCCCATGATGACAACTTCGGTGGTGCCGATCCCGAAGGCGGCGACGGCGAGCGCCAGCAGCGGCGCTCTCGGGAAAGGCGCTGCCTCAGCCATAGACGGCATCCCGGACATCTGTGACAACGCGCCCCGCCATGCCCTCGAAGGCGGTGTTGGTCAGCAGCACGACCGACAGCCGATTGATCGGGTCGATAAACCAGTTATGCCCATAGGCACCGCCCCATTGCAGCGTGCCCGTCGCCTGCGGTGTACCGCTCGGGGCAGGATCGACCAGCACCGCGCCGCCATAGCCGAAGCCCCAGCCGGGGCCTTGCGTCTCCGCCTGCGGGCCGACGTGATCGCGCATCATCGTCGCGACCATGTTTTGTGTCAGGATAGGTCCGCTTCCTTCCGTTCGGGCGGTGCGGATGGCTTCGAGGAAGATCAGCAGATCGCGCGCCGTCCCGGCCATGCCGGCACCGCCCGAACGGAAGGAAGCGGGATCGAAGATGCGATCCGGGGTGAAAGGAATTGCGCCTTCGCCGGCCTGTGGCGGCAAGGGCACGGTGATCGTGCCGTCCATGCGCACCGGACCATCGGTGCCATCGGCATAGGGTGTCGCCAGCCGAGCACGATCGGTGACGGTGAAGCCCGTATCCACCAGTCCCAACGGGCCGGTCACTTGATCACGAACGATCGCATCGAGCGTCTGGCCTGTGGCTGCTTCCAGCACCGCGCCGATCACGTCGATGCTGAGCGAATAGCGCCACGCGGTGCCCGGCGCGAAAGCCAACGGCGCCTGCGCCAGACGGCGAAGGTTGTCGTCCATCGCGCGGCCCGGCTGGTCGAGACCGTCGGACACGTCGAGCAGGTGATAGGCGCTGCCCTCTGGTTCGAGGAACCGATAGCTGAGGCCCGACGAATGCGTCAGGAGGTGATGCAGGGTAATGGAGGGCTGTGATCCGTCCGGCAGCGCGGGGTGGAACGCCGGCAGCCAGCGCGTAACGGGCTGATCGAGCGCAATCACGCCGCGCGCGGCAAGGCGCAGAGCCGCCACCGTCACGATCGGCTTGGACACCGAGGTAAGGCGGAAGATCGCGTCCTCCCGCATTGGCGTGCCCGCCTCCCGGTCCAGCAGACCTGCTGCGTGTGCGTAGGCGATCTTGCCGTCCCGAGCGACGAACACGACAGCGCCGACGAGGCGATGATCTGCGATGGCGCTGCCGATGGCGGCGTCGATCCGGGTTTCAAGAGAAGAGGGCTGACTCATCGCAGATACTCCTGTATTATCACCATGATCGCTCCATAATAAACGATGCCCGAGATATTTCTAGAGTGAACGATGTGAAAAATACCGATGCAAGCAATAGTCAGGCACCCCTTCGCCGTCGTGGCCGTCCGCCGGCCTTCGACCGCGCCGAGGTGCTGGCCAGGGCGGGCGAGACGTTCTGGCGGCTGGGCTACGAAGGGGCGTCGATCGTCGATCTGACGATGGCGATGGGGATCACGCCGCAGAGCCTCTATGCTGCCTTCGGTTCGAAGGCCGATCTCTATCGGGAGGCGCTGGGCTGGTATGGCGATGCTTTCGCCACGCTGACGGACGAGGATCTCGCCGCGCCGGACGTGATCGGAACGTTGTCTGCGTGGCTGGACGCGCAGGCGAAGGCGTTCGCCGATCCGGCGCATCCCCCCGGCTGCATGATCTCGACGGCGGTGCTCGGCTGTGCGGTGGAGAACGATCCCGTCGCGCGGCTGGTCGCGGCCCGGCGCGAGGCGACGATCGCTCGCCTCCGTGAGCGATTGGAACGTGCGAAGACCGAGGGCGAACTGAAGCCCGATGCCGATCCCGCAGCCCTTGCCCGCTTCACCGGCGCGATCATCCAGGGCATGTCGGTGCAGGCGCGCGACGGAGCGAGCGCGGCGGACCTATGCGCGCTGGCACGACTGGCGAACGAGGAACTGGCGCGTCAGCGGCGGTGAGAGTTCTCGCTGCCTTTACTGGAACGCGTCGCTCGCCAACATGGCAAGGAATAACCCTAGAGAGGCACTCCGAGCCTTCCGGCCGTTAGGATGTGATCAATAAAACATTAGCACGGGGCAACGGAATTACAGGAAAGACTATCTCAACTCGGCTCGAATAGTTCGTATCACGACTAAAGCGGCCTCTACATCCTGCGGAGCCACTTTCGCCGAAAGCCTGCGATTCCAAGGGATTCGAACATTCGTCGCCTCTCCGTAAGTCCCTCTGCCTTTTGAAGTGACGATAATATGCGGAGCGCGTTGATGGCCTGGATTATCTGCCATTTCCATAAAACCCTCGTCAATCAGTTCACTTACGATCCGGCGTACCGATTGGCGCGATTGACCCAATGAACGTGCAATATCAGCCATCGTCATACGGTCTCTTGCGTTCACCACAGTGCCCAGGACCTGCCATCGCGCGCTCGTTAAGCCGAGCGGTCCTACCAGCGAATCTCCTGCCGCGATGAGGCGGCCGTGCAACCGCAATATCTCGAATATCAACTCGCCAGTTTTTGTTTCGTGCTCGTCGGTCATTGCCCATCGATACAATATTGACAACATGTTGTCAATCTATACATTGACAGCATGTTGTCGAATTGAATGGGCGAGATCGGATGCTGGGGTCGGCGCATATAAGGGAATTGGAGCCGTGGCTCAGCGCATCGTGGCGTAGCCGGCGCAAGGAAATTTTGCCGAGGCTGGCCTCATTCGGTCGTGCACCTGCATGCATCTGGCAGGAAAACGGACTGACGGCTCATGAGTTGAGTGAAGCAATCCGGCACTGGGTCGAATTTGATTTCGCCAATTTTGAGTACAGGCTCGCTGAACTCAAGCACTACATTGCAAAAATATCCGATCAAAATATGCATTTTGTCCGTGTCGGCAGCTGTGAAAGCGGAAGCATGCCAGTTCTCTTGCTTCATGGATGGCCAAGCTCATTTCTTGAAACGTCAAATATAGCTAAATTCATGGAAAAAGAGGGTTCGGCGCCATCTGGATTTGATTGCATATGCCCGTCATTGCCTGGATTTTCTTTCTCAAATCCTCTGCGTAAAACGCCAACAATACAAAGCATTACCGGCGACCTGCTTGAGCTGATGACAATGCTCGGGCACGAAAGTTTCTATATTCATGGTGGGGACTGGGGCGCAATTCTGGCAAGGTCTCTGGCTGCCCGAGCGCCAGAACGCGTTCGAGGTATACACCTCAGCTTCCTTCCTACACCACCCCCGGACGCAGCCGCATTTAGTGGCGGGAACGAAGAAAGGGCCGAGCGTATGCGTTCCTACATGAGGCAACGCGCGCCATATTGGCTTGTTCAATCGGATACCCCCGACACCCTGGGACTGGCTCTCGACGACTCACCGGTCGGGCTCCTGTCTTGGCTGGGAGATCGTTTTCTACGCTGGAGCGATAATCGTCTGCCGCCAGCTTTTCAGGCTCTTGTTGAAACCGCCACACTCTTCTGGTGCACGAGTTGTGCCGGCACCTCGGCCCACATCTATCATGCTAACCGCAGCATGGATCGCCTATCGCTTTCGACGACTCCGGTCGGCGTAGCGGTCATGCCGCGCGACCTTGTCTTGCCCATCAGAGCGTTGGCCGAACGCAGCTTTAACATCCGCAGATGGACCGAATTTGAAGAAGGCGGCCACTTCCCTGGCTTCGAGGTTCCACAGCGCATGGCTGATGACCTCAAATCTTTTATTGGAGATATAGAAAGTGCTCAGTGACGAATTCATTCACAGGATCGATAAATTCAAAGTCTCCGCGGAAGAACTCGATAATTTCGTTACCAGAGTCTCCGAAACACATCGCGCCATCAACGCTCTTGACGGCTGCATTCGCAATGAAGTTCTACTCAAAACGGCAGGTGATGGGGAATACAACGTAGTCACTCATGTCGTGTGGCGCGACCAAATCTGCCTAGACGCTGCCATTCTGCATATGAAAGAATTCCACGATCGCCGTGGTGGAAAACCTGCGTTGCCTGCGGGCGCGATTGAAGACCGTGCGGTCTACCGCTGTGTTGAATATGAGTAGCCCCTAACATTCTAGACGCATTCCACTTCCAGAATCTGCTGCCATTCAAATTGGACGGGTGACAGCATCCTGTTCCTGACCTGTTTGCACACCGCGCCGACTGATGATGAAAATTATATCTTCACCATAGTCCTACCTTCAGCAATTCGCCAATCCTTCACGTTCCGCCGCCAACTGCATTCTTGCGCGACTATTCTTTGCTCGGATGGGTGGCGGCTTTCGCCGATTGAGCTCCTGGCTCCGCCAGCGCCGCCGAAACGGAACCTTTGGTTTCTGGTTGAGGCACTGCGATCGAGTTTGCAGCGTCTCCAACAGAGTCCAGCCCTGGAGACATAAAATCCAGGTCAAACGCCTGCCGGCTCATGACGCTGGTATAAAGATCCAACAGCGCAGCAGCATAAGGCATGCGGACGCGTCCGCAGCGTCGGAGCCGCCATGTTGCCCGCTTGGGCCTGTTGACCGTCTCCCCGTTGATCTTCTGCTTGGACGCATCTTCAAAAACTGGGGAGTGAATATATTTGAAGGCATCGGCCGTCGCAAAGGTGAGTTGCAAGCCAACCGAGACTTGCCCGACTGCCGGCCTCACGCTTGCATCACCAAGCGCATCGGTAGCGAGCTTAGTGCGATCTTCGTAGAATTTCTGCTGAGCGACAAGGAGGCCTGCGGGCGCTACATGGCCGTCATCAATCCGCACTCGCCCGTCTGACCGGAAGGATGCGAGATCGAGTATCGACAGGCGGGCGATGCTCGCGTTTCGGAAGTCGCAAGCCCATTGCTCGCCGCCGAGCGTGAAGGGCAGTAGCGGCTCTTTGGCGCTAGGCTCCGCCTTTACGGGCATTGTTTTGGTCTTTAGCGGGATGAGAAAAGCAGTGTCTTGGGCACGTCGCTTTTCTTCAGGACGGAGGGAAATGTCACAGGGTTGTCCGAGTAGGACGAATTTCTGCTTGTTGCCTTTTGTTGACGCCTCATCGCCGTCAACTTCAAACACGTCTCCGCACGCTATGGGTGTCAACGCCTTGTTGAGGAAGACATCGGATTCCCAAACCTCAGCTTCACGGAAGGCGGCTAGGTGTGGCTCGGGCTCGGAAGCGCGCTTTTGAAGAGGGATGGCGCGCAACGCACGAAGGCGTTGGACGTTGATCTGGACTTGCTCGTCTCCGCCGAAGAAGGCACGGGCTTCTTTGCCGAGATGGGCCGCGATCGCCCGCTCCACAACATGCAGTTCCGATACGCCTTCCTTGTAACCGCGCTCGAAAACGTGGGCCTCAAGCTGTTCAGGCGGAATGGTTAGCAAACTCAAGGCGGCGCTATCGATCGCCGATTGCAAGGTCTCCCTTGCGCGATGCAAGACTTGGTGCATGCTCCGTCGGAGGCCGGCCCGCTTCACCCCAACCTTCAGCGCCTCCGCCATCCCTTCGTCATCTTCTGCTTTGTCGGAGAGACGCTCCTTCGCGATGACGCAGACAGGTAGGCCAAGACCGCCAAGGTCCTGGAGTTGCGCGCGCAATTCTTCTTCGGTCTTTGCTTCTCCGCTCACGTCAGTTTCGTGAGTGAGGATGAAGGCGGTCCCCTGCGAGTTTCCGGCCCATAGGACTTTTAGCATATCTAACCCGCGCGTGGGCGATCCGCCGGACTCGTTTAGGTCGACAACGTAGCTGGTTTCGGCATCGCCTGCCGCACATAGACCTGGTAAATCTTGGTCCGCCTTTTCAAACGTCCATTTGTCGTTTTCCGTCACACCCATTAACTGGCAGGCCTTGGCAATAGCATCGGCCGAGAGTTCGTTGGTCGGAAACTCCTTCTCTGCCTTCTCCTTTGCAAAGAAGGTGGCGCGAATCTCTTCCATTCGCTCGCCACCAAGATCCGTCAAGATTTGGGTGATTGTTTGCACCGCGCCGGCTGCGTCGAATTCGTAACCGGCGAGTGCGTCCTCCAACTCGGCTATTCCGCAAGCCTGAGCGATTTCGAGACTGTTAGTCAGCAAGACGGCGAGCTGAGCAGGCGTCGTATTGAAGCGGTCATCAATCCAAATGACACGCTTCGCGCCAAGTATTTCCAGTGCTTGAGAGACCTGCATCGTCATGCGCGCACCACCAGCGGGCGAAGGTTTACAGCAAAGCGATAGAGCCGTCCGTCCTCGTTTCGGTCAGGAAGGAGCGAGATTTCACAGCCATCGGCGCGGAGTAGCTCGGTCACGATGAAAAGCCCTAAGCCCTGGCCGGTGTCGCGCTCCGGCTTGGCGGTGACGAAGATTTCGAACAGCGACGACTCATAGTCTGGATCGACGCCTGGTCCGCTATCCGCGACGATGAAGCCGCCGGCCGTCAACTCCACCATGATTTCTTTTGGCCGCTTAACTTGGCCTGTTATCTCGCCCCGACGTAGCCAATATGCGCTGTTGCGGACGAGATTGTCGAACACCTGCGTGAGGCGTGGGCGGTTCGCTCTGACTGTCGTCCCAGTTCCCGTGATCCGAATAGCGATGCCAGCACGCTCATATATCGAGCTGCGACCCTTGAAGAAGTCTTCGACGAAAGCTCGTAGGGCTATCGTCTCCTTTACGGATCGCGAGCGCGGCAACATGGGATCGATCAGTGCCGCAGCACTTGAAATTGCGGTGCATGAAGCGCGGATCGCCCGCAGATGGGGCAGGAATTCGCTTGTCCCTGTCTTGGAAGTTTGTTCGATAGCTGAGGTCCGCTGACGAATTTCGGTCAGGTGGGTTCGGAGTTCGTGAGCGAGACCGCGAGCGCTCAAGCCCACTGCGGCGCTTTCGAACAGAGCAATGGTTTGCTCATCCTTTTCATCGAACTCTTGGCGCAAGCGGACGAGATTGGCGCCGGCACGGGCACCATCGGTGAGTTTAATTTGCACGCTATGCATGGCCGCAACTGCCCGATTGGCCACAATTAGCGCCCGGCCGGCCGCCTCGGCGTTTGCGCCCCCCGCAGCCGCCTCGCGCTCAAGGCGATCTAGATCGGCTTGGAGTTCAGCAGCAATTCGCCCCGCGTCGTCGCGCGCGTGCTCGGTCGATTTTATACCACTTTCTAGCGCGTCAAAGGTGTTGACTGCCGACCCATCATTGCTCGTCGCCTCCCCCGAACTCAAAAGGCGCTTATAGTAGTCATCAAGTGCTCGGCGCACTTGTTCAAGGCTTTCGTTCGCGAAACTTCGGCAGTATTTCGCTATTTGCATAAAGCCTCGATAGGCGGCATCCTCGACGAAGCCTTCTCGGTCTGATTTCTCGACCAGCTTGTAGTTCTGCTCACCACTTAGCGCAAAGTAGCCAACGGTGTTGTCGACGCGCATCCCGTAGGTGCTGCCGGAGGTCATCGACTGCGAGAGACCTAGCCAGTCTCCCTGCGATCGAACTCGGAAGCCGTCGCGAAGGATGGAAATTCCAGTCATGTCTTTGAGCAATTGGCGATCAATGCCGATGCCCGCAGCAGCCGGTGCATCGATGTCAGCAATGTCGCCGTCCTCGGGTCCTAATTTGTCCAGATGGAAAAAGTAGAACGCACCTGAAAACGGGCCGGGGTCTACAAGCGCAGCGCCCGTATCAAGCTGCATGTCCGACCATTGAAACGTGCGCTTGAGTTCCACGAACCATGCGCCGTCGAGATCAATATATTTCTCACGGTAGGGTTTGAGCCGCCCATAGGACTTCAAAGCCTCGGCGAAGCCGGCGCCGCGATCCCGGCCAAATACCGCAGCAGTGCGCTCCCGGTTCTTGCGGCTGCGCTCTGAGGTAAAGAGACTCTTTCTGAAACGGGCCGTCGCTACGAGGATGCGCTTTGCGGAGTCAGCTTCGTCGTCCTTCCACTCAAATATGAACTCGGCCACTGCCCGCTTCAGAAGCTCATCCGTGACTGAAATCAGCGATTGATCATGACCATCCAACGTAATGCCGACTGGAAAAGTCGACGTGGCTTCGAAGGGTGAGATTAGCCGCGCCAGGCTGCGGGTGATTTCAACAATACGATCTTTGCGGCGCCACTCTGGAAGGTCTCGTAGACCAAAGACCGAAACTCTAGTACCCTTGAAACGCTCATCGTTCGGCAAGGAGTCCATAAACACCGGAATTTGATCGACCGTGCGCGCTGCTTCGCAGTCAGCCCAACGAAACTCGGCGATCGCCAACGGTGCGGCCGTTGAAGTCGCAGTCTCAATTCGGAGAATATCGCCAAGTTTCATAGAGCCAAGACGGCCGAGGCCCTTGTCACCGAGCGGGGTGCGGCCTTTCTTAGTTTTGGTTTTCTGGCTCCCAGCAGCGCTGCGCTGACTGGAGCGGCTGATGACAAGCCAGGAACTCCGTAGTTGTGTCGGATCAAGGCCGTCGCCCTTATCCTCGATAGTAATACGCCCCGTATAGTTCAACCTTCGGATGATTTCGGCATCGCCAGTGTCGGGACGAGCTACGAGCAGTTGACCATCCTTGCCGAGCATCTCGACTGTAACAGTCTCGCTGGGGCTATTGAAACCCCAATACTTGTCGACGGTACCGGTCTCTAGTTTTGATCCAGCTTCGCGCGTGTCTATGTCGATCTTGCATCCTGGGGCGTCCGCGTCGTAGGCGTTCTTGACGCATTCGAGGATTGCCTGCTCGACGTCCGTGACCAACTCGCTGCCGAGTTGGACCAAAACGTGAGCGCCGACCTTCAGTTCGGCTTCCTGATCGGGCTCCACAGCCATCAACTGAACTCGACGACTGTGGTGGTTTCGGTAGTGATCATAACACCCTGAGAATTGCGAGACGGCATGCGCTTACTTGGAAGCTCACGACGCAGGGCCGCAATCGGCTTACCGCCCAGTCCCGCGACTATATCTTTGCAAATCGCATCAAACGGCACGGTTAGGCCGGCCGCCGTTCGATTCCCTGTGGTTAACACCCAATGCGCCGTCCCAGATGAACTCGCCCGCATATGGGTCAAGGCATCGGTAAAGTCACTTATAAAGCTTGACACTTTGCGAACGGCGCGCTTGCGGTCTGTGCGCTCAGCTTCCCGAACGAATGCGTCAAAGTGTGGAGATGCTGCTCTCACACAGGCCTCCTTTTCTTCGGCACCGCGAACGGTCCCGCCGAGGCTGACGGAGTCGAGTGCGTTTGTATTGACCATCAACTTGTAAGCGCCAGCGCCAGGCAGATCTTCTTGGGGAATCCACCGCATAGCTAGGTAGGAAAACTGGCCATAAGGGATAGTCGTCTGGTTATCGCCATAGGGCGGCGAGGTAACTAGCAACTGATGGTCTGTTTCTGGCCAATCAAGAGCGGCCTTCCTTGCATCGTCGCATATGATCCGAACCGAAGGTCGTTTATCCCCCCGCGCATCAATCAGCGCTCGATATTCTCTAACCCGCACAAGAGACTGACGCAGATTGGTCTCGAACGTCTGGAGCACGCGATCAGCACCAACTCGGTCGCCCGGAGCGCGGATGTGAAGTTTGTAGGTGCTAGTCCGGCTATTTGAGCAAAGTCGCACGGTCTCGGCAAAG
>SXGQ01762874.1_pt1 | contig 11212 bp, 9 predicted proteins | sample 3178371 | NCBI WGS metagenome assembly SXGQ01 (sample SAMN11356859, study PRJNA531348) | freshwater metagenome | isolation source: freshwater sample F1-20 | place: China: Fuxian Lake, Yuxi | collected 2017-12-25 | reverse complement strand
TCTGTTCTCAGCTGCTCACTTAGCTGAGAGGCTGCTGCTCCTGTTCGGGAAAAACGGTCGTAGTTAAACACGATGATGTAGGAGATACTTTTATTTTTTCTGACATACTCAAGCATTCGCTGGAATTCTTTTCGTCCATCGGTCTTGGCACTCTCAAAGGAGCCGCCAAAATATTCTCGTATGGCAATGGCATTGCTGTTGGCATAGTTGTCGCAGTATTTGCGCTGCACTTCCAAGCTACCATTGTTCTCCGCTTGCTCTTTACTGCTCACCCTGGTATACACCACACCCTCGCCACCACGCTTTTTGGAGCTATCTGAATAGCGGGTGCGGGTTATTTTTTCAAGGGCTGTCTGTATGTGTTGATTCTTCATAACTGCATTCGTTTTGAAGGTAGATATCGACTATCAAGTTAACGAATTGATCAAGTTGCTCCTCCTCTGTTAACAACTTGGTGTTAGCAGAGGATGGCGTTTCTTGACTTAGGTTTTCGGCAATTTTTTTTCTTACATAGGCTTTTCCATTTTGAGCCATAGTGATTTAGGATTCACCACTCGGCCCCTGTAGGGGATGCGAACTAGTATGTTGTTATTTCTTGGAGCCGGGTTTACCGGACGTCATTGTCTTTTTTATTCTGTTAAATGAAAGGGTTTTGTTGTCCCTGGTGCTGATAGAGACCTCCTCGTAATTTTTCATGCGAAGTATCTTTTTGATCTCCTCGGCCAGCTCACCAGTCAGGGTCTGATCAGATGTTGAGTCAACCCTCACAATTTTTTCAGACTGTATTACTATTCTTAGCTCTTTAATGTTCTTGGTTCTGAGCTCTTGCACCACAAATTTTTCCTCCAGGGTGAGGTTAAAGGTGTCAACAAAAGCGGAGAGCTCCTTGCTATCCACGAATTCCTTTAGTAATGATTTGATGGATATATAGATATGTGGAGCTTCCGTGTCAAATTTCTCCCCCCGGTGGTTTGACACCATATCTCCCATGCGCTCAGCCACCTTTCCCTCAGGGAAGATGAGTACTCCTGCCTCTTGTTGCATATTTAGACACCAGACGACAAGGTTGCTCAGGTAGCTGACATCGAATTTCAGGCCATAGAGCAGCATATTATCATTTAGCATCCGATACAGTTCACCCAGGATATATGCTTCCTCTTCAGTTAGTGTACCGTTGCTCTCCTTCGCCAGAAGGTCCTTCTTTTGGTCCAATAGGTTTTTGGCTGGTAAGTCCGCGAAATAGGCATCCTTGAAAAAGTAGTCGGCGATACTCTTCGTCTTTGATACAGGGTAGCCTAATGCACGAAGGTTGTCCAGGATTCTGAGCCAGATTAGTTGTGACATGCTGATCTCATAGCCCCAACTATTATCCTGGAAAAATGGAAGAAGCTTATTGCGGCGCCAGTAAGGCATGGTGTTGTAAAGGGGTTTCTTATCAAGGCCAATTAGCCCTTTTATGTCAATAACAGGCTGAAAAAACTGGTTCTTTAGTGTTTCCAGTGATAGGTTGGAGGGGCGCATTTGGTAGATATTAAATGATGTGATAACTTTACTGAAATCTATTCAAAAGTAGGTGATAAAATGCCATGAGCAAAAAAATAAAACAACTCCCTGATATTCAGGTTGAACTACCGCGTCATTGCCTTCACTGCGGCAGGCCTCTGCCAGCCGGTGAACACAAACTGCGCAAATTTTGTGCCGTATGGTACGACCAAACGGGTGCTGTGCATGATTGCAAGTCTGACTACCATACCATCAAGAAAAAGCCTGTAAATGACGAATTCAGGTCGTATCGAAATGGGATAACCGTTGACTCCACTGCCATCGCTACTGTGATTAGCAAGTTTGGCAACACGGTGACAACTGCCCAGCTGGACGCACATGACATACAGCTGGCAAAATCCATTGAGTATGACATAACGGATGACGGGAAGATCATTTCTCATTTTCATGGGTATTTGATCATCTCAGATACAGCAACTGGTAAACATCAAATCCAATCTATATGAGAAATCAAGCATTAATGAACACAGTTTCTAAAGTCAATTTGGTAAACAAGTATAAGACGGGCATTTGGGTTGCTGGTGGGGTGGTCGCCGGAGTGGTCGTAGTGGCAGGCTTGTACTGTTTCTATGTCCATCGGCAGAACCAGGAGCTTGTCCAGAGGGTGGGGGCCTTGGAGCGCTCAAACCGTGAACTGGTCGCTGCTGTCGAAGCTAACACAGCCGGTTCGGCTCAGTTGAAGGGCGTTATCGAAAATTTTGGTAAAAGCCAAGCTGCCTTATTTACCTCACTGGCTGCCCTTGATCGTGTTTTAGGTACTCCACCTCCGCCCACGGCCTAGACCCTGATCGTGACAATTTGCAAGCCTGCCGCTAAAAATTAGCGGCAGGCTTTTGTTGTTTCCTGGCTACAAGATTATTATTTCCTAAAATAAAAACGTAGGTGGTCGTATGTGCATCCATGATCAGTTCATCGAGATCGAGGTTGTCGTTATTTAGCTCAACCATCGACATACCCCATCGAACTTTTGATCGAGGTGGGTGGATCATGAGTATTCATGTGTGTCTACGAGGTTTCGAGAGATTTTTCTTGATTTCTCGTGGTTTCACGAGAAATCAAGAGATTTTACAGGGGGCCTCGGGGGCTGGCGATCATGCAGGAGCAGGGAATCGCTTATAAGTTATTAAGAGGCTGATGTTCAATTCAACTCCAACGACTCTGAATAAGTCGGTCAAGGGAGTATTTTCCTGGCCCGGTGAACAGCAGGGTGAGATAGGACATTAAGTACATGATCGCATGTTCCCGATCGCCGAAGGGATCCCCGCCGTGAATGTCGAAAATGATGACCAGCATCAATACGATCAGGGGGATCAATGCTATCCGTGTGAACAGGCCAACCAGCAGGAAGATCGTGCAAAACAGTTCAGCAAAAACCGTCAGTGCGTAGGAGGCCGTCATCCCCACATGAAATGGGTCGGGCCAATCTTTACTTCCCTCTTCAAAATCCAGGAATTTAGGCCATCCGTGCAAAAGCATGAGTGCACAGCATATACGTAGCAAGAGAAGCCCGACGTCCACTGACCAAGCTTTTGTGGTCAACACGTTTTTAACGCAGTACTAATTTTTGAAGCCATATATCTATGGTTTTTGTTTTGTATTTGTCTGTTTTATCTGATGACCTTGACCTTCCCTGTTTTCTGCTCCTTTCCGCTGCTATCCCAAATGCTGATGAAATATACACCGGAGGCCAATTTTTTCAGATCGAAGCTCGCTTCCAGATTTACGAATGATCTGCTTTGCGCATATACCCGGGCTCCTTTGCTGTCGTAAATGGAGACAGCGTTGGAGCCGGTCGAGAAACCCGTTGGCAACCGGACCGTGAATGCACCCGCGTTTGGATTTGGATAGATGACAAACTCCGTGCCCGTATTTGTATTCAGCACACTTTTATCAGCCACACACCGTATACACGCTCCATATCGGGAGAAATACGCGTTTCGGACGGCATACCCCTGACTAAAGGCTAGTTCCAGAAAGAATCCTAGACTCATATTGGCACCTGCCGGGGTAGATAACCAATAGCTCGCGGCTGCATCGCTGCTGAGGGAGAAGGCACCGACATTGTTGCGGCCACCGTTGGGAATAGCCGAAAAACCCGTCAGATTCGTGGCGGTTGCATTGGGCGTGCGCCAATACGTCAAGCTCGTGCTTTTCAATCCGGATCCGGCCGTGTTGGGTGTATTACCGGGTTGCTGCGGGTTCGCATTGGGATCCAGGTGGAAGATAAGGTTATAGAGGTCTGTCATGGTAGGAACACGCCAACCGGCAGGACAGGGGTTACGCGTATCAGCGGCTGTAAAGAAATTGTACAATTTGCCACGCGGACAATCAAAACTAATGTCATTTCTATAGGAGCACATGGCGGGTCCCGTCACCCCGGCCCAAGCAGCTGAGTCACTTACCTGGGGTATTGGGTCTCCGTTTTGAAACCGGGTGACTTTTAGATTCTCTGCAAACCAGGCCTGAACCCAAATGTGAAATTTGCAACAAAACATCCTATTTTTGCAACCAATGAAATTATTCTTCTCGATAGTATCCCTGGTAATGCTTTACATTTCCTGTCTGCCTTGCGGCGACAGGTTAGAATGTAATTTCAGAGCAGAAGCAAAAACTTCAGTAGCAAATGACAGTCACCAGCAGCATGAACATAATTCAGAAGCCTGTACTCCGTTCTGCTCATGTTCCTGCTGTCCGGCTTCAGCCTTTTACTCTCCTTTATCTAAGGCTCAGGTAAACAAAATAGAATTTCAATCAGAGAAATATCCCGTCTACAATGTAGCGTTCAGTACAGAAGCTCAAAATAGCATCTGGCAGCCTCCCAAATTTTCTTAATCTCCCTCCTTTATTGAATTTGCTGTAAGTCATTTATTGGCTTATTCAGCTATTGTATCATTCATTTCCCATTGCTGGCAATGGCCACAGCCAAAAAAGTTACAAAAAGCAAGAAAAGAAAAAAGCCTTTAGTGATAAGAATAATCAGAATCATTCTTATTGGAATTGCCTGTGCTATACTTATTGCCGCAATAGTGGAAAGAACAATTCATTTTTTCAGGTATCATATATAACCAAACAGACTTAAGACATGCTCAATAAAATCATTCAATTCTCCATAAAAAATAAATTGGTCATCGGCCTGTTTACACTTGCATTAATAATATGGGGTGTTTATTCAGCCAAAAAATTGCCAATTGATGCTGTACCCGATATTACAAATAACCAGGTACAGGTAATTACGCTGAGCCCATCATTAGCGGCACAGGAAGTAGAACAGCTAATTTCTTTTCCGGTGGAACAAACAATGGCCACCATTCCGGAAGTGCAGGAAATCCGTTCTATATCAAGATTTGGATTATCTGTAGTTACTGTCGTATTTCATGATGATGCCAACATATATTGGGCCCGTCAGCAAGTAGGTGAACGGCTGATAGAAGCCCGTAACCAAATACCAAACAATATTGGTAACCCTGAAATGGCTCCTATCTCTACAGGCTTAGGTGAAATTTATCAGTATGTCTTACATGCCAAAAAAGGGTATGAAAATAAATACGATGCCATGTCTCTTCGGACAATTCAGGACTGGATTGTCCGGCGACAGTTGTTGGGCACACCCGGCATTGCTGATGTAAGCAGCTTCGGCGGTCTTTTAAAGCAATATGAAATTGCATTGAATACAGATAAGCTTCGCAGCTATAATCTATCCATAGCAGATGTATTCAATGCCCTTGAAAAGAATAATCAGAATACAGGTGGAGCCTATATTGACAAAAAGCCCAATGCCTACTTTATCCGCAGCGAAGGATTTATTAAAACAATCACTGACATTGAAAAAATTGTAGTTACAAGAACTTCCGGCGGTTCCCCTGTATTGGTCAGAGATATTGCAACGGTACAGTTGGGCCATGCCACGCAATACGGGGCATTAACCCGTAATGCGGAAGGCGAAGTAGTTGGTGGCATTGTTTTAATGCTCAAAGGAGCAAATTCCAGCATTGTAATTAATAGTGTAAAAGAAAAAATAACCCAGATTCAGAAAAGCTTGCCGGAAGGTGTGGTCATTGAGCCCTTCCTTGACAGAAGTGCTTTAGTTAGCAGGGCAATCGGAACTGTAAAAACTAACCTTATTGAAGGTGCCTTGATTGTGATTTTTGTATTGGTGGTTTTCCTTGGTAATATCCGTTCCGGGTTGATAGTGGCTTCAGTGATTCCGCTTGCCATGCTTTTTGCTATTTCGCTGATGAATCTTTTTGGCGTATCCGGAAACCTGATGAGTTTAGGCGCTATTGATTTTGGATTGATTGTGGATGGCGCTGTAATTATTGTGGAAGCAACCATGCATCAGTTAGGCCATCGAAAGCCCGGAAGAATGACACAAGACCAATTGGATGATGAAGTATATAAGTCAGCAGGTAAAATGATGAACTCTGCTGCATTTGGACAAATCATTATCTTAATTGTGTATCTGCCTATTCTTGCCTTGGTAGGCATTGAAGGAAAAATGTTTGGCCCAATGGCACAAACAGTATCATTTGCTATACTGGGTGCATTCCTGCTTTCACTTACTTATGTGCCCATGATGAGTGCACTTGTTCTAAGTAAAAAAATAAGCCACAAGGAAAACCTTTCTGATAAAATGATGAAGTTTTTCCAACGGCTTTATACCCCATTAATACGTGGTGCACTGAAAATGAAATTGCTGGTGGTAAGTATCGCTGTTGGTGTATTTATAATCAGCCTTATAATTTTTAGAACATTAGGTGGCGAATTTATTCCAACATTGGAAGAAGGCGATTTCGCCGTAGAAACAAGGTTGCTAACAGGTAGCTCGTTAAGCCAGACAATTGAAAAAATAACACAGGCTTCGGACTTACTGATGAAAAAATTTCCCGAAGTAAAAGAAGTGATTGGAAAGATTGGCGCCTCTGAGATACCTACCGACCCTATGCCCATAGAAGCATGTGATATTACCATCCTTTTAAAAGATAAAAAGGAATGGACCAGTGCACATAACCGGGAAGAATTAGCAGAACTGATGCAAAAAGAACTGGAAAAAATTCCCGGTGTTTCCTATGGGTTGTCGCAGCCTATACAACTTCGTTTTAATGAATTGATTTCAGGTGTTCGCCAGGATGTAGGTATTAAAATATTTGGGGAAGACCTGGATGTGCTGGCAGACCTGGCCAAAAAAATTGGTGTGATTGTGCCTACTGTAAAAGGTGCAGAAGATTTATATGTAGAACAGGTGACCGGTTTGCCACAGATTGTGGTTAAACTAAACCGGGATAAGATTGCGCAATTTGGTTTAAATGTAGAAGATATAAACCGCACCATCAGCGCTGCATTTGCCGGGGAAGCTGCGGGTATTGTATATGAAGGCGAGAAACGTTTTGATATGGTGGTGCGGTTAGAAAAGACAGGCCGCCAGAGTATTGATGATGTAAAAGGATTATTTGTTGCGGCCCCTGATGGTAACCAGATTCCATTGGAACAGGTAGCCGATGTCAATTTGCAGTTAGGCCCTAACCAGATACAACGGGAAGATGCCAAGAGAAGAATCATAGTAGGCTTTAATACAAGAGGCAGGGACATCTCATCGGTTGTAAAAGAAATGCAGGAAAAAATTGAGAAGCAGGTAAAAATGCCCCCCGGTTACTTTATTACTTATGGTGGGCAATTTAAAAATCTTGAAGAGGCTAACAAAAGATTATCCGTTGCTGTTCCTGTGGCTTTAGCATTAATCCTGCTGCTTCTTTTCTTTACGTTTGGTTCTATCAAATATTCATTACTCATTTTTACAGCAATACCCATGAGTGCTATTGGTGGTGTATTTGCCTTATGGTTCCGGGGTATGCCATTCAGTATTTCAGCAGGTGTTGGCTTTATTGCTTTATTTGGTGTGGCTGTATTAAATGGTATTGTGTTAATCAGCGAATTTAACCGGTTGAAAAAAGAAGGCATGACTGACATTAATGCAATTATTCTAAAAGGAACCTCTGTAAGGTTGCGACCGGTGTTAATGACCGCAGCGGTTGCTTCATTAGGCTTTTTGCCAATGGCATTATCTACAGGTTCCGGGGCGGAAGTTCAAAGACCGTTAGCAACTGTTGTAATAGGCGGATTGATTACGGCCACATTTCTTACGTTGGTAGTTTTACCGGTGTTGTACACCTGGTTTGAAAAGATAAATCCGAAAGTTAAAAAGTCTTCTGTTGCAAAGGGTTTAGCCTCATTGCTTATCCTGTTTTTAGCATCATCATTCGCTGCAAATGCCCAGCAACCAAAAACAATCATAAATCTTAATGATGCCGTGTCATCTGCTATGAAGAATAACCCTTTGGTAAAAGTGGGAACGCTGGATATAAGTTACCAGCAGCAGTTGAAAAAAACAGTAAAGGATTACGGCAAAACAAATGTGGGTCTCACATTTGGTCAGTATAACAGTCGTATTGCTTATGATAATAATTTCAACATTAATCAGGGCATACCGAATCCTGCCTACTTTAAAAGTCTCATACGGTTATCTGAGTCAAATATCAAAAGCAGTGAACTGCAACTGAAAATTTATCAGACTGAACTGGCGGCGAATACAAAAACATCGTACTACCAGTTAAGTTTTTGGATAGAGGAAATAAGATTGCTGAAAGAGTTGCTGGCTATCTACGAAAATGTATTGAAAGCATCAGCGCTACGGTATAAGACAGGTGAAACCAATGCCCTGGAAAATTATAATGCTGAAAGCAAGGTAAATGAGATAAAGGCGCAATTGAGAAATGCGGAAGAAGATTACCGTATTGAACTAAACCGCCTGAAGGTATTTACGGCCGATTCGTCTGTTACAGCTATTGCCGACACATCACTTGTTGAAAAGCAGATACAGGTAAATTTTGATACTGCTGCCATTGCGGCCAACCCTACACTGGCCTTTATTAAACAGCAGATTGATATTGCAAGCAGGGAGAAAGCTGTTGAGCAATCAAGGCTGAAACCAGATTTCTCAGTAGGCTATTTCAACCAGTCTTTAGTAGGTTATCAAACCGTAAACGGTGCTGATAAATATTATGGTGTTGGCCGCCGTTTCCAGGGTGTTAATTTGGGTGTCAGCATTCCCATATTTGCCAGGGCACAAAAAGAAAAAGTAAAGGCTGCCGAAGTAAACCGGGTGCGCCGTGAAGCAGAACTGACCAATTATCAATACAATCTTCAGGCTGAATTGACAAGGCTGTTTGGCGAATTGCAAAAACAAAGAGTTCAAATCAACTACTACCGCAATACAGCTTTACCGCAAGCCAATCTTATCATCACCCAGGCGCAAAAAGCTTTTACGGCCGGTGAAATCGGATATTATGAATTGACGCAATCACTCAACAATGCTGTTGTTGTAAAACAGGAATACACAAAACTTTTAAATCAATACAATCAAACCGTCATTGCTATCGAATTTATTGGTGGCATCAATTAATTAAAACGGGTTAAATATTATAAATATGAAACAGAAATTTTTAAGTTCATTGGTTATACTCACTGCTGCCATTGTGTGGCTTTCATCCTGCTCTTCCAAAGGGAATGCAGAAGCTACGCCGGCAGAAGAAACCAAAGTTGAAGAAGCAGACATGGTGGATTTGTCGGAAGACCAGTTTAAAACCGTCAACATACAATATGGCGCTGTAGAAGATAAAAATCTCAGCAGTGTTATAAGGGCATCGGGAGTACTGGATGTCCCTCCGCAACAGCTATTAACAGTTTCTTCTCCCTATGGAGGCACATTAAAAAGTACCGATTTGCTGCAAGGTAAACCTGTAATAAAAGGCGAAGTAATAGCAGTACTCGAAAACCCTGAATTTATCCAGCTTCAGCAGGATTATCTGGATTATAAGAGCCAGTTGGTATATCTGAAAGAAGAATTAGAAAGACAACAGGAACTGGCAAAAGAAAATGTAAATGCAAAAAAAACATTGCAAAAAGCCTGCAGCGAGTACAATAGTATGATGGCAAGGGTGCAGGGATTAAAATCAAAGCTGCAACTCATCAATATTAATCCTGATAAAATCAATTCGGGAAACATCTCCGGCAGAGCAAATATTTATGCTCCTATATCAGGCTATGTTACTAAGGTATTGGTGAACATAGGCAAGTTTGTAAACGCAAACCAGGAGCTATTTGAAATTGTAGATACCCGCCACCTTCATGCAGAACTTACCATTTTTGAAAAAGATGTTCCGAAATTGAAAATAGGCCAGAAAATCCGTTTTGTGTTGAATAATGAAACAAAGGAACGTTTTGCAGAAGTGCATTTAATTGGACGTGAAATCAGTGCTGAAAGAACGGTTCGGGTGCATGGGCACCTGTTGCAGGAGGATAAAAATTTATTACCGGGTATGTACCTGAAAGGAATAGTAGAAACAGGTGTTGCTACCACCACCGCTCTGCCTGATAAAGCGATTGTACAATCGGCAGGTATGTCATACATTTTTATTGCAGCAGAGGAAATGAAAGATGAAAAAAAGCCGGATGATGCTGATAAAATTACAACCGTTGAAAAGCATATAGCTTTTAAAAGAATTGAAATAATTATTGGTGTTGCAGAAAATGGATACACAGAAGTTATTTTACCGGAAGGCTTTGACCGGAACAGCAAGGTAGTGATTAACGGGGCGTATGATTTATTATCTAAGATGAACAATGTGGAGGAAGAAGAATAAATACTTATATGGGTCGGAGCCCTGCCTTGTTTGCCCCGTTTTAAAATGGAAAACCTTGAGTGGCAGGGTTTCCGTACCCACCAAAAGTTGGGGTTTAAATATTATAGAACAACTCTAATAATTACAATATGGACAATCTTTAAAAGATAATTGAGGTAAACATTTATCAAAAAGAGGTATGTACAGCATCATAACAGGCACCATATTATTAGGCATTACTCATGCACTCATTCCTAACCACTGGTTGCCATTGGTGGCTATTGCCAGGTCGGAAAATCCGGATTCCGTCGTGCAATACCTGAATCTCCTTGTTTTTCTGCTCCAGTCTTTTTTCATTTAGTGAAATACCATCAATCAGGTACTCCTTTAGTCGCTGGGTTGCCCATTGACGGAATTGCGTACCGCGTATCGATTTCACCCTATAGCCAACAGAAATAATGACATCAAGGCTATAGTATTTCGTTTTATATCTTTTACCGTCTGCGGCAGTTGTCAAGGAATCCTTGACAACTGAGACCGCATGCAACTCCTTCTCTTTGAAACAGTTATTAATATGAAGGCTGATATTTTGTTTTGTCTGTCGAAACAACTCAGCCATTTGCTGCTGGGTCAACCAGACGGTGTCATTCTCAAACCTTACTTCAATTTGAGTTTTCTTATCCTTGGTCTTGTATATGATTACTTCGTTCACCAAATACGGTTTACATGTGCAAAAATCCGATTTCAAATTTAGTGAAATAGGGCACTCGTGATTATAATACAATTAATAGTCAATCGCAAGATGGATATCCTTCAGCAAAGAGTTCGAACTCCGTCCAGCAAAGGGCACAAAGCCCCCAACACGAAGTGTTGATGGCTTTTTTATTTGGTGCGTGGCAAGCTCGCTTGCCTAAGCATCCAAGTAAAAAGCCCGTCACGGCGAAGCCGTGTGGGACTTTGGGTAAGACCAATTT
>SXGQ01740060.1_pt1 | contig 11212 bp, 6 predicted proteins | sample 3178371 | NCBI WGS metagenome assembly SXGQ01 (sample SAMN11356859, study PRJNA531348) | freshwater metagenome | isolation source: freshwater sample F1-20 | place: China: Fuxian Lake, Yuxi | collected 2017-12-25 | reverse complement strand
GCTTTGTCGCATCGCATGACCACCGGCGGTATGACATATGTTACAGTGCTTGAATGTGTCAAGGATGCGTATTCGCAGCCTGTAGAAAGGACGGTTACAGATGCCAATTCGTTCTGAAGAATGGATGGGTCTCAATGGTTTTGTTTGGTTTGTTGGAATTGTTGAAGATCGTCAAGACCCGTTAAGAATTGGTCGAGTTCGAGTGAGATGCTTTGGTTGGCATACCTCAGACAAAAATGATTTGCCTACAGATTCTTTACCTTGGGCCCAGGTATTGATGCCCGCAAATTCAGCCTCTACCAGTGGGGTGGGATCATCACCAACTGGTCTAGCTGAAGGTAGCTGGGTCGTGGGTTTCTTCATGGATGGAAGACGCGCTCAGACACCAATGGTGCTAGGATCTTTTCATGGTGTTGCAGGAGATGGCGCGGATTCAAATTCAGGATTTAATGATCCCTATGGTGTATATCCTCTTGTAAAAAATACACCGGATACTTCAATGCTTTCTATAGGCGGTGATGCTTATCTAGAGCACCCAAATACAAAAGATAGAATATCATCTAGATTAGAAAATATGCCCGAGGCTGCTATACGAAAGACAACCTCAGTATCATATGATGATACCGAAGAAGTATATGAGACACCAACTTGGTCACAACCTGAACTACAAGGTCTTACGACTCCACCGCTTTATCCATATAATCATGTTAGAACCACAGAATCAGGTCATGTATTTGAAGTTGATGATACTGAAGGTGCCCGTCGTATTCATGAATATCATGCATCAGGTACAAATCGTGAAATTATGAATGATGGCACAAGAGTAACTCGTGTTGTAGGTGATGATTATGAGATAGTCATAAGAGATAAAAAAGTTGTTGTTTATGGTTCATGTAGCATAACCGTAATTGGAGATGCTCGTGTAAGAGTTGATGGTGACATGGTTCAAGAAGTTTTTGGTGACTATCATCTACATGTTAAGGGTGATATGAATACTAAGATTGAAGGTAATCGAAATACTGAAGTCATTGGATCAGAAATCACCCAGATTAATGTCAATGACTCTAAAACTGTTGGTGCAATACGAACTAGAAATGTTGGTTCTAATGTAGTTGAAAATTTTGCAGATACTGTGCAAAGAACCATAGGTAGTAATATAACCGAAATCATAGGCGGAGATAAGCTTGTGGCAACTTCAGGCAAAACAACTCAACTTGCAGCCAAAGCAGTTGAAATTGGATCAGGTAGCAATATGAAATTAGGTGCTACATCATCAATGACAGTCGAATCGCCTGGGCCGACAACGGTCAAAGGTTCTAGAATAGATTTAAATCCATGACAACAACACCACAACAGGCAGCAACTACTGCAATTCAAACTGCTGTAAATAATCCGGGCGCCATTGCGCGGGCAACACAATCATTAGGCACTGGTTGCGGAACTGGTTCTGGTATAGCAGCTGTAACATCAGCTGTCAATAGTGCAACCACTGCATTGAATAATGCAATAAACACTCTAACATCATTACCTGGATTAATTCAAGCTCAAATTAATTCTGTTGTTAATTCTGCATTATCAAATGTTTTAGGTGAAATACGAAATGCAACTGATCCAGTTCTCAGAGAAATTAATACATTATTGTCGGTATTGAATAATCCTACAGCATTTTTAGCACAATGGTTAAGAATGCAAAATCTATTTCCTAATCTTGATCTTCGACGTTTATTTGATGATCTTTTGCGAGGTGTAGGTATTTGTCAAGCAGCTTCGAATGCGGGCGGCGGCCCCGCACAATCTCCACCACCAATTACGCAAGCTAGAGCAGCACCTACACCAACATCAGCACCACCTGCTCCTAACCCAGGAACTTCTCCAAATACATCTGTCCCATCTCAAGCCAATTATGCACCGGGTGCAGTATCAAGTCAACCATTACCAGGTCAAAATCCCCCTCTCGCACAGAATACATTAGGCGCACTTAGATTTCAAGAATCCGCAAGATTAGAAGTTCAAAGATATAGACTTGAATTAGAACGTAGTTTTACATCTGATCCAAATGAAAGACAAAGATTAGCAGAAGAAATATCTGATATAAGAACTAGAATTGATGAACTTGGTAGAGGTGGCAGTTAAACACAATAAATATGCTACAAACGGAGAGGTTTAATGGCAGGTGCAGTTAAGACTCCTGTGTTTAAGGATTTCGACCTGAATATGAAGGTCCATCCTGTCACAGGTAAACTAATAATCAGAAAAAATTCTGAATCTGTCAAGCAGGCGCTGAAAAACCTCGTTCTGACAGATAAGGGTGAAAGACCGTTTCGCCCTCTCTTTGGTTCTGATATTCGTTCAAGATTATTTGATCTATATGACCCCGCAACAGAATCTAATATTAGCTATGATGTGACATCTGCGGTAGAAGGCTTTGAAGAAAGAGCTATCCTATTAGGCGTTGGCGTCAATGGCGATCCTGACAATAATAATTTGAGCGTCAATATAACTTTTCGCACAATAAGCTCTGAGGTTCCTAATACTCTTACCTTATCGCTGGAGGCCATACGATAATGGCTACTAATAGCTCATTGACCGTTACTGGTCTTGATTTTGATACAATCAGATTAAATCTGCGTAATTTTCTTGCGGGTAAACCTGATTTTGCGGACTTTGATTTTGAAGATTCTGCAATAGGTACACTACTCGATCTTCTTGCATATAACACCTATTATATGTCTTTTTATGCTAATATGGCTGCTAATGAATCTTTTCTTGATACCGCTCAAATTTATGAGAATGTAGTCTCGCGCGCGAAGATGCTTGGCTATACACCAACATCCGCTCGTGGTGCAACTGCTAATGTGCTTGTCAGCTTTTCTACTGTTGCTAATTCTACATTTCGCACCATAACAATTGCAAAGGATACGCAATTTCGTTCAACCATAAATGGTGTAGCTTATACATTTGTGACTCCAAAATCATATCCAATTAATGCCAATTCTACAAATGGTTTTCGCGGATATATCAATATAACCGAAGGCACACCTTTAACTCATAGATTTGCTTTCACGGCCGCTAATACATCATTTGTTTTACCAAATGCAAATACTGATGTATCAAGCATCACTGTATCTGTAACTTCTTCAGGTAATACACAAACATATATTGAAGCTTCTGATCTTAAAGCAGTAAATTCTATATCTAAGGTATATTTTGTCGAGCCTGATAGAAATAAGCTTTATAAGATTAGCTTTGGTGATGGTATTCTGGGTAACAAGCCTGCATTCAATAGCACAGTTACAGTGGCATATCGTGTAAGCAATGGCATTCGTGCAAATGGTGCAAATAATTTTACAGCAATCGGAACAGTTGGTGACCAAAACAATTTTACATTGACTGCGGTTGAGCGAGCCGAGGGTGGCGCTGAAATAGAATCAATTGAATCTATTCGCTTCAATGCACCTCGTTTATATGAGACTCAAAATCGCGCGGTGACCAGGGAAGATTACAAGCGTATCATGTTGCGCGATAATCCTGATTTATCGGCCGTAAATGTATGGGGTGGTGAAGAAAATGATCCACCAATTTATGGTAAAGTTTATGCGTGCGTTAAGCCAAAAATTGGAACATTAGTATCTACTAATCGTAAAGAACGCATTAAGCAAGGTATTAAAGCATATAATGTACAGTCGATAGACCTTGAAATTGTTGATCCGACATATCTTTATATTGTACCTACATTGGTTGTTAGATATGATCCGCTATTGACCACACTACAGCCATCAGAGCTTGCAGTTAGAGTAGCAAATAAAATCATATCATATGAATCATTAAATCTTAATCGATTTGACGGTAAATTTAGATATTCTAGATTTTTGGATAATATTGATTCCGCAGATGATTCGATTGTATCAAGTACAGGTAAGATTGAAGTTCAAAAGAAATTCAAACCATCTCTTACAGAACAGAATACATATCGCCTGACGTTTAATCGAATGATATATCATCCAAGCGATGGTTTTCTATCTGCAACATCATCTTCATCATTTACATTAGATGGATTAACATCTTTTTTTGATGATGATGGTTATGGTAATGTTAGGATCTATTATTTGTCGCAAGGTACTAGAAATTATATTAGAACTGTTGGTATAATAGATTATATTTCTGGTCTTGTGACTTTAAATGCATTTTTACCTACTGCTGTATCTAATGATGAGATTGATTTTAGAGTTCAGCTTGATGATTATAATATTTCTCCAGTGCGAAATCAAATTCTTTTGATAGCTGGTGCTAGAATTACTATGATTAATGATAATACTGGTGCTATCGATGCCAGACTAGAAACAGTAAATACACTAGGTAATACTACCTCACTCGGTTCAACTTCAATCTCTAGTTTGACAACTTACTAATATGGCAATTTCAGGCGCCGAAGAAATCTTTAAGAAAATATCACCTCTTATAGAGTCGCAATTTCCTGCGTTTCTACGAGAAGAGGGGCCTAGATTTGTATCTTTTTTAAAAGCATATTATGAATATCTAGAACAGACAGGAAATCCTGTTGATGTTGTTAGAAGTTTAGTAGATTATCAAGATATTGATAGAACCGTAGATTCTTTTGTCGAGTATTTTCGTCGCGAATTTATGCTAAACATACCTCAAAATGTTTTAGCTGATAAGAGATTGCTTGTCAAGCATATCAGAGATTTTTATAGAACCAGAGGATCTAAGTTTTCTTATGATTTTCTTTTCTATGCACTATTCAATAAACAGATAGAAATTATCTATCCAGGCGATTATATTCTTAGGGCTTCAGATGGTCGTTGGATTAGAGAGACAATCCTTCGTGTTGGCAATCCTTATTCAGTATTACCAACAAATTTTGATGGTCGCAATATAACGGGTGCAACTTCTGGTTCTACGGCCAGGGTTCAAAAGGTTTCGCGAGTTGTTGTTCTTGGTCATCCTCTTTTTGAATTGTTGGTCGAAAATGTAACAGGATCATTTGTTGATGGTGAAGTAATTAGTGATGACCTAGGTAATACTGCAACAATTACATCATCATTTGGTACACTAATTGGTATTGAAGAAGTTACAAATCCCGGTGCATTTCATGAGACTGGTGATTCCGTAACTATAACATCTTCAGGTGCTATAGCATCCGCTAAAGTTGCGGCCACTAATGATCAGGGGCCAATATCTTTTCGTATCAATAGGGGTGGTAGTGGTTATAGATTAGGTCAATCTATAATATCAGTTATTGGTGGTTCTGGAACTAGTGCTGCTGCAATAGTGACATCACTATCTAATACATTTTTTGTTAGTCTTAATACAAATCAGATATCACCATTGGCCTCAGTAGTTCTTAATACTGGAGCAACCTTTGTATCTTTAGGAACTAATACAGCAGCCGTATCTGCAAATTTGGCCGCAGCTAATATATCATCTACTCTTGCGACTTCTTTAAATTTTGCTAATTCTATTGCGGGATCTATTAATGCAATATCAGTAACTAGTGTTGGTTTAAATTATGTACCTGAGCTACCAACTGTAACTGTTCGTGATCAGATTGTTTTTGAGCAAGGCCTTTCAGGTGAAGCTGGTAGACTTAAAGGCGATGATGCGGTAATTATTGCCGTTCGCGCACCTGGTGCTATAACATCACTTGAGATTATATCATCGGATGCATCATTTGATGTATTTGCAAATGCAGTAATAACAAATTCTCGCGGAACTGCATCAGTTGTAGATAGCACGGCCGATTTAGCTGGTATAACTCGTCATACAATTAGAAATACGACTTATGATGGTTCTATAAAACCTTTGATATCTGGTGTCATTAGTCAACCTGGTCGTTATATCGATACTAAAGGATTCCTAAGTTGGAATATGCGATTGCAGGATAATGATTTTTATCAAGAATATTCTTATGTCATCAAGGTCACAGAAATTGTTGACAACTATAGAGATGTTGTCAAACGAGTCTTGCATCCATCCGGATCAAAAATGTTTGGTAGCTATCAATTTGTATCCAATACAAATCTGACACACAATCATGGATTTGTTTATAGTCAGCAAGCACTATTACCAGTTACGTTAGATGTGAGCAAATCTGTATTAGTCTCAGCAAATGTAAGCGTGGGGGCACGAGATGGTTCGCCAGTTGGATTAACATTTAGCCCATCTGGTCGTCGCATGTACATAATCGGACAAAGCACTGAAAAGGTATATCAATATAATTTAACCACTGCATTTGATGTATCTACTGCGGCATATGCATCAAAAGAATTTTATATAGGGAATACTTCTACTACTGGTCCCGGTGATTTAACATCTACTGATGTAAAATTTCATCCTGAAGGCCATACGATGTATATCGTAGGTTCGGCCAGAGATACAATATGGCAATATAATCTATCTACTGCTTGGAATATAACAACAGCTACATATGCATCTAAAAGCAAATCTGTTAGTGCTCAAGATTCTGCACCACAATCAATAGAATTTGGTGATAATGGCACTAAGATGTATATGTTAGGTTCTACAAATGATAGAATTTTTCAATATACGTTAACCACACCATGGGATATATCTACGGCCACATATGCTTCTAAATTTTTATCTGTTGCCTCGCAAGAAAGTGTTCCACTAGGTATGGCCTTTAGTAATGATGGTAAAAAAGTATTTGTTGTTGGTAGCTTTAATGATGACGTACACCAATATACATTATCAACGGCATGGGATATATCAACGGCCTCATATGATAGTATTGGTAAAGATGTGTCCGTTCAAGAATCTACACCTCAGGCTATTGCTTTAAGTTTGGATCAAACTAAAATGTTTATCTTAGGTTCAGGTGCTGACAGAGTTTATACCTATCAAAGGTCTACCTAGACCTGATAAATAATCGGACTAGGATATAGAGGTTCCATGACAAATAGAATCACACCATTTTTTAGATTAAATACAGCCGATCAGCTGCTTGAGTCATTTGACGAACCGGCGCCCACCAGGATGTATATGTTTATTGGTCGGATTACTCCTTTTGCAAATGATTCTGTACCACCTAGTGTGACAAATACTCAATTTACCACACAATTTGATGTTTATAAAGATATGGTTGCAATGAAGCGCGTAAATTCTACTGATGTGATATCAGTTGCGCCAAGATATAATTGGACAAACAATACAGTTTATACTGAATATGATGATAATACAGAAAATCTATTTGATAGACAATTTTATGTTGTTACATCAGAAAATAATGTTTATAAGTGTTTGGATAATAATCGCGGAGCAGCTTCTACTGAAGAACCTTCAGGCACTAGCACATCCGTTGTTAGCACCACCGATGGATATCGTTGGAAATTCTTATATGCGATAACCACGGCCGATGCCCAAAAATTCTTGACACAAACTTATATTCCTGTAAGACAGGTAACGGCCAACAACGGAAGCGCACAATGGGCAGTGCAGCAAGTAGCATCAAACGGTTCTATAGATCATATTAGAGTTACTTCAAATGGTACAGGTTATATTAGCACAACCAATAATTTTCTATCAGTAACTAATTCTACTGTGGTTAGATTAGCTAATAATGCATTGCAAGTTGATGGTGCCTATACTGGTTCGACCATTTACATTAGATCGGGTTTAGGTACCGGACAATTACGCCGTATTATTAAATATACTGGTACCGGTCGAATTGTTACAGTCAATGGTGCTTTCACAATCACACCAAATACATCATCCGCATATCTTGTTGCACCTAATGTCATAATTACAGGCGATAGTGGTGCAACCGCAGCGATTCGTGCTTCAGCTTATGTATCAAATTCATTAGGTGGTCAAATTCGTAGAATTACACTAATAACAAATGGTCGTAATTATGGCCAAGCAAATGTTATCATATTCGCAAATTCGTCTTATGGATCAGGTGCTATAGCTCGTGCTATAATATCACCAAGAAATGGTCATGGTAGTAATGCCCGACATGAGCTAAATGCTAAAGATTTGATGATGTCGATTTCAGTATCAGGTGGTGAATCAAATACATTTCCAACAAATAATGATTTTAGAACTGTTGGTTTGATACGTGATCCTAAACTTAGAAGCGGGCCCGCCGCAAATGCATCTGTTATAGATCAATGTCATCGTATAGTATTGCAAAATGTGACAGGTGACTATTCCGCCGATGAAATTGTAACTGGTGGTAGCAGTGGAGCCAAAGCTCGAGTTGTATATTTTTCAAATACGAATGCTGCTCGAACAAAGGGAATACTTCGTGTGATACGACTTTCTCCTAATGGAGTTGGTAGAGGGTTTGCTCAGACAGAAACTATAGTTGCCACAACATCTGGTGTGACAGCCGCAGTTATCAATGCTATTAAACCAGCTGTGAGAGAAAATACTGGAGATGTCTTATACATAGAAAGTAATTCTCCAATAGTTAGAAAGCCCGACCAGCTTGAAGAATTTCGCTTCGTCGTGACGTTTTAGGGAGTAAAAGGGACAGATGGTAGGTATTGCTAACACCGTCACGATATCGACAGATCTCAATGTTGATCCGTATTATGATGATTTTGATGAAACAAAGAATTTTCATAGAGTTTTATTTCGGCCCGGTTTGGCAGTACAAGCGCGCGAACTTACTCAAATCCAATCTATCTTACAGAATCAGATCGATAGGTTTGCCGAGCACGTTTTTAAAGAAGGTTCCATAGTTCGCGGGTGCCAATTAGTATTTGATAAAGATGTCATCTATTTGAAGCTTCGTGATAAAGCTTCTAATGGTACTACTGTTGTTAATGCATATGCGTTTTTAAATAAAACTATTACGGGTTCAACCTCAGGAGTTTCTGGTGCTGTCATCTTAGTAAATGATGGTTCTGAAGCTAATACACCAAATTTCAAAACTCTTTTTGTAAAGATGACTGGGGCCAATGGCACTAGACGTACTTTTGCAAATGGTGAAGTCATAACAGCTTCAGGTGGCGGTGGTTTAACGGCCAATCTAATAACATCATCGGCAACAGGATTTTCATCTGTTGTAAAAATACAGCCCGGAATAGTATTTGCAAAAGATCATTTTGTTCGTACCGATGAAGAAACAATACTAGTCTCCAAATATACTTCAAATGCATCGGCAAAAATTGGTTATAATATTATAGAATCTATTGTTAAAGAGGCTGATGATTCTAGCTTGCTTGATCCTGCATCAGGTTCTTATAATTACGCGGCACCCGGCGCCGCAAGATTTAAGCTTAATGCCAAATTTTCAAAAATTGATTTGAATGCCGTCGCAGCTAATAATTTTATAGAAATAGTGCAAATAAAAGATGGTGGTATTCAATCCAGATCAGATTCAACAGAATACAATTTATTAAGAGATTATATTGCCAAGCGTACATATGATGAATCTGGTAATTATGTTGTCAAAGGGTTTTCTCCTAGACTTCGTGAACATCTATTAAGTGCTAATAATCAAGGTGTATTTACTGCTGCTGCAAATGGTAGCTCATCTAAGCTTGTTGTAGAGCTTTCGCCCGGTAAAGCTTATGTGCAGGGTTATGATATAGAAACTTTACAGAGTGCTAAAATCTCGATTGATAAAGCAAATGATTATGCATCAGTATCTACAGCTTCATCTATTATTGATTATGGTAATTATGTTATAGTCGATAACATAGTTGGTGGATGGGGTATAAATTCTCAGGGTCTTGTTAGCTTACGTCGTCAGCAAGCTAATGCGGTATCAACTCAGGGTTATTCTATAACCAATTTTCCATCTACACAGATTGGCACTGCTAGAGTTCGTGCATTAGAACATTATAGTGGTACACCTGGGCTTCCTTCAGCTCAGTATAAGATGTATCTATCCGATATCAATATGACCACTGCAGGTAGCAGCTTTGCTAATGTACAATTTATTGGATATAATGGCGGTGCGGGCCAAGCTAATGGTAAAGCCGATATTGTCGGCTCCAATGGATATAATGCTAACACGTCAGACTCAGCTTTTGATATAGCAGTTTTTAGATTACCTGCTCAACATATCAAACGTCTTCGTAGCACAACAGGTACCGTAGTTACCGATTTTAGATTTAAGAAATCATTTGATGTTACATTTGGTACTAGTGGCACAGCTTCAGTAACCACAGGTTTGGCCAGTGAAACATTCTCAGGATCTGGTGCATTATCAGCAGCTACAGGTAGAGCAAATTATTATGTGGTTGCTAGAGGATCTACTAATACCGCAGCAATTAGTACACTCAGACTTAATACAACCAGCGGGTCAAATACATTTTCCAGATCAAATAGCTCAATTGATTTGACAACAAGATTTAATCCAGGTGATCTAATTCGTGTATCGAATACAGGCGATCACATAGTATCTACAGTAACCACAGGTAGTTTGACAACACTATCAACAGCTTCTGCAACGCGCACAAATATGCGTGTTCATAAGCTTATAAAGCAGGGTCAGGTATTGGATTTTGGTGGATACGGTGGATTGTCTGGTGCATCTCGCACAATCACAGTATCATCTTCAACCCAAACTGATTTTGACTTAAAAGAAACTCTTGGTGCGTCTCTTAATGCGACTGTCATTACAGAGCTGAATAAGGTTGATGGTCAAGAAGCATCAAAAACAGTAAACCGTAATAATTTGGTTCAAGTTGTAATCGGTTCAGGCGGTGGTACATCTTATGTTGCTAATACGACAGGTCCATGGCCATTAGGGTTATCAGATGGATTTAAGCTTGTTTCGGTTCGTAAGAAATCAGGTTCAAATTTCTCATCCCTGACCGAAGGTACTGATGTTACTAATAGCTTTGTTCTTGACACAGGTATGATTGATAATTATTATAGTCACGCACAGCTAGTAAGGAAGCCTGGATCTGGTCTTAGCATAGCATCAGGTGATAGACTATTAGTAAAACTTGATTATTTTACGCATAGCTATTCTACGGGTGTTGGTTATATTTCTATTGATTCTTATCCTATTAATGATGCTACTGCAGGTTCAGATACAACTAAGATATTTACATATGAAAATCCAAGGTTTGTATCACCACGCACCGGATTAACATATGATCTAAGAAATTGCATTGATATAAGACCTAGAATGACAGATACTGCAAATTCTGTCACATCGCTTACAAATATCTCAATTAATCCGAAGATATCAACATCTTTTGATCAACCGTCTGGT
>SXGQ01675640.1_pt1 | contig 11213 bp, 5 predicted proteins | sample 3178371 | NCBI WGS metagenome assembly SXGQ01 (sample SAMN11356859, study PRJNA531348) | freshwater metagenome | isolation source: freshwater sample F1-20 | place: China: Fuxian Lake, Yuxi | collected 2017-12-25 | reverse complement strand
GCTGCGGTGAATACCTTCTCTTTGAAGTCGCTGACCTGAAACGGCGAATCGTAAAGAATGTCGTAGTCCGGTGCGGTGAAGGTGTTCGCCTCGCCTGCGACCGGCCGCAAGCCCGTTGCGACCTTCCAATTGCCGTATGGAATGACCTTGATCTTCGAAGGGGCTTTCAACTGGCCCGCCGGGAAAAAGAGAAGCGCCGAGTTGTTCCAGAAGGCGTGCTCGTCGTTTAGTTCGTTAGTGCGGACGGTCAGCTCATTTGAATAAACGCGATAGGTGGCAACGACCTCGCGAGCCCTTGCAGCTTTGATCCGCCAGGTATTCTTGCTCGTTTTTTCCCAGGCGAGCGTGTTGCCCGCCGCATCCTTGGCAGCAAAGTCCTGGACGTGACGTGAATATTCACGGACAAGATAGCTGCCCGGCGTCCAGACCGGCATCTTCAGGTCAAGGTTCTGCGGCATCGCCGACCAGCGGACGCGCATCTCGACCTCGAGCAGGTGCGTCCAGGGCTTTGACATCGAGACCGTGTAGCTGATCTCCGGGACAGCCTGACGACCGGTCGTTTCAGTTGGCGTCTCGGCGGTTGCGGTCTTGAACATAAACGTCAAAGCAAGCGAAAGGGCAAAGGTGCGAAGCAGGAACGAGCGCGTTTTCTTGGTCATCATTATCAAAAAAGGCCTTAAATGCCGTGGGTCAATATTGGTTCGATTCTACTATGTTCCCGCGGTTTGCTAAAATTTCACCCGTAGATGTCCGAACCCGAAAAAAGCACTAAGGCCGAAAAGGCCGCCGACGAGCGGTTCTTTACCGGCCCTCTCCTGCTCATTTATCTGACGGTTTTCATTGACCTCATCGGCTTTGGGATGGTCATCCCAATCCTGCCTTTCTACGCGAACACCGATCCTTTTAACGCGACGCCCTTTGAGATCGGGCTTCTGCTCGGAATCTATTCGGTAATGCAGTTCGTTTTCTCGCCGCTGCTCGGACGGCTCTCGGACAAATACGGCAGGCGGCCGATACTTTTCATCAGCATTCTCGGGTCGGCGGTCGGCTATTTTGTGATCGGTGCGGCAGGCACGCTAATGCTTGTGTTCGTCGGCCGCGTGATCGGCGGGATAACGGGCGGCAACATCGCCACGGCACAGGCATATATTGCCGACGTAACTTCGCGCGAGAACCGGGCAAAGGGAATGGGAATATTCGGGGCGATGTTCGGCCTCGGGTTCATCCTTGGCCCGGCACTGGCGGGAGTTTTGAGCAAATACGGCGTTAGTTTGCCTTTCTATGTGGCGGCTGTGCTGGCGCTTGCGAACGCGATCGCGGTCTATTTTGTCCTCCCGGAAACGGTCAAGCGTTCGTCGGCCGCAGCGTCCGCAACCGGTCGCATCGCGGAGATGTTTTCGGCGCTCGGTAAACGCGACTTCGGCGCAATAAATCTGGTCTATTTCCTGCTGGTGACGGCATTTTCGGTGATGACATACGCCTTCGTGCTTTTCACCGCCTATCGTTACGGCTACAACGCTGAGCAGAATGGCTATCTTTTCGCTTATGTCGGGGTGATGGCGATAATTGGGCAGGGAGTGATCTTCGGCACGCTGGCCTCGCGGATACACGAGGCAAAGTTGGCAATTATCGGCTGCCTTCTCATGGCAGCGAGCTTTTTTGCGTTTCCGTTTCTTGGCCCAAACTCGGGCGGGCTCGCGTATCTGCTCGGGGTATGCACGGTGCTTTCGATCGGGAATGCGCTTGCCGCTCCGGCGCTGACAAGCCTTGCCTCGAAGCTCTCATCCGACGATGAGCAGGGAAGTATGCTCGGGATAATGCAATCCGGGGCGAGCCTTGCACGGGCGATCGGGCCGTTCGTTGGCGGGCTGCTTTTGAACAACGCCGTCAACGCCATCGACGACTCGTCCGTGACCCGGACATTCTGGGCCGCGGGCGGGATCATGATCCTCGCAATGGTTGCTGCACTTTATCTATCTAATTTGTTGGGTGAGCGGCGAGAGCTTCACCGGACCGCGGCCTAACCCGCGAGCCGTGCTTGTGCGGGCGAACCGAGCGGAAGCGTCAGGATAAAGGTCGCACCGCTTCCGTTCGGGCTCTTGGCCTCGATCGATCCGCCGTGCTCCTGGACGATGCCGTAGGTGACGGCAAGCCCGAGGCCGGTTCCGCTGCCGACGGCTTTTGTAGTAAAGAAAGGATCGAAGATCTTGGAGAGATTTTCCTGCGAGATGCCCTCGCCGGTGTCGGCCACCTCGATCCGGATGCGGTCACCGTCAAGGATCGTCCGCAAGGTTATCGTGCCTCCATTTGCCATCGCATCGCGAGCGTTAAGGATCAGGTTGGTCAACACTTGCTGGAGTTTGCCGGAATTGCCGGCGACCCGCGGCGGCCGTTCTTCGTATTCCTTAAGTATCTCGATCTGCGAACGGCGAAGCTGAGGCTCAAGAAGCTGAAGCGTATCGTCGATCAGCTTATTGACATCGACCTCGGTCCATTCAAGAGCACTGCCGGTCCGCGAGAAATTGAGCAGGTTGCCGACGATGTTTGCAGCCCGCTCGGTCTGCCGGTGCATTTTCTTGAGCAGTTCGTGCTTCGGGTCGGTTTCCGGCACCATTCCGAGCAGCATCTGCGTGTAGCTGGATACGCCCGTCAGCGGCGTGTTGACCTCATGGGCAACTCCGGCGGCGAGCAGTCCGATGCTCGAGAGTTTCTCGCTCTGCTGGAGCGATTCTTCGAGCTTGACGCGTGACGAAACGTTCTCAAGCACGATGATCCCGCCCGTTTGTTCGCTTGAGACCGAGCGGAGCGGCGCGACCGCTACGTTGAGGATCAGCGGATTGCCAGCCGCATCGCGAGCGTGGAGCTTATATGCATTGCGGATCTCGGTCAGGTGCCAGCGGCCCTTGCCGAGTATGCTGTTAAGGTTCGCTGCGAACGCAGGGTCAAATACGTCATCTACGCACTTACCGATCACCTCGCCCCGCGACCGGTTCATCATCTCTTCGAACGTCGTGTTGCATCGCGTAATGCGGCCATCTTCATCAACGGCGAGCAGACCGACGTTGACCGACTCGACGATCGATTCGTTAAATTCTTTAAGTAGGGCCAACTCGGCGGTCTGCTGCTGCTGTTCCTGATAAAGCCGGCTGTTCTCGATCGCAACCGCGATGTAGCCCGAGATGGTCTTGAGAATTTCGAGATCCTCAGAGGACAAAAGCGAGCCGTCCTTTGCCCGGCCAAGCCCGATGACCGCGACCATCTTGCTCCCAACGGTACATGGGACGAAGTAGTGAAGCTCTTGCCGAACGCCGGCAAGCCCGCCGCCATTACCATTCGCTGGGGCGGCATCTTCGTTTATCTCGATCTGATCCGCACGGACGATGCCATTGGCGGCAGACTTTTGGCGAATGATCTGGCGGAAATCACGCGGGACCACATAGGCCTCGGTCAGCCCGACGGAGCGTGCGACACGATAGCCGCCGACAGCACTTCGATCCTCAAGGAAAACGGCGACCTTCTCCACATCGAGAACCTCGACAAGCCTTTGCGAGAGCGACTCAATAAGCGGTTCGAGAGCGGTCGAGGCAGAAAGCGTCCGGCCAAAGTCGAGCAAACCGCGGCGAAGATCGTACCGCTCGCCATAGAAGAATCGGTTCGCCCGCTCCTGAAGGAAATTCTTGAGCGGCTCGCTGAGCATCACGATGGCCGCCATAGCAACGATGGCGATGACCGCACGGAGCGTTATCTCCGTTGTCGAAAGGTCGTTGCCGACGGCGAGGAAAACAAGCCCGAGAGCGACGGCCCCGATCATCATCGCGATGGCGAGCGTCGTCATCGCATAGACAAGTGCACGGCGAACGACGACGTCAACATCCATCAGGCGATAACGCACAACGGAGTGGCCAAAGCTGAACGGGATCAGTGCTAGCGGAAGCGTTGAAAGCGCCGAGGTTACGATATCGTCCGGCAGATAGATGAACTGCCGCGTCAATTGCAGCCCGATGATCGGGACGACCGAGGCGATAGTGCCCCACATCGCCCATTTCAGCCGTTGGCGGACAACCGCCTGCGTGCTTGTCAAAAACCGCCAGAGCAGGATCGCCGCACCGACGGCAACGCCGATAGCGAAGTGGCCGACCATCAGGGAGTTAAGTAGCGGAAATACCCGAAACGACGCCATCGTCGTTGTGAAACCGACCGCCGTAGAACTCGGCAAAATCAGCGGCAAAAGGGCAATTACGATAACCGACGTCGCGATTATGGCCCCAGGCGCATATGTTGCTATGGTCTTCCAGCGGGCTTCGTCAAAGACCTCGCTCCGCACCGGATAACGCAAACAGAAATGTACGAACAACGGGGCAAACGCGATAAACGCAAGCCAATCGATGATCTGGATGGCGAGGTCAAAATCCTGCCCAAACCCGAGTGAACTGTAAACGTGAAAAACGAATGCCGCCAGACATACCGTGGCAAAATGGAGAATGAAAGGAGCCTGGCTGCCCTGCTTAAAGAGAACGAAAACCCCGACACCGAGCCACACAATGCCCACGATCATCAGAAAAATGAGCGAGGCAGGCCAGCGGGGAACGGTGTCAATGTTTCTCAGGTCCGCAAAGTAGCGGTTATCTTCGAACGAGAAGGAACGCTTCTCGAAAAAGTACGTAAGGCTGCCGCCGACACCTGCCGCTTCGAGGTACATCGGAACGTCGGCCGTCGAGACGACCTCGTCGAAATTGGTGCCGTCGAGGCTGATCGAAAGCAGCCTATCTCCCGGCGAGATGCCCGCCCGCGAGGCCGCAAGTCCGCGTTCAACGCGTTCGGCGTAGATCCCGTCGGCCTTTTCTACCCAGAGAACGCCATCGGTTGGCGGAAGCTGGTGCGTAGCCCTTTGAGACAAGTTGAGTGCACCGCCGGCAACGAAAAATATCGTCGCCAGCAGCCACATCAGGCTCCAACTTGTGAAGATGCTTCGCTTCATCGGGAAGCCGCAACTGAGGCTAAAAAATATAAAAAGGCAACTCTTATTCCAACTCTCAGTCTCTATCGTATAAAGCTAAATCTAGGAAAACAGGCGGGTTAGGGGCGATGAAAAATAGGAAGCCGCACCTGGCGGTCGCATGCAATCCATTTTTTTGCTTTTCAATCCAATATTTCGGAGTCAGGCGATCCTCGGCATTCTGCGAAAAGGCAGATAAAATGCTGGCAAAATCTATATTTTGAGGTGGTTAAAACCGCACAAGGATACTGCCCCGGACCATCCGGCGTTGCGAGTTCAGGCTAAGGGTTCCTTCCGGGCCGGTTGTCGTGTTCTGAAGGTCAAAGATGTTGCGGGCATCCAGAATCGCCTCGGCACGAAACGGCAGGCCAAGGTTCGGGAGCGACTGAGTAAGTACAACACTGAGGCCGGGATCATAGATCGCAAGCCTGCCGCGGAATGGGTCAACGGCAAAGACCGTCGCATTCGGCGAAAGCCGGAAGATCGTGCGGATATTGGTCCCCGGCCTGATATCGGTGTCAAGTTGGCCAAAGACCGAATGGAAGATCGATTCTTCAAAAAGCGATGCCGGATCCTGAATTCCTTCGCCCGAAAGCCGTTGGCCGGTGCCGAAGCTATAACCGCCCGACAGATTCATCCGGCCGCTAAGCCTGCGTGCATAAACGACCCTGAAGCCGCTTGCATTGCCCTGTTGATTGCCGGCGATCTCGCTGCCCTCAATCGTCGCAGAGCCGAACGGCATACCGATGACCCGAACGCCGCGGGCGAGCGTTCCATCGAAAAATGCGGTCGCCTCGAGGCTCGAACTATTATCAAGAACGCGTTCGATGCCAAACTCAAGTCGACGCGAATTGTTCATCAGCGGTTCGCCATCCTCGATGACAAAATCCTCGACGAATGCGGGTTCGCGGAACGAGATCTGCGCGTCCTCAAGGGCGATCTCGCGTGCCCATGTCCTTTCGTCGGTCTGGGTGGTGAAGGCCGAGCGGAAGCGGGTCTTTGAGTCGATGTCGTATTGAAAGCCCAGCCGCGGAGCGACAACAAAATCATCGCCCGCACCGGTGAACCGCGAATAATCGATCCCGTAAACAAAGATGATGCCCTCACGGATCTTCCATTCGTCGATCGCACGGAACGAGAACTGGCCGAGCGATTCCTCCCGCTCGCCGGTCGTCAACGTTCCGAGCTCGCCAAATGATGTGACGAACCGCAGCGTGTGGGATAGGTTCGGGCGATAGGTTAGCTGTGTATCGAGCCGCTTAGGTGCATTTCTGCCGACCGTTGCTTGGCCTGCGAGGATCAGGTCGGTTTTCTCGTTAATGGCGATATGGGTCGCAACGTTAACTCCAGCGTAATTCCCACGTGCGGTTGATGCGGCAAAAGTTTCGGCGATAGTCTGGCCGGGCTTGAGATTTATCGATCCTGCCTCATCTTCATGCGAAGCGACCTCAGCCTCGGCCGGTTCATTTACACCTTCCTCCACGGGAAGATCACCCTCGGTGTTCAAATAGATCGATCGGCCCATCTGCGATGAGCGGATCACCCACTTGGGGTTTGAGCGGTCGAGCTTTCGTTCGGGAAGTGTATTACCGCTGCCGGCACGAGCCAGCTTGAATCCGAAATCTTGTTCCGATGCCCGGCCGACCTCGACCTGCGGCAACGTTGCCGGGTTGAAGCCCTGAGCGACCGCGAGCACAGTGTATTTACCGGGAATAATGCGAAGTGTGTAGCTTCCGTCGGCTGCCGAGCGTGCCTGCCGGAGCAGTTTTGAAGTGCCAAGACGGAAGATGGCAACGACCGCATCTGCGATCGGCTTGCCCGCCTCATCGCGGACGATACCGCGGATCAAGCCCAGATTGCTCGTTCCCGAAGAACCCGCGAACTCCGCCGTCCCTTCTTCGGCAAAGGCAGGCAGAGCCGTGCCGAACGCCAACGAAATGAGCAGAACCGAGTTTATCGCTTTGGTAATGAGTTGAGCCATATCAGGTCTTCAACGTCGGGAGCGGGCCAAACGCGTGAGCATCATCGAACCGGAGAAAATCGGACGAAACCACTACAACCCCCGATTTTCTAGTTATTCGAACTAAGTGTCAAGCCGAAATTAGACAAGTCAGCGCGTTCTACGATGCATAAAACTTGACAAAGTTTGCCCTTGGGCTAGAATTAACCTTGCTTTTCAGCATCCATGCGGAGACGTGGCTGAGTGGCTGAAAGCGGCGGTTTGCTAAATCGTTGTACCCTAATCCGGTACCACAGGTTCGAATCCTGTCGTCTCCGCCATTAAGATCTTGAGGCCGGTCGTCAGTGGTCAGTGGTCAGAACTTTCTGCCGCAGGCCTTTGCCGACCGGTTATTATTTATTATGAGTGTCCGAGTTCGCTTTGCTCCGTCGCCTACGGGCTATCTTCATATCGGTTCCGCACGGACCGCACTTTTTAACTACCTTTACGCCCGCAACACCGGCGGCAAGTTCCTTTTAAGGATCGAGGATACCGACCTCGCCCGCTCGACCGAGGAATCGACCCGGTCGATCATCGAGGGGCTCGAGTGGCTCGGATTTGCACCGGACGAAGAGATCGTCTTTCAGTCAAACAATGCGGATAAGCACCGTGCGGCGGCTCTTCGTTTGCTCGAAGAAGGCAAAGCCTATCGCGACTTTACGCCGAAAGAAGCTCCGACCGACGCGAACGTAAAGGATGCGATAAAGCAGCGTGCCCGTGAACAGGGCGGCGATAAGAACATGCGCGATAACCCGTATCGCGATCTATCGCAGGAAGAAAGCGACGCCCGAGCCGCCGCCGGCGAGCCTTTTGCCATTCGGCTGAAAGTGCCGGCCGAGGGCAAGACGGCGTTCGAAGACCAGGTCTATGGCCTGCAGGAGCGCGACTATTCCGACACCGAGGACCTTGTCCTGCTCCGCTCGGACGGCCATCCGCTCTATAACCTAGCCGTCGTCTGCGATGACATCGAGATGGAGATAACGCACGTCATCCGCGGCCAAGACCACCTGACGAACACGCACAAGCAGGTTTTGATATACGAGGCTCTTGGTGCCGAGCCGCCTGTTTTCGCTCATCTGCCGCTGATCATGGCGCCGAACAAGGGCAAACTCTCAAAGCGCAAGCACGGCGAGGTCGTTTCGATGACGACATACCGCGATGCCGGATTCGTCGCGGCGGCATTTCGCAACTTTCTCGCCCTTCTCGGCTGGTCGGCCGGCGAAGAGAAAGAGATCTATTCGATGGAAGAGCTGATCGAGAAATTTTCGCTCGACGGCATTCACCGCTCGAACGCCGTTTTCAATTTCAGCCAAGACGACCCACGCAAATGGACCGACGACAAGGCCATCTGGATGAACGCCGAATACATCCGCACGATGCCGCTCGACGACCTCTACCCGCTCGTCAAGGCAGAACTGAAGGCGAACAAGCTCTGGAAGGACGAATATGCCGACGACATTCCGGAGCCGGCTAACGGCTTAGAGCTAATAGCTAAAAGCTACACGGCAAATTCGCCGCTCGACTCGACCGCGTGGTTTCTTTACACCATCGATCTCATCCGCCAGCGGTTCTTTACGCTCAAGGATTTTTCCTCGCAGGGCCGTGCCTATTTCAGCGAGGATTTTGACTTCGACGCCGCGGCCATCGCCAAGAACCTGACGAAGTTCCCGGACCTCAAGGAATGGATGCCCGAACTCGCCGACCGCTTCGAAGCCGAGTTTGCCGCAAGCTCCCCTCCTTACGAAGGAGGGGTGGACGCCGCTTCGGGCGGACGGGGTGGTTCTCTGCCATTCAACGAAGCCAACATCGAAAACGTCGTCAAAGCCTTCACCGAAGAAAAAGGCACAAAGCTCGGCGTCATCATGAACGGAGCCCGCACACTCCTGACGGGCGTCGCAGTTGGCCCATCAATGCTCTCCGTCTTTGAGGTCATCGGCCTCGAACGAACACTAATGCGCCTCCGAAGCCAAGTGGCGTGGAGACTAGAGACGTGAAAGCGAAAAAGCTAGATTAATATATCGAAAAGTAACCTTGATCGGAGCCGATTTTTGAATTTGTCGCCAGAACAATTAAGTGAATTGCTAACTAGGCCTGAGAGCGAGTGTCTCGAATTTAAGGAGGCTCGGAACAGCTACGACTTCAACGACTTATGCAGGTATTGTGTCGCCCTAGCCAATGAAGGTGGTGGGCTTTTTGTTCTGGGCGTTAGTAACCAGACGCCACGGCAAATAGTCGGCACTTCCGCTTTCCTGGATTTGCGTAAGGCAAAGCAACAGCTATTTGAGAAGCTGAGAGTCCGGATTGAGGTTGACGAATTAGAAATCGAAGACAAACGGGTGGTCGCATTCAATATTCCCGGCCGTTCGATTGGCTCTCCGCTGGATTTTGAGGGCAGCTATTTGATGCGGGTCGGTGAAACATTGCGGCCGATGACTCAGGAGCAGTTGCGAAAGATTTTTGAGGAAGGAAAGCCGGATTTTCTTGCTGAACTTTCACTTGGTGGGTTGGACAGTGATGACATTGTGCGTTTGTTAGATACTCAAATCTATTTTGATCTACTTGGCGTCCCTTACCCAGCGGAACGTGGCGGAGTTCTTGAAAGATTTGAGGCTGAGGGCCTGATTCAAACAGGTCCTCATTCAATAGGAGTAACAAATCTAGGGGCACTTCTTTTTGCAAAGGACATAAATAAATTTCCATCAATTAAAGATAAAGCTCCCAGAGTGGTCACCTACGCGGGAACGAGTAAATTGGAAGTGATCCGGGATCGCATTGGCAATCGCGGCTACGTAGTAGCATTTGAGAATTTAATTGAGTATATAAATACTCAGATTCCATCTAATGAGGTTATCGGAAGAGTTTTTAGAGAAGAAGTAAGAATGTTTCCGGAGATCGCAGTTCGCGAACTCGTCGCTAACGCTTTGATTCATCAGGACTTCGATGAAACCGGAGCCTTCGTAGCCATTGAGATTTATAAAGATCGAATTGAGATCACAAATCCGGGGATTCCGCCGATTCAGCCCGACCGCCTAATTGACGGGTACAAGTCGCGAAACGTCGAGCTTGCTGACCTGATGCGTCGCTTAAAGATCTGTGAACGCCAAGGCAGTGGCATTGACAAAGTGATTTCGCTGGTCGAAACATGGCAACTGCCTGCGCCTGATTTCCGTGTTGGTGAACGGCGGTTTAGTGCCATTCTTTTCTCTCATATGCCCTTTGGCCGTATGGACAAGAACGACAAGGTCAGGGCTTGTTACCAACATTGCACGCTGAAGTATCTGATGAATGAAAAGATGACAAACCAATCACTTCGGGAACGATTCACCCTTAGTGAAGGTCAGTCATATCACGCTTCAAGGATCATCAGTGAAACGTTGGGTGCGGGTATGATAAAGCTGGATGACCCAGACAGCATGTCGAAAAGATATGCCAAATATGTACCTTATTGGGCTTAGACCTTATTTGCATGCAAATACAGAATCGACGCATGCACTCCGCCAACCTCCTTATTTACAATACTTTCCAATTTGCAGACAAACCATTTCCGCAACATAAATGAAAGCCCTTCTCGTATCCTTCGGCACGCGCGGTGATATTGAGCCGTTTTTGGCGGTGGGCGAGATACTCCGCGAGCGAGGTTGGGAGGTCGTTTGCCTTTTTCCGGAGCAGTTTCGCGAGGAGGTCGAGGCGATCGGGTATCGGTTCTACGGCTTTGACCCGGCCTTTCTTGAGCTGCTGAGAGACGCGGATGGCCAAAGGATCATCGGCGGCGGCGGTTCTCCTCTTGTCCGGATCAAAAGTTGGATCGCTCTGGCCCGAAAGGGAATGCGGCTCAATAGAGAATCCGGCGAGCTTCAGCAGCGAGTGTTGGCCGATGAATCGCCCGACCTTCTGCTTTATCACCCGAAAAGCCTCTTCAACATCATCTGGGCGATGGCAAATCCCGGCAAGGCCGTGCTTGTCAGCCCGCTGCCCGGCGTTGCCCATCCGCTTGCGGATTTCGGCCCGGTGTTCAAGGACCACGGCCGCCTGCTGAACCGGCTCGAGCATTGGATCGTGAATAACATCAAGGCCGCGACGGCACGCAGCTTTGCCCGCAAGTACCCGGAGGCTTACTCGGAGGTTGACACGTCGCTTTCCGCTATCCGCAACGCCTTTGTCCGCGATCAACCCGCCGTTTATCTCATCTCACCGAGCCTCTTCGATCGGCCCGCAGAT
>SXGQ01253869.1_pt1 | contig 11214 bp, 4 predicted proteins | sample 3178371 | NCBI WGS metagenome assembly SXGQ01 (sample SAMN11356859, study PRJNA531348) | freshwater metagenome | isolation source: freshwater sample F1-20 | place: China: Fuxian Lake, Yuxi | collected 2017-12-25 | reverse complement strand
TTGATGGCCCTCATGGGCACATGGGCCTTGGCCTCTCAAGTGGTGGGCGAGGTGACCCTCACCATTGGCAAATCCAACATTGACCGCGCTGCCGGCTCGGCAGAGCCCCAAAAAGGCGGCTCAGTTCAAGAAGGCGACGTCATTCGCACTTCCGACAACGGCCACGTGCACATTCGCTTCATTGACGGTGCCCGCGTCAGCGTTAGGCCCAACTCGGTGTTTCGCATTCACGAGTTCAAATACAGCCCCGCAGACCCCGCAGCTTCTGTGGTCCGCCTAAGCCTTGATTCTGGCGAAGCCCGCTCTATTTCTGGCGCTGCGGCCCAAGCTGCCAAAGAGCGCTTTCGTTTAAACACCCCTCTGGTGGCCATTGGCGTGAAGGGCACTGACTTCATCACGCAAGTTTCCAAAGACGTCATTCGGGTGACGGTCAATCAGGGCGCCATTGTCATGGCCCCCTTCGACAATTTTTGCAAAGCCGATACCTTGGGCGTGTGCACCACACCGCGTGCCAAAGAGCTGACAGCAGAAATGCTGGGCCAAGCCTTGGTTTACCGCTTGGGCACCACCGACCCCAGCTTCCAAAATGTCAGCAAGCCTGGCCAGTCTGACAACACCAAATTGCTGCTGCTAGACCGCCAAGTGCGCGATAGCGCCGACAAGCCCTTGGCCTCCGACACCGAAGCCAAAAACCCCCTCAATGCCGTTGGCAACAACCGCCTCATTTGGGGTCGTTGGGCGCGTGACCCAATTGCCAATGACAACCTCACCGTGCCCTTCTTAGAAGCCATGCGCGGCAACGAAGTCACTGTGGGCGATGGCTATTACTTCTTGTTCCGTGAGCCCAGCAACATCAATGTGTTGCCTACCCTCACCACCAAAACCGACTTTGGTCTCAAGTCGGCCTCGGCTTACTACCGCAATGCGGCCAATGAAATGGTGCCAGCCACGGTGTCGGGTGGCAATTTGTCCATCGACTTTGGCGCCAAAACCTTTGCCACCCAATTGGGCCTCAGCGCTGAAGGCACAGGTTTGCATAGCTTCAGCCAAACGGGCCAAATCAATTCCAACACGGGCATTTTCTTGGGCCGCTCTGGCCCCGAGGTCGCCCCAACCAGCAGCTTGGCAGGCGCCATCTCCTTAGATGCCCGCCAAGCCGGTTACTTGTTCAAAACCCAGGTGGGCCGTGGCAGCTTTGTAGGCGCCACCCTTTGGGGCCGTTAAGCCGTTGCATCATGAAAATAGAAGCACTGCTTAAAAAACCTCTTTGGCTGTATGCCGCGGTTTCGGCTTTGTCGGTGCTTGTCATGGCTTTGGTGTCGGCCGTGTGGTCGCCTCAATTGCACCAGTGGGAAGAGCGTTTGGCCAGCCGCACATGGTCTTTGGCCAACGCCGATGCCACCGAGCGCCGCGTGGTGGTGGTCGACATTGACGAAAAAAGCACCCAAGCCTTAGGCCCTTGGCCATGGCCGCGCGAGCGAGTAGCCACCTTGCTGTCGGCCCTAGATGCCTACAACGTCAACCTCAAAGTGGTCGATGTGCTGTTTGAAGGTGCCCAAGACCCAGCCCAAGATCAAAAGCTGTCGCAAGCCCTCAAGGCTGGCGCGCCTACGGTTATTTCTCAGCTGTTTGCGCTCAACCCGCAGGCACAGCTTAAGTCGGGCCAACTGGCCAGCGCCATGGGCGCATGTCCTGCCAATTCCCAAGCGGGCAACCTGCCCATTGGCACGCCAGCTTTTGGCTTCATGGGCACCGAAACATTGTTTGCGCAAAGCAGCGCAGGCGTGGGTCACATCACCCCCATCATCGATTCTGATGGCAGCATTCGCCGCGTGCCGGCGGTGGTTTGTTATGAGGGCCAAGCGTATCCCGCGCTGGCCGTTGCCAGTTTGGCCGCTGCCACCGGCGCACAGCCTGTTTGGCGCACCACCCAGGGTGGTTTGTTCAGTGCTGGCAGTGCCCAAATCTTGGACGTAGGTGGCTTGCAGTTGCCGCTAGATGCATCGGGCCAATTGCGCGTGTCTTACCAAATGCCCCGCGAAGGTTTTGCTGCAGTGTCTGCGGTCGATGTGCTGCAGGGCAAAGTACCTCCCAATATGCTCAAGGGAGCTTGGGTGTTGGTGGGCTCTACCGCCTTTGGTGGTGGCGATGCTGTGCCTACACCCCAAGGCGGCGCAGTGGGCGGCGTTGAAGTTCATGCCCAATTGATGTCGGCAGCCTTAGATGCGCGCACACCCTTTGTGCCAGCTTGGGCGCCTCTATGGCCCTTGGCCACAGGCCTGTTGGCCTTGCTTGTGCTGGTTTTTTCCTTGCGATCCGCTGGCTCCAAAGCCGCTGTGCTCATGCCTTTGGTGGCCATGGGCACAGGCGCTGCCATCTTTGGCGCTCATGCGGTTTTGTTGCTAGGTTGGCACCAGTGGTTGGGTTGGGGTCAGCCTGTTTTGTTTGTGGCTTTGGCGGCCATCCTGCTAACGGCCTCTGAAATGCTGCGCGTGCGCGCCGAGCGCGAGCGCTTGTTTGAAAACCTGTCCAGTTACTTGCCCGAGGGCGCTGCCCGCCGCGTGGCCTTTGAAGGCCCAAGCGCCCAGGTGGTGGCAGAAACCCGTGAAGCCACCGTCATGTTGGTGGACCTGCGAAATTTCTCGGCCTACTGTGAAGCGCGCGCCCCAGAAGACGCCGCAATGGTGCTGCATTTGTTTTACACCACTCTAGACCGCATCGTGACAGAGCACGGCGGCGTGGTTGAGCAAATGGTGGGCGATGGCCTAACAGCCGTTTGGAATGGCTCTAGCCCCTGCAACCAGCACGCCCAAAAAGCTTTGCTAGCGGCCGAAGTCATTTGGAAAGAGGGCGTGGCCCAGTTGCCCAAGGTGGCTTCCAGAAAAACACCGCCCCTAGACATTGGCATTGGCATTGAAACTGGCCCCGTCATGGTGGGCTCGTTTGGCCCCGCCCGCCGCCGTGTGCACACCGTCATGGGCGAAGCTGTCAGTGTGGCGGCCCGTCTAGAAAAACTCACTTCAGAGCTGGGCTACCCCGTTTTGGTGGGCCCTCAGGCCTTGGCGCAGTCGGGCTTTGCCGATGTGCACAAACTGGGCGACTTTTTGCTGGCTGGCATGCGCACACCCCGCACCGTCTATGCTCTGAAAATTGAGGTCGATCCATCGCACCTCCAGCTGGTCTCTGGTTTGGACGCAGGATTTACGTCTGAAGTCAGTATGATCCGTTAATCTTTATCAATTCTCATTTTTATCATTAACGCTTTGCAGATGAGTCGGTCTGGTCAATGGGTGCGCGCTTTGAAGCTTGCACCAATGGCAATGTTGCTGGGCATGTTTGCGCCCAGTGCATGGGCTCAAGCTGCGTGCCCTGCTGCAGCTGTGTGGCAGCAAGCCAGCCTAGAGCGGCTGTCTCAGTGGGCCGAAGCTTGCGATGCGAATGCGTTTTTTCATGCGCACTGGGGCGCTGTGTTGTTGGCTCAGGGCCAAACCGAGGCTGCCGCGGTGGCCTTAGAAAAGGCCTTGCTTCTGAACCCCGATTTGCCTGGCGCCCAGCTTGACTATGCGCAAGCCTTGGCACAAATAGGCCTTAAAGGCTCTGCCAGAGCCATGCTGAAAGAAGTCTTGCAAAGACCCGACATTCAGCCCACCCTAAAAGCCAAGCTGTTGCCTGCACAAACCGCCTCTGCTGGCGCTTCAGCCCTAGATTGGCAATGGAGCAGTTTGTTGCAATCTAGCTATGGGCATGAGAGCAATTTGAACAGCGCCACCTACACTGACAACCTCACGCTGTATTTGTCCAATGGCCCTGTAACCTTGGGGCTGAGCGACAACGTTAAACCGATGTCTGGCAACGCTTTAAAAAGCTCTGTGGCCTTGCAGGGCAGCTTAAAAGGCCTAGGCATCCACGAGCTTTCGGTCAATGTGGCTTTTGCTAACAAAGCAGGGGCTGCCAGTGAGGGTGGTAACAACCAAACTGCCGAAGGCGCCATTCGGTACAGCCAGCCCTTGGCGGCAGGCCGTGCCTCGGGCACATGGCAAGTGGCCTTAGGCGGCACGCAGTTTTGGCTGGGCAATCAAACAGCCTATGCCGACAAAGGCCTGCAGCTCAAGTTCGCTTGGGATTCCTTAGGGGCGTCTTGCAAGTGGGCGCCTGCCATAGGGCGAATCGACCAAGATTTTCCGCAGGCAAACAGCTTGAATGGCGTGTACACCTACGGCCGGCTAGACTGGGTTTGCAACAAGAGCCAAAACCAAGAAACACACGTGGCTTTTGGGGGTGGGCAAGACAAGGCGCAGACCTCTAGCCGCCCAGGCGGCAACAGGCAAAGAGCAGATGTGCTGGTGCGCCACGAACAAATTGTGCGCATGCCTTGGATAGCCCCCATCACAGGCCAATTGTCGGCTTGGATGCGGTATGCTCACAGTCAAGACAGCATGGCCTACAGCGAGCTGCTAGGCGACCTAAAATCTAGTACGCACCGCACAGATTTAGGCCTAGGATTTTGGGCGCCAATAGAAAAACAATGGTTTGCGGGAGTCAACCTTGAAGCCACTTCACAAAGATCGAATAACACTTTGTTTAATTTGAAGAATTCTGGTGTTTACGTAGGTTTGAGGTGGGTGAATGATTGAAATTGCGCGAAACGCCCTAATAACACGTTGTTTTTTTGCAAATATGTGTTTTCGTTATGTTCTATGTGACTCAAATCACAAAAAAACGGGTGAAAAGTCTTCTACAATCCCTTCACCGCGAATTAATGGGCTTCCTCTATTGGGAAATCCGTTGATGTTTATTTAATTTTTGAAAAGGAGAAAGTCAATGAAAAGATCTTGTGACAAGACTTTCACGCTTACTACGAGCAAATTTCAAGCTCACCCTCCTCAGAGCGTATTAGGACTTTCCCTAGTGCGCTCTGTCGAGTGTGGGCTTTTTGCTTAGCTCGCACTCGGTTTCTTTGCAAAGAAATCTCGTTTTTTATCAGTAAACCCTAAAAAGGAAATCTCAAAATGGCAATCTCCACGAATGGACTGCAACTTGCTCGAATCGCCGGTGCTGTATTTAACCAGCAACTGAGCGCATCGGACTACTCAGAAATCTTGGCCGCTAACAAAACAGCTGCCGAACTGGACGCATGGGCTAATGCTGCCCTTGCTGCTCAGTTCAGAAACAAAACAACTACCGACATTGCAAAGGCAGTTTTGGAAAACGTTGGTCTTTCCTCTGTAGCTGGTTTAGAAAACTGGGTCGCTGGTCAGTTGAACGCTGGCGGCGGTGTGGCTAAAGCTGGAGCAACCATGCTCGCCATGTTGAACGATTTCTCCAACATGACAGCAGATGCCACTTATGGCGCGGCTGCTACTACTTTCAACCAGAAGTCTACTAATTCACAAGCCCTATCACAGACAGCTGGAACAACCACTGGCACATTCGCCAATGTCTCTACTGCAGTCCCAAGCACACCGTTTACATTGACAACTGGTGTGGATCTCAAAACAACTGGCGCTGGTGCAGACACTTTCACTTCTGTAAATCCTACAGCTGCCACAACAACATTGACTGCTGGCGACAACCTTGACGGCGGTGCAGGCAGCGATACCTTGAGCATCACATCCGCAGCAGAGATGACTCTAGGCGGTGGCGTGACCATGAACAACATTGAGAACGTTACTGTTTCTGCCTCAGGTGGTGCTTTGACTCTTGATGCGGCCCTGATGACGGGCATTACATCAGTAACTAACAGTGGCTCTACAGCCGCAGTGAGCATCAACAACCTCAAAACATTAGTTCCTGTTGGCGTAACTGCAACAGCCACAAACACTACAGTTACTTTTGCTACTGCTGTAACAACTGGTACATCTGATGCAATTACAGTTAACTTGAATGGTGCTAACTCTTCAGGTGCGGCAACATCTACAGTGAATGTAGCCGGCTTTGAGACTGTCAACGTTGCATCATCTGGCTCTGCGTCTGGTGCTACTACTAACACTGGCGTTACGATTGACAGCACAACATTGACAACATTGAACGTCACTGGAACTGCCGCTACAAAACTCGTTGCCAATTTGGTCGGCGCTTCAGCATCAGTAACAGGTACTGTGACATCTGACGATGGTGCGCATGATGTGAACATCACTGGTCGTACCGTGACTGATAAGTTGTCCGTTTCCATGGGTGGCGGTAACGACACCCTTCGTGTTGGCACAGTTTCTGCCGCTCACACCATCGCTGGTGGCGAGGGTGCAGACACATTGCGTTACTCTGGAACCGATGCTATTGCATTGGCTGCTACAGCTAACATTTCTGGTATTGAGACAGTGACCCTCACAGGACCAGCCTCATTTGCGATGACTGGTGCAGGCGTAACTACTGTTAACTACACAACTGCTCCTGCGGGCGCTACTTTCGGTGGCTTGAGCACGGGTGGAGCCATTGGTTTGAACGTTGGTGGCTCAATGACAGCGGCTGCCGCTGGTGCTGCTGCTACAGCAACTTCTACAGCAGTTACTACTGCTGCTACGTACTCCGGTACGGCTGACAGCTTGACAGTTAATGTAGGTCTGACAACCACATCGACTGGTGTTGCTGCATCAACAGTCTCTGCCATTGGTGTTGAGTCTGTCGTAATCAACAATTTGACAGCTTCTGGCGGTACAGAAGGCCGTACAATTACGTTTGCCGATACAACAGCTACAACAGGAGCTACCAAGTCACTCACAGTGAACAGTACCAGTGGTACTGGCACAATCACTGCTGCCTTTAGCCCTACAGGAACTTCAGCTCTAACTAGCGTGAATATGTCCGGTGTTGCCGGTTCTGCGGTTTTTGCATCGGGTACAACAACTGTGGGTATTTCCATCACTGGCGGCGTAGGTGCTGACTCACTAACAGGCGGTGCAGGAGCTGACACCATCCTTGGTGGAGAAGGTAACGACGTTCTCGGTGGCGGTTCTGGTGCTGACTCAATTGATGGTGGCAACGGCACAAACAGCATTACTGGCGGTGCAGGGGCTGACACAATGACTGGTGGTACAGGCGTTGACACGTATACGTTTGCATCAAACCAAACGACTGCGTCTACTCCAGTGCTCACATCCACTACAAGTGCGACAGATACGATTACTAACTTTACGTCCGGGACAGATAAGATCAGCATCACTGGTTCTTATGCCCCTACAAAGTTCTTGGGTAACTTCACAACTATTCAAGCGGCTTTGAGCGACCAAGCTAGCTCTAACGGCCAGGCATTTGCTGCTGCATTCGTCACTTCTGAAAACACACTTTACGTGTTCCAAAACACTACAGGCTTGTTGCATGTAGATGACTTGGCAGTCAAGATGACTGGCGTAACAACCATGGCTTCTAGCGACTTCTTCTTGGGCTCAATCACTGGTGGTAATACCATTACCTTGACTGGTACTGCAGGTGGATCTATTACCACATCTGCCGCATCGTTTGTTGGTGCTGCAGAAACAACTGCTGGTACAAACACGCCATCTGGTTCAGTGCTCACTACATCAGCAAACGACACCATCACAGCCAACGTAACTGCAATTCCAAATGCAACAACAACTTTGACTGGTGGTACAGGTAACGATACATTGGCTCTGTCAATGACTGCTGGCTCTGCTGGTTATACATTGCCATCTACGGTAACTGAATTCGAAGCAATTACCATGGCTAACATTACAGCTACCTCAGCAGCCGGAAGTATATTCAGTTTAACTTTGTCTTCTGGTAACGTTGCTGCTAATACTACGTTAAGTGTTACCAACAACAACACTGCAACCGCATTTGATGGTACTTTGACTGCTACTGGTACTGTGTTTACTGGTACAAATGCTTTAGATACTGCAACTAAGAGGCTTAATTACACAGGTGCAGCCGGCCATGACTCAGTTACTGGCGGTGTAGGCAATGACACAATTGACGGTGGTGCAGGTAACGACACTTTGGTTGGTGGTGCAGGTAATGACTCTTTGTCTGGTGGTGCAGGTAATGACACGTTCACAATGGGAGCGAACTTGACATCAGCTGATGCGATTATCGGTTCCACGGGTATAGCTGATGCATTAACGTTCACAAATCCTGCTACTGTCAATCTGACAATGCTTGACAACGTAACTGGTGTTGAAACTATTACTTGGACCTCTGTGTCCGATGCTGGCGGCTCTGCAGCGCAACGTGCCTTGAACTTCTTGCAACCCGCAGCACTCTCACCTTTCGCTGTAGATACTGCAACACGTGTTATCACCAACGCAGGCGCATTCAGCTCAACAGTTGATTTCACTAACGTTACTGGTGGCTCTATCAGCTACACATCAAGTACCCTTAACGATTTAATCACTGGCTCTAATACACTTGGAGATACTTTGGTTGGTGGTGATGGTGCTGACACGATTGTTGGTTTGGGTGGTAATGACACAATTACTATTTCAGTCGGCGATACCTCTGTCAACGGTGGCACAGGTGATGATTCAATTACAGCAGGCGGCACATTAACAGTAGCCGACACTATTGTTGGTGGTACAGGTAATGACACCTTGTTTGTTTGGGACGACACTACTACTACAGACTGGGATAACGTTACAGGCGTAGAAACAATTGTCTACGGTACCTCTTCTGCTGCCTCTGCCATTGTCATTACAATTAGTGATGCGGGTGGATTCGATGCAGATACAACTGCTGTTACCATTCAAACGCAACAAGCATCAGATACAGACACCTTGCTCTTTACTGGTACGAACTTAGGTCGTGGGGTAGTTATAACTGCTGGTGCTGGTGTCGATACTTTGATCGGTGGTGCTGGTAATGACACTATCAATGGTGGTGCTGGAGCCGATGCGTCTATTAATGGCGGTACTGGCAATGATAGCTTGACAGGTGGAGAGGGCTCTGACTTCATCTTGCCAGGTGCCGGCAATGACACAATCGTTTTGACCGAAACTACATCTTTAGTTGATACCGTTCGCTTTAGCGAAGGTGGCTCCTCCAACGTTGATACTATTACTGGCTTTGTAGTTGGTACCGATATTATCAATCTTGATATCGGAAACCTTACGTTAGTGGGCTCACTGCTGGGTGCAAATCCGACCTTCTCAGGTACAGCAGGATCCGATGTGACTGCATCTGAAGTTATGGTTGTTGTGACTGCTGCTGCTAGTGCGGGTACTATCAATGCATCAGGAGCAAAAGGTGTTATCAAATTCACAACTGGAGCCGCAACTGTACAGTCTGCTATTGGTACATCCTCTGTGACTGTTGCAAATATTGCGGGAGTGGAGGTGGTTGCCGGTGTGTGGTACGACAGTGTTAACCAACAGGCTGTATGGGTTGCAATTAATGCTCAAGCTGATGGCACAGCAGATAATGTTACTGCAAATGATGTGTTCGTCGAAATCGTTAGGGTCGGTATGACGTCGGGCGATTACGCTACTTACACCATTGCAGCTACTGGAGCCCAATTCTCCTAATTTCAGTTTGCTTCTTACGAAACCTATCCCTTCGGGGGTAGGTTTTTTTGTTGGACCTAGGAATTGCTCGTACACTTGACATGCAAATTTTTCCAGAATTTAATGGAATTGAAAGTGCTTAAAAGAGTAGATGAAAGATCTGCGCGAGAGAAAGAGTTGTTAGAGATATAGAAACATATTGAATTTCTGAAACTCAAAGAAACTAGATTAACCTAAATATAAATACAGAAATAGCTCACATCAAATAGTTTTAAATATCACCTAATACTCATTAATTTAGTGCAATTAAGTATTAGTAACAAAAGATTAGCGTTAAATCAATGAAATATTTAATAATATTAATTATGAATAAAAAAATAAAAATAATACCGCAAATTATGAATGGTATAAATGGCTCTAGTGACGATTTGAATGCTTTAAAAACAAATTTAAATGAAAACAAAAGACTGCTTAACAATCTTAATCATTGGGGAGCAGATAATTTAATTACTTTTGGTAAAAATTTAAGTTTCTTAGACGATGAGTTACTAATGCAGTTGGTATTTAAACATGCAAAACATGATTATGATAAGGCGATTATATGGCGAACGCATATATTAACTTGGGCTGCAAAAAGTGCCAGCAAAATCCGAGGAGATTTTGTAGAATGTGGGGTGCACATGGGGTACACAATGGCAGTGATATCAGATTATGTAGATATTATAAATTTAAATAAATTATATTGGGGCTACGATTTATTTGAAGGGAATCATTACTCCTCGTTAAATATTAAAAATTTAAATCCTTTTGAATTTGTTAAGAATCAATTTATTGAAAATAATAATATTAAATTAATTAAAGGTTCAATCCAAACTTCGATGCTAAACACTGGTCCTGAAAAGGTTGCCTTTCTGCATCTTGACCTTAATTCTGCCGCTGCTGAGGAGGCGGCTTTAAAGCATTTTTTCCCAAAACTTTCAAGTGGAGCACTTATCGTTTTAGATGACTATGGATGGTTAAATTATAAAGATCAAAAAGACATGGCGGATCAATTCTTCCTGGAGAAGAAATTAAGCGTTGTTGAGCTGCCAACAGGTCAAGGAATTGTAATTGTAAATTAACATTTCAATTTCATAATGAAAATTAATTAATAGTATATGAATGAAAAAATTTCATTAGTAATAAGTTTAATTAATAAAAATAAACTTGACGATGCATATAATTTATGCAGCAAAGTATTGGCAGGCGATGGCAAAAATATTGATGCATTACATTTAATTGGTTTGATATTGCATAATAAAAAAAAATACAAATCTGCAATTCATTATTTCAATAAAGCATTAAAAATTAACCCTCATATAGCTGAATTCCAGAGTAATCTAGGTAATTCATATCAAAGGCTAGGTGACTATGGGACGGCCATAGTGAGCTTTAATAAAGCTATCAAATTAAACTCAAAATTATTCGAGGCTTACTATAATCGTGGCAACGCTTTCGTAGAGCTAAGACAGTTGAGCGCAGCCGAGTCTAGTTATGAGCAAGCATATCGGCTCAAGCCGGATCATGACTATCTATTTGGCTTCCTGCTGTATACGAGGATGAAGCTTTGCTACTGGCGTGATTTTGACCGCAATGTGGCTGAGCTAATTCGTAGAGTACAAATCAGCGGCAAATCTCCCCCCCTTTTCTCAATCCTTGGTTTAAGCGGTTCACTGTCTGTGCAAAAGCAGGTGGCGCAGATTGCCTGTGCGAATCAGTATCC
>SXGQ01480699.1_pt1 | contig 11215 bp, 5 predicted proteins | sample 3178371 | NCBI WGS metagenome assembly SXGQ01 (sample SAMN11356859, study PRJNA531348) | freshwater metagenome | isolation source: freshwater sample F1-20 | place: China: Fuxian Lake, Yuxi | collected 2017-12-25 | reverse complement strand
GGTGATGCTATGAAAGGCTCAGTTGGAAGGTCTTTAACTCCTAAAGAATCATTGTGGAAAGATATAATTTTAGTTTATCTAGTTCTATGGATATTTTTGAGTCAATGGATTATTCAACCGAATACGAGAAAGCAAAACTTAATTTATTCGATTTCTTCTATCGTTTTAATCTCATTTTTTGCTTGGGTTTTTGTTTGGGGATTCCCAATTTTATTCGGTATTTTGGTTTTATTGGGCGCTTTATGGATAGTAAGAGCAGGAGGTAAAATTTTAGGCAATTATGGAGGCGCTGCAACTATTGTGACACTAATTTCTGTTTTATTTATTTCGTATGTTTTGATGTATGAGCCATTAAAAGATTACAGACCCTATGCAGTTGGAAGTAATTTAATTCAAAAAATGCATGATGGAGTTGAAGGTAAATATGAGAGTTTATTGGTTTATAAGAATAATAAGACTGGAGCAACTAAAGAATACTCATCAACATCAAAAGAATATGTAGATTCAAAGATTTGGGAGAAAAAAGATTGGGTATATAAGAGTATGATTCAAAAAGCAATTATTGAAACGAAATTACCTTCTATAAATGATTTTGACCCATTTATTAATATGGATGAGATTAGTAAAGATGAGTTGGCTTTACCTTTTGTCAAAAAAGCATTAGCAGCTGATTCTGAGATAGCTGAGTTATCTATCAAAGATCTGATTTTAAAGAGTAAAACTATTTTAATGGTTTCTTCAAAAAATCTATCAAAAGCAAGCAAGCATGAAATTGGGCAATTAAAATCTATTTATTATGGAAGTGTAAAAGCGAAAATTCCGTTTGTTATTGTTTGTAATGCTTCAAGAAATGAAATTAATCATTTTAAGAAGAAATATAATTTCAAAGTTCCAATTTTTGTAAATGACGAAAAAACGTTAATGGCTGTTTCAAGGTCTAATCCAACTTTATTGGTAATAAAAAATGCAGTTGTAAAAGGGAAATATCCTCATAGAGCATTACCTACCTTCGATTGGTTAAAAACAAATATTTTATACAAAAAATGAGAAAGAAAATAGTTGCAGGAAATTGGAAAATGAATTTAGTGTCATCAGAAGCAAATTCATTATTTGATTCAATTTCAGAAAATTTAGCTGATGAATTAATCCCTACAATTATGGTATTTCCACCTTCACTATTTGTTTCTCAGTTGAAACAAAAAGGGAATTCTAAAATTGAAATAGGTGTTCAGAATTTTTACCCAAAAGATAAAGGCGCTTTTACTGGAGAAATTTCTGTGGCTCAAGTAAAAGATCTAGGCTTGTCACAAGTTTTGATTGGGCATTCAGAAAGAAGAGCTTATTTCAATGAAAGTTCTTCTTTTTTAAAGGACAAGGTAGATGCTGCACTTTCTTATAAATTAGGTATCGTTTTTTGTTGTGGAGAACCACTTGAAATAAGAGAAGCAAATTCTGAGTTGAGCTATGTTAAAAATCAATTAGAAGAAAGTTTATTTCATTTAAGTGAAACTGAAATACAAAAATGTAGTATTGCTTACGAACCAGTTTGGGCTATTGGGACAGGGATAACTGCCACAACTGAACAAGCAGAAGCTATGCACAAAGAAATTAGAAAATGGTTGGCTGAAAGATATTCAAATGAAGTTGCTGAATCAATTTCGATTTTATACGGTGGAAGTTGTACTGCAGTAAATGCAAAAGAACTTTTTTCTTGTCCAAATGTGGACGGAGGTTTAATAGGTGGTGCAGCTTTAGATAGTACTACTTTTTTACAAATTGCAAATTCATTCTAATGGATTACATAGAATTAACAATAGATTTAGCACCTAGAAATCCATGGTCTGAAATATTGACTGCTGAATTATCAGAATTGGGGTTTGATAGTTTTGTTGAAACAGAAACAGGGATTCAAGCATATGCACCAGTTGAAGGTTTTGATATGGATTTTATTGTTAAAAACTCCCTTCTTTCAAGAGAAAATAAAGATATTAAGATTGAATTTGAAAAAGTTATTATTCCACATCAAAATTGGAATGCTCAATGGGAATCAGATTTTCATCCTGTTGAAGTAGAGGATTATTTGACAATCATAGCTCCATTTCATTCTAAAGAAGATAAAAAAGGAATGATTGTGGAAATACAACCACAAATGTCATTTGGAACTGGTCATCATCAAACAACTTGGTTAATGTCTAAATTTCTTTTTGAAATTGGCCAATTGCCTGATTCAGTTCTGGATATGGGAACAGGTACAGGTGTATTAGCTATAATTGCAGAGAAATTAGGGGCTAAAAATATTCTTGCGATTGATATTGAAGATTGGTCAGCTGTTAATGCAAAAGAAAATTCTGAGCGTAATAATTGTTTGGAAATAGAAACATATTGCGGTGATATAGAATTAATTGAGGGTAAATCTTTTGGTTTGATTATTGCCAATATCAATAAAAATGTTTTAAAAGCTCAAATTCCAAGTTATAGTAAAACACTTAAAGTTGGTGGTACACTTTTATTGAGTGGTTTTTTTGAATCAGATGCTGATGAAATGATTAAGTTCTCAAATGCTCATCAATTAAAAATTGTAAAAGTATTTACAAAAGAAACGTGGTCAGCCATTCAATTAATTAAAGAATAAAAGGTTTAAATTTAATTCTTCCTATTATGTTTAAAGTAATAAGTATATTAGTTTTTAGTATAATTTTTAGTTCGTATGTTTTCGGACAAACTTTTTCATATGATAAAGAAAAATTCACAAAAGAATTTGAAAAATCACTCAATGATTTTGGGCGAGGTGAATTTAAAGATTTCGCAAAGAGGGATTTGCCTTATTTACTTTTAGAAACCTCTGAATTCCCGAACGATTTTTTCCAGAAAATGGTTTCTACTTGTAATTTAATGGAAGCTAAAAGGATGCAACCTTTTCCTGAAATTTATAATTATGTATTTTCAGTTTATTCATTAATTAAAGGAAAGCAAACTTCGGCTAGTTTTAATGCTTGGCAAAGTTCCGTAGATAAAATGTTGGATGCGAAAAATGTAAAGAAATTTGAAGATTTTATAGGATTTTCAGCATTGTATTTTTCTAGAAACATTTTGTGTGATAATGCAAATTTTGATTGGTATTATTTAGGAGGTCAATATTCTTTTGAATTTACTGATAAACCAATTTTTAAATGTTCAAAAGGCCAATTAGCTTGCAGAGTTTCGAATACAAATGATAAAACTAAAAAGGAGCATCCATATGTAGATAGTATTGTTGTTTGGAATACAACTGGTTCGTATGATCCAATTGCCAAAAAGTGGATTGGAATAGGAGGTACAGTTACTTGGGAAAAAGTCGGTTTGGCAAGGGCAAAAACTTCTGCTGAATTGAAAACATATGAAGTTTCAACTAGGGTTTCAACATTTTCAGCTGATTCTGTAATTTTAACAACTCCTTATTTTACTAGAACTATTAAAGGCAGAATTGCAGATAGAGCTTTTAAAGTAAATCGTGACGAAGATCGAATTTACCCTCAGTTTACTTCTTATGAAAGACGATTACCAATAAAGCAAATTAAGCCGAATGTAGATTATGACGGAGGATTTTCTTTACAAGGATCTAGTTTCGTTGGAATAGGTTTTCCAAAAGAACCTGCTTCGATGATTATTTCGAGAAATGGACAGACTTTTATCACTGCAACTTCTCAAGAGTTTACAGTTTCACCAACTGAAATTCATGGAATGAATACTGCGATAAAATTAATGTGTAATGGAAATAATGATTCTATAATTCATCCAGGTGTTGATTTTCAGTATGTTTTTGACAGGAAGTCAGTTGAAATGACGAGGACGAAATCAGGTAATGGTCAGTCTCCATTTTTTAACTCGTATCATCAACTTGATATGTATATGCCAAAATTAACTTGGAATACAGAATCTACAGATTTGATAATGGCTTACGAGATTGGTACAAGTCAAGAACAAAGAGTTGCGAGGTTTGAGTCGAAAAATTATTTTGATGTGAAATTATTTGATCGTCTTCAAGGAATGGAAGCAATTCATCCATTGGTGGCCATTTCAAATTATTGTTTTAAAAATGATGAACACATTTTACCAGAAGGAAAAGTAGCTACAGCACTTCACAAAACAGTTGAAGAAGCAAAACCAATGTTATTAGAACTAGCGAATTACGGCTTTATAAGCTATGACACTGAAGCTAAGATGATTACTGTAAATCCTAAGTTGGATAATTTTGTATTCTCAAAGTCAGGTAAAAAAGACTTTGACAATTTAATTTTTAATACTGATTTAAGGCCAAAAGAATTAAAGGGATATACGGAAAAACAGATAGAAAAAGATGAAAATTTACAATATATTTTAAAGGAATATGTTGAGCAAAATGAAGTTCGAAGAATGATGACTGAATTTGGTAAAATGAGTCTAAGTTCAATGGAGTTAAATTTAAAAGCGATTGATTTTATAAATATTTCTGATGCTCAAAGCACAGTTATTTTCCCAACAAACAAAGAAGTGATTTTGAAAAAAGATCGAAATTTTGATTTTGTAGGATGGATAAACTCTGGTAAGATGGAAATCAATGTATTAGCATCATCATTTAACTATAAAGAATATAAATTCACAATTCAGAAAACATATAAATCATTGTTTAGAGTAAAACCATTGTCTGAAAATGATGGAAAAAAACCGATAGCTATGATGAGTAGTATAAATGGTATTGTTGGTGAATTATTTATAGATCATCCCACAAATAGATCTGGTCAAAGTTCAAAGTTTACAGATTATCCTCAATTGAAAGTTTCTAGACCTTCTTATGTTTACTATAATTCACAAGCTATTTATAGAGGAACATACGATAGTAGTCGTTTTTACTATACTGTAGATCCTTTTTTTATTGATAGTCTTGACAATTTTGAAGAAAAATGTTTCCGAGTAATTGGGGAACTAACATCAGCAGGTATTTTTCCGAAATTTAGAGAGAATTTGACCATTATGCCTGATTATTCTTTTGGATTTTCTACTAAAGCTCCAGCGGGAGGGTATGATTTTTATGGAGCAGGTTCAAAATATGATAATAAAATCATATTATCAAATAATGGTTTACAAGGTGCTGGAATAATAAATTATGTTCATTCTAGTTCTGACTCTAAAGGATATACATTTTTCCCTGATTCGACAATTGGGTTAGCAAAATTCACAAATAAACCAATTGAAGTTGGTGTTCAATTTCCAGATGTTAATTGTGAGGCAGCCAATGTGACCTATGTTCCAAAGAAAAACTTATTAAAAGCAACCTCTACACCAATGTTTGATTTATTGTTTTTCAACTCTGAAGCAAAATTGAGGGGAACAGCTTTTGTAAGACAAAGTGGGTTGAGAGCTACTGGTTTAATGAATTTCAAAAATGCAACAATGCTTTCGGATGATTATGAATTCACTCGATGGGAAATGGATGCAGATACGACAGGATTTAGTTTGAAAAATCAGTATTTAGAAGGCGATGAAGAACCGATAGCCTTAAAAACCGATAACGTTCAAGGTCACGTTTCTTTTAAGGAAAGAAAAGGTGAATTTAAATCAAATAATGGGGAAGCTAGACTTGATTTCCCTATTAATCAGTATTTCTGTACCATGGATAAATTCACTTGGTTTATGGATTTAGAATCAATAGAGGTTGAAGCGAAAGGGGGAGAAGATGATGTTGCAAATGCAGATTTGGATTTATTAGGACCTAACTTTTTCTCAGGTCATCCAGATCAAGATTCACTTCAATTTAGGGCTCCTAAAGCGATGTTTAATTTAAAAGAAAAATCCATTTTTTGTTCGAAAGTATATTATTTAGATGTCGCGGATGCTCGTATTTATCCTGATAGTTCAAAAGTTATTATTCGTAAAAAAGCGAGAATGGAACCATTTGTTGATGCTAAAATTGTTGCCAATTATATCACACAATATCATACTTTCATTCATTGTGGAGCGGAGATTACTGCTCGAAGAATGTATAAAGCCAAAGGTATTTATCCATATTATGACCTTGATAGTTTGAAAACCGACTTTACAATGGATCGAATTTATCTCGATTCTACTGGACAAACCGTTGCAGAAGGAAAGATTGGAAAAGAAGCAAATTTCTATTTGAGTAAGCAGTTTGATTATTACGGTGATATTCAGGTGATTGCCTATTTGCCAACTATTATTTTTAATGGTTCAACTCGTATGAATCACAACTGTGTGAAATTTCCAAGATCTTGGATTGCATTGAGTGCTAATATTGATCCTGCAAATATTCAAATTCCTATTGAAGCTGGAATGGAAAATAGTGAAGGGGATATAGTTATGGCTGGGATTGCTTGGCGAGATTCAAGGGCATTGGATAGTTTGAAAATGTATCCGGTTTTCTTATCTCCAATGCAGAGTCAATCAGACCCAGTAGTTATGTCAGCCACGGGGTTACTTCAATATAATTTAGATGCTAAAGAATTTCAAATTGGTTCTGTAGATAAATTATTAAATAGAGGTGAAGTAGGCAGTTACTTATCTTTACATACAGAAACATGTATGTTGAATGGAGATGGTAAAATAAATTTAGGTATGGATTATGGGGATGTTTCTGTAAATTCTGTAGGTATCATAAACTATGATCCAAAAAAAGGAGAGACTACAATGAACATTACAGCTAAATTCAATATGCCGATGGATAAAAATTTAATGCAAAATTTATCTGAAAAATTAATTGTAGTAGAAGGATTAAAACCTTTGGATTTTAATTCTACAACAATTGAACAAGCTGCAGTTGAATGGGCTGGCCGAGAAGAAGCAGATAAGATGAAATCAGCATATACAATTAACGGTGAAATGAAAATACCAAGAGAAATGGAGTCTGCTTTGACTGTTACAGGCATAAAATTAAGTTCTTTTGATGTTAAAAATATGCAGGAAAAAGGTTTGATTTCAACGTCTGAAATGGCTTCTATTGTAACAATGTATGGAAAGCCAATGTTTAAACAAGTTCCATTTAAAGCGTTCTTTCAACAATCATATTCAGAAAGTGGAGTTGATAAATTTGGATTTTATATAAATATTCCAACTTTAGATTATTATTTTGATTACTCAATGGAGAAAAAAGATGGGCTTTTACGTATACTGTCAGGTGATCCTGACTTTGTAACATCAGTTAACAATATTAAGGAGGAAAAACGTAAATCAAAAAACTTCAAATATCAAATAGAAACAGGTAGTATATATTTGAGTAAGTTTATGAGATTTTTTGGAAAATAAGAATGATTAATTATTTAGTTTTTGGCATTATAGCCTATTTATTTGGCTCTATTCCTACTGCTGTATGGATAGGGAAAGCATGGCATGGTATTGATGTTAGGGAGCATGGTAGTAAAAATGCTGGAGCAACAAATACATTTAGAGTACTTGGTAAAAAGCCTGGCATTACAGTTTTATTGATTGATATTATAAAAGGATTTTTAGCAGTCTCAATGCCTGTGTTTTTTTTAATGGCAGGTTATTTTACTTCAAATACAATCACAAATGATGATATTATTTATCTACAAATTATTGGAGCATTTGCAGCGGTTTTAGGTCATGTGTTTCCAGTTTTTGCAAGTTTTAAAGGTGGTAAAGGAGTTGCAACATCATTGGGTGTTATAATTGGAATTCATCCTCCGGCCGCATTATTATGTTTATTACTCTTTTTAATCATTTTTGTGGCTTTTCATTATGTTTCATTGGGGGCTATTTGTTCCTCAATTGCATTTCCTCTTACACTATTTTATGTTTTTGAGGTTAAAAATTCATGGTTAATTATTTTTAGTGTTATATTAGGAAGTTTGGTGATTTTAGCACATCGAAAAAATATAGGTAGACTAATTAAAGGTGAAGAAAGCAAAATGAAGCTTTTTAAAAAATAATTAATTAAAAAACAAATTGAGTTAATATTAAGATTATTAGATGAAATTTAAATACATATTCACATTACTTTTTTTTGTATCATTTGGTTTTGTAACATTTGGACAAGAAAATATTGAAGAAACAAAAAAAATTGCAGATGATTTATTCGAAGAGGAGAAATATATCGAAGCTACTCCTTATTATTTAAGGTTGTTAGCTATTCAACCTAGAGATCATAATTTTAATTATCATTATGGGGCATGTTTGTTACATAATTCAGGTAAAACTCAAGATGTCTTTAAATATTTGAACTATGCTGTAACTGATCCTAGTGTAGATGCTCAAGCGAATTATTTTTTAGGAAAAGCATTCCATTTTAATTATCAATTTAATGATGCTATAAAACATTATAAAATTTATCAAACGAAAGCAGCTGATAAGGCGAAACCATCTTTTGATGTTAAACGTCAAATAGAAATGTGTGAGAATGGTAAAAAATTAATTACCACGATTACTGAAATGATTGTTTTAGATAAAAAAGAAATAGAAAAAGATAAGTTTTTCCGGATTTATGATTTGAGTGATATTGGTGGAAATTTATTGGTAACAGCTGAATTTCAAACAAAAATTGATGAGAAAAAAGCCCATGTTCCATTAATTCATTTTCCTGCTAATCCAACTGTTATTTATTATTCCAGTTATGGAGAAAATGGTAAAACGGGGAAGGATATTTATGTTCAAAGAAGGCTTCCTTCAGGTGGGTGGGGATTGCCTCAAGTCTTGAAAGGAGATGTAAATACGAATTTTGACGAGGATTATCCTTATATGCATCCTGATGGCCAATATTTATATTTTAGTTCAAAGGGGCATAATTCGATGGGGGGATTTGATGTTTTCAGATGTAAATATGATCCAGATACCGATATGTTTGGAAAGGCAGAGAACATGGATTTTGCTGTTTCTTCGCCCAATGATGACTTATTTTATGTAGTTGATTCACTTAACAAAAATGCTTATTTCGGTTCAAATAGACAAAGCGAAGAAGGTAAATTATTTGTTTATAAAGTACGTGTTGATCGCGTGCCTTTAAATATGTCTGTTATAAAGGGTGAATTTAATTCTACGATTAATCCACAGATGAAAAAGGTTTTTATAGATGTGAAAGATTATTCAAATGGTGAATTTATAGGGAATTTTAATTCAAATGAAAAAGGGGTTTATTTGATCACTTTTCCCAAGGGAGGTAAATATGAATTCACAATTAAAGTCGGTGAGAATAAACAAGAATTTAAATATCTAGCTTCCATACCTTTCCAAAAAGAATTCAAACCTTTGAAGCAAAAAATTATCCACGAACTGCAAGGAGGTGCTGAAAATGTGAGAGTTATAGATTTATTTAATGAAGAGGTTGAAGATCCACAAGGTGTTTTTGCTCAAGTCATTAAAATGAAATCTGAACTTAAACCAAATGTATCAGCTGAAGAGCTGGCTCGAATGGATAAAGAGTTAAAAGACAAAGAAATATTAAAAGTTCTTGGTTTAGATAAATTGTCACTAGTTGAGGTTGGTTATTTATTAAATGAAAAAGTACAAGATGCTAAAAAAGCAGAAGGTGGCACAAAAGATATTGAAAATAAAATCTACGCACAAGTTATCGAACATTCAACCGAAATTAAGCGCTTAGATGGTTTAATTAAAGATAAAATTGAGAAAGCTAATTCAGCGCCTAATGACAAAAGAAAATACAAATATTTAAAAGAAGCCGAACGTTCTTTAAAAATTCAAGAAGAGCTAAAAGCATTGAATGATAAAAGTATGCATTTAGCAGATTCACTATCAAAAAACTCTACTAAAGGTTCTTCAGAAGTAACTGCTGAAATAACAAAGTTTTCTGAACATTTTAACGAGTTGATTAAAGAGAATAAGCAAGCAGAAGCTTATGCGTATTTAGCTGATAATAAAGATGATATTAAACGTATCGTTGAGACCGAAAATTTAGATCCGCTTCAAGAATTAATAGAACGAGGTTTGTTACTCGATGCGCAAATTGCAAAACTCCAACCAAAAGATGAGCAATATGATCGTGATTTAAGAAAAATAGATGCTGAAATAGCGGAATTAGAACGTACAATAGAAGGTGCTAAAAAGAAACAAATAGAAGAAATTGATGCTGTAATAAAGGCAAAGGCTAATGAGCGATCTATGATTGCAGAAGAAAGAAATTTCAACGGTCAAGGATTAAATGATAAAATTGCTGAGAGGTCTGATATTCGTAAACAAGTAGATGTTTTAGAAGCAATTTATGTAGTTCAAACTCCAAAAGTAATTACGAAGGAAGAGTTAGACGCTGCTTTACAATCATCAAATTCAACAAATTCTTCAGAAGTAAGATCCAAAATTAGTGAACAAATTGCTCAATTAGTTCTTACAAGTCCGGATGTTAAGGTTGTTGATTATGAGGATTTGGAGAAAGACTTAGGACCAGTTGTGTCAAATTCAAGAGGCAAATCAGATAGAATTAAAGCTGATGCAACTCTTTCTCCTCAAGAGAAAGCAAATAGATTAAAGGCATTAGACAGAGAATTACTGAGTTCAATAAATACTGAGTTAATCAATGCTGAAAAAGCTTTGAAATCAAATCCAACTGATCCTGAATTAGTAAAGAAATTAGAAGCGCTTCAATCTGCGAAAACGTTAGTTTCATCTTCATTAGATTTACCTGAAGGGGATGATGGATCAACTTTAGTTGCAGAAGAGAGTTCAAATGAAAATAATGCGAATCAAGGATCAACGAATTCGAATCAAACAACAGCAGCAGCTTCTAATACCACTAACCCTGGACCTTTAGATTAAAAAGGGAAAGAGAATTTAATTGAAAGTGTAAACTCATCTTATAATGAAACTTTAGCAAGTATTAATTCAAATAAAAACTTAACAGAATCTGAAAAATTAGTGAAATTACAGGAAGCTGATAAATCTTTGATTTCAAGTTTAGATAAAGAAATTAGCTCGGCTGAAAATGCTTTAAAATTAAACTCAACAGACCCTTTATTATTAAAGAAATTAGATAATTTAAAAACAGTTAGAGTTGAAGTTGAAGCTAAAATAACTTCGAGAGAAAATGAAATTGCAACTTTGGACAGTCCTAGCAAATCGTCTTCAAATTCAACAACAACTAATGTCAATACTCCATTAGATTCAAAAGGGAAGGAGAATTTAATTGAAAGTGTAAACTCATCTTACAATGAAACATTAGCAAGTATTAATTCAAATAAAAACTTAACAGAATCTGAAAAATTAGTGAAATTACAGGAAG
>SXGQ01883162.1_pt1 | contig 11216 bp, 17 predicted proteins | sample 3178371 | NCBI WGS metagenome assembly SXGQ01 (sample SAMN11356859, study PRJNA531348) | freshwater metagenome | isolation source: freshwater sample F1-20 | place: China: Fuxian Lake, Yuxi | collected 2017-12-25 | reverse complement strand
GCTACGGCTCGGAACAAAACAAACGCGACTGGCGAGAGCCGCTGCTGCGCGGCGAGATCCGTTCTGCATTCGCCATGACTGAGCCTGATGTCGCCTCGAGCGATGCGACCAATATCAGCACACGCATAGAGCGTGATGGTGATTCTTATGTCATCAATGGTCGCAAGTGGTGGATATCCGGTGCCGGAGACCCGCGCTGCAAAATTTTCATTGTTATGGGTAAAACAGATCCTGACGCGGCACGGCACTCACAGCAATCCATGATTCTGGTACCAGCCGATACGCCGGGCTTGACGATTTTGCGGCCACTGCCCGTGTTTGGTTATGACGATGCGCCACACGGCCACTGCGAAGTGGTTTTCGATAACGTGCGCGTACCTGCATCGAATATTTTGCTAGGCGAAGGTCGTGGCTTTGAAATCGCGCAGGGTCGTCTCGGACCTGGACGCATTCACCACTGCATGCGCGCTATTGGGACAGCAGAGCGTGCGCTCGAATTAATGTGTAAGCGACTTGATGCGCGCGTTGCCTTTGGTCGCAAAATCTCGGAGCAAGGCGTATGGCGCGAGCGTATCGCCGAATCACGCATCATGATCGATACCGCACGACTACTGGTACTGAAAGCGGCGGACATGATGGATACTGTTGGTAACAAAGTCGCCAAAACTGAAATCGCCATGATCAAGGTATTGGCACCGAATGTCGCGCAGCAGGTCATCGACTGGGCGATACAAGCACACGGTGCCGGTGGTGTCTCGGATGATTTCCCGCTGGCGCAGCTGTGGGCGCATAACCGCACATTGCGTTTGGCTGATGGCCCCGATGAGGTGCATCGCAATGCCATCGCCAAGCTGGAGTTGGCGAAGCATGTCAGCCTGCCGGGCGAATCACTTCAACTACCCATCACACGATCATGATCGAGGTCTACTCCTGGCCTACGCCCAATGGCCACAAGATTCATATTCTTTTGGAAGAGTGTGGCCTTGCCTATCGCGCGCATGCCGTTGATATTGGTGCCGGTGATCAGTTCACACCCGAGTTCTTGGCGATTTCGCCCAACAACAAAGTACCTGCCATCGTGGACCCCGATGGCCCCGATGGAAAGTCTATGTCTCTGTTTGAGTCCGGTGCGATTCTGGTTTACTTGGCCAGTAAAGTGAACCGATTTCTCGGCGATACCGACCGCGAAAAATTTACGGTACTGCAGTGGTTGATGTGGCAGATGGGTGGCTTTGGCCCGATGCTGGGGCAGGCGCATCACTTCCGTATTTATGCGCCAGAAAAAATCGAGTATGGAATTCAGCGCTATACCAATGAAGCCGCGCGGCTGTACGGTGTGCTCGATAAACAACTCGCCCAGCATCGCTATGTTGCAGGCGATAGTTACACCATCGCTGATATTGCTATTTTTCCCTGGACCCGCTCTTGGCAAAACCAAGGGATTGATTGGACGCGCTTCCCGCACGCCAAGCGGTGGCACGACGAGGTCGCCGCACGCCCGGCGGTTCAGCGTGGGGTACAGGTGCTGGCTAATCTTCGCCGCCCGTTGGTCGATGACAAAGCGAAGTCGGTGCTGTTCGGCGCAGAGCAGTACAGGGCGAGGTAGATTTACTGTGGATATCGCGCAACGATAAGCAGCCGCTGGGCTTCAATGCGCATAGAGATCGCGCTCACCGTCGCCAGTCAGATTCCTAAAAAGTAACAAAAATTGAATACTCACGCCCTCTTCAGGCTTGAGTTAAATCTTTTTTGTTACTACAATAATGAAGCTTTTCTTCTCGTATGACCCGGAAAAGCGGGAACGTACTCTGATTGAGCGAGGACTTGATTTTGCGCATGCGGGAGAGCTGTTCGCGAGGCATCACTTCACTGCCGAAGACCTTCGAAAAAATTATGGTGAGCGACGCTTCATATCAGTTGGAAAACTAGACCAACGAATGGTCATCGTCGTCTGGACACCCATCGGCGATTATGAGCGACGCATCATCAGTATGAGGAAAGCCAATGAAAGGGAAAAAACGCGTTACAGCTACTACTTGGACGGATCCTGATGATGCGCCTGAGTTAAATGACGAGTTTTTCGAGCGTGCTGACGAATATGACGGACAAAAACTCATCAAGCGCGGGCGACCACCAAGCAGTAGCACCAAAATTTCAACCACTATCCGATTCGATGCAGAGATCGTTGCCGCATTCCGCGCCGACGGGCCCGGATGGCAAAGCCGAATGAATGATGCCCTGCGTGAGTGGTTATCACAGCGCCGTGCAAATTAGGCTGTTATTCGAACTGCTCTTAACTAACACAAAACCACATCAATCAAGGCGAGCGGAATTGAGAAGAGTATTCGTTGGTGAAGCTCAAAAATACTGCCGAAGCACCACCTCTGCCACGCACACAGGCTTGTCTGCGCCCTCTTGCTCTGCTGTGTAGCGCCATGTGTTTTGTACACAATCCGGCAACCGCTCAAGCGACAAAAGCGTAAATCGCCCGCGCATACGCCCGCCCGTACGCATAGGCGATGGAAAGCGAATCTTGTTAGCGCCGTAGTTGATACTCATGCGGCAGTAACGCAACTCGATACTCGACTCCAGAAATTTTGGCAACAGCGATAGCGTCAGATAGCCATGCGCGATCGTGCCGCCAAACGGCGACGATGCCTTGGCGCGATCAACATCAACATGTATCCACTGCGGATCATCAGTCGCTTCCGCAAACTGATTAACCCGATCTTGCGTAATAGTGACCCACTCGGAAACGGCCACCTCAGTTCCCAGCGCCGCCTCCAGCGCCTCGGTGCTTTCAAATATTTTCATTGTTTTTATGGTTATCGGGCGTCACCTCACGCCCGGGAGTTGAGCGGCCCGGACAAGCCGGGCCGTACATCAATCAATGTAAGAATGGAAGGGATCCGGGTGACGGACCTGACCGGACTGACTGCTGACCGGCATGTTGCTGCATGCAGCCAGCAAGGCAAGCGCCAGAATAGCAAACAATTTCTTCATCGCTTTCCTCACTTTCAATCGAAGGTTGAAGTTTCGCAGCGTCAGCGCGGCGGATGCCACGAACAAGTCTGCGGTCTGAGCATCTTGCATCGCGATAGTTTCATCGAAAGACAAATACCAGATATCACGCCAACTAACATCCGGTGATACTCTTCAAGCAAAGCTTGGCACAGCTTCAGCATAACAGAAGCGAAGATCAGCGCAGCCTGAGTATCGTATTCATTCGAAATGAATGACGATGATTTATGCTAAGTCAACCCAACGAGCTCGGAATTTTTCTGCAGGCTAACCGAGCGATATCTGCGTCATAAAACTCTCAGCACGCCATTCGGCTAATTCTTTCTGTTTTTCATTGAGCCGTTTCAAGTAAAGTAAGGCAGATGATTTTGCTACTGTGTAGCCGGATAGCTCGCTAATGCGATACCACTGATAGGCACGTACTTCGTCTTGCTCAACTCCCTGACCATGCGCAAATAAAAAACCAAGATTAAATGCTGCCTTGGCGTGACCTTTTGCGGCTGCCTGCTGATAGCACTCGGCAGCCCGCTCAAAATCTTGTGCAGTACCCAGACCCTGCGCGTACATTTGACCTTGCTCGAATACCGCCTCTACATCTCCGCACTCAGCCGCCTTGCTAAACCACGCCAAGGCCATTTTCAGATGAAGCGCAGTGTCGCGGTGGATCGGTGAGCCGCGCGATCTTGATTTCCCTACCTCACCTGCCTTGCACAACTGACCTAGCCGGAACTGTGCGCGTACTTGCCCATGGTTCGCTGCGGCTTCAAACAGCGCTATAGACTGAGAATGCGTTGCCGCTCTTAGGAAGAGTACTTCGGCAAGTTCATACTCTGCGTCTGCGTAGCCCTGCCCTGCCGCCATACCCAAAAGGCGCATACCCTCTTCGACATTTAATTTCACACCCCGACCGGTAAGGTAAGCCAGGCCGAGCAGCATCTGTGCACGCGGATGTTGAAGTACCACTGCACGGCGATACCATTCAGAGGCCATCTCCGGGTCGACATCTACGCCCGTTCCTTTGGTGAATGCCTCCCCCAACGCGACCAACGCATCTGCCTCATTTTCCAAGACAGCGGCCTTGAATGAACGAGCGGCGCGAGGAAACTCGGCAGCAAGCGCGAATGCCTCCTTGACTTGCGCGCGCGTCAACTCGCCGGCCACCATTTCAAGATTACGCGCGGCGCGTGGCTCATCGCGACCAACGCCCAGCTTCAACCACATGGCAGCATGCAAACGATTAACCGGACGTCCCTCGCCACGCATATTCATTAATCCAAGCTGATAGAAAGCAGCGCGCTTGCCCTTCAATGCCGCCAGCATGAATAGCCGATGTGCAGCACGCAAGTTAACGCGCACGCCGTCACCCATACGAAGCGCGTACGCGCGCTCATATAAAGCGTCGGCATTCGTATTGGGCAAATCGGCGAGTGTTTTCTCGATCGCTTTCATCAAGATAATCTGGCAACCTGATGGCCTGAGTATACGTGGGCTATTTACATCACGTTGAGTTAACAACATGACCTAGCACATCGCCGATACAGACATACTTCGCATTGCGACCACATAGGCCAGCTCGCAGACCTTGCTTGATACCGCGCATACCGCGCCCGATCACGCATAGAGATAATTACCCCATCGTCTTCGAGGTCTTGCGTATGAGCTTACAGTTTGATCATGTGTCGATCGACAAGCACGCCAACATCTATTTCGATGGTAGCGTCATCTCCTACAACCTACGTTTCCCGGACCAGGCGCGAAAAACTATTGGCGTTATTCTGCCCGCGACCGTCAAATTCATGACCGACGCGCCGGAGATCATCGAGATCGTTAGCGGCAAATGTCGGGTTCGGGTGGGCGAGGAAGGCGAGTGGCGTAGCCACGCGGGCGGCAAGCGGATTCAGGTACCGAGCCAATCCAGTATCGAGATCGAGGCGATCGAACCGGTTCATTATGTTTGCCATATGAGCAACTAGCTCACGGCAGCGGGCAGGTGCGGCGCTAATCTCCGCATAAATTGCGGTGAATAGACGGCGTAATCACCGCATGGCATGCGGTGGAAAACCAAGAGCAAGCGGACGCAGCACCGCCTATGAGTTGAATCATTCAACGGAATAACACACGGCAAGCGATACCGCCCACGGCTAGATCGGCTGCTGCAGTCAAGTACCCGATCAGCGTTGCTTGAGAATGGCGTAGGTGACTGCGCCCCATACCGTGCCCGAGTAGCCGCGCGAGATGCGCGGGCTGGAAGGGTCGCAGGGACCTGACGTTGGCGCTCTTGATTCGCCTGCCGGCTGCGGGTAAAAACGTTGAATCAGCAGCTCATCATTTAATAAAACGATAATTAATTGTTCTTCATGAGGCCTGGCCGTGCGGTCAACCACCAGTAAATCGCCGATATTCAGCCCATATTGCTGGGCAGCTGGGTCACGCACCGGAAAAACCACAGTTGATTTTGGATTGATAATCAGCAGATCATCCAGCGTGGTCGACTGACGAGCAGCAGAAGACTTGGTCGAGATGACCCGCTGATCATCGCGATGCTGGACGTTCGCCAGATTCAAGGCTAGGCTTTGGGATAGGTCAGACATGAGCCAAGATTACTGTATATTTGTACAGCAATCAAGCTTGCGAACTTGTTTATTAAAAAATAATAAAAGTCCGGGTCGGCTGACCGCCCGGGCAGCCGGATCGGATTATTTCATTCGGAGGAGAGACCATGAATACTGCAAAACCATTTGTACTGATTGCTTTGCTCGCGCTGCTCACAGGCTGCTCCAACAAATTTGACGAGTGCGTCGAAAAAGAAAAAACGTCTTACCGCACTCGCAACCCCGGCGCTAGTTACGGACAAGTCCAGAGCAAACAAGACGAATTCGAAATGCTGTGCTCTAGCTTTAAAGGTAAATAACTCACCATGAAACAGTTCTTGCTGGGCCTTGCCATCACTTTATTCATGTCAACTGCTACCGCACACCCCCAAGACAACCTGACGCCGGAAGGTTTGATGCACTATTACCTTAAAGTGCTCAATGAAGAAAACCTTCCGGCGCTGCAGGATGTGTATCACTTCCCGCATATCAAGCTGGTATCGGGGCAGCTAATGGTCGTTGAGGATAAAAACATACCCGTCATCGACATCGAAGGCTTGAAGAAAAGTGGCTGGAAGTACTCGGCAATCAAAACTATCAAAGTTCTCAGCCAAGGCCAAAATGCTGCGCTCATTGAAATGAATTTTTCGCGTTTCGATGCACAAGACAAAGAAATTTTGAATCAAACCACCTACTACAACCTCACCAAAAACAAAGGGTACTGGCAGATTATCAGCATTCACTCCATGGGCGCACTCGCCGGTGTAAAAGCCAAATAGCCATAGACCCTGGCTGACGGCGATATTGCCCTGATCATGCATTGGTTTGCTTTCCTGATGTTGCTTGCTGTAAGCGAGTACGCCTACGCCGAGTGGCAATTTTTAGGCGCCACCACCGACGGCACCGCGTACCTGATCGATCCAACAACTAAGAAAAACAAGGGGCAGCTGGTAGAGATGCTCACCATGCAAAATCTACGCGCTGCCAGACTGGTCAATGGCAATGAGTTTCGCTCTGCTGTCGGTCATACGCTGTATAACTGTGCCGATAAAACGAGTGCGACCACCATCATTCGTCAGTTCTCTGGAGAGCGCGGCGCCGGTAAGGTGGTTGGATCATTTAGACAGAAGCCCAATGAGATTATTTGGGATGCGATTCTGCCGAATACGATAATGGAAAAGGAGTGGCGCGTGGCCTGTGGCATCGGTTAATTGCAATTAAATCTACCTCAACAACAAAACAATGCCCGCCACAGCCAACAAGGCATATAACACTGAAAAAATTTTGATATTCTGCCGAACGACACTAGCGTCAACCTTTTTGAATTTCCAAAGATAGTAAGTGTGAACGATCGGGGACAGCAGTATCACCCCGAACTCAAGTAGAAGTTCTATCTTTTCGCCCGTCATACCCACCCTCTGCGGTCATGAGCGCTTGTAAAAATCAGCGCGATATCAATTAAGCAATATCTCGTAAGCGCTTAAGCCAATCCTATCTTGAACTAACGCTACGCGAGTTTTTTCGCACCGAACTGCCGCCCTGAAACCAAAAAATGCGCTTCCCAATAGTGCAATTGTCACCTACATTAATTAATGTGAGGTAGCGACTTGCTTTATCGGTTTGCCCGAGTGAGTCGCAAAAGACTGTGCGTCAACGTATTCGTGCGAGTTTTGCCTCAAACTCTTCAAAAGGACACGCATGGAAGCGATTAATTTCACCTTGGAACAGTTTCGTTCAGTAATGCTCGCTGCCGGCTATGACGAGGTTACTGAACGTAGCTGGGAGCCGAACACCACACTGGATGTTCATACGCATCCTTTTGATGCGAACGCCATCGTGGTAAGCGGCTACCTCTGGCTGAGTGTCAATGGTGCCGAACCTATTCGATTATTTGCGGGCGATACGTTTCACGTCGTGGCGAATACACCGCACGCTGAAGAGTACGGGCCGGAAGGCGCAACGTATTGGGTCGCCAGAAAAAATTGAACCAAACCGTCGATTACGCTCGCTGTGCTAAAAATTCGCGTTGACCGACTTAAGCTATTCGCGATTATTGCCGTTAGCTATGGGCTGTTTTATTCTGCAAACAACTACGCCACTCAATTTCTTTACCTAGAACCTGCAGCGCGCATCATTCATCTGCCGAGTGGTGTCAGGATGTTTTTAGTGCTTGTAGCTGGTGCCATAGGTGCCTCAGCAGTTGCGCTGGCGACCTTTCCCTATGTGTATTTGGGTATGTTCAATCATGACCTACCCTTATCAGTCGTTAGCTCGATTGCCACTGGCCTGATTCCACTGATCAGTTTTTTCTTGATTCGACGATTCATTCAGCTAAGGCCGGATTTTTCAAATCTGACGATACAGAAGCTTTTTACGATCTCAGTCACCTACTCGGTGATCAACTCCGTCTGCCAACAACTCATCATGATGCTGTTCGGGCAAGCCCAGCAACCACTCAATGGTGTGCTGGTCATGTTCACTGGCGATATCCTGGGCGTCATTATCGTCGCGTACCTACTGAGATTACTGGCGATACTTATCTGGAAAAAAAGACGTAAAAAACCGCTCTAACCTGTGCTCATCGGCTATATCACTGGCACATCGTCCAGCAAGATAAGCGACTCGCGCCATCTATAGTGATTGTTTCTTCAAGTCCTAAAATTTTTTCTTGCAATCACTGAACCTTCGCAGGCCAGTGTATCAACCTGATTGATGTTATATCATTGCTTTTTTTAAAAATAAGTCTGATGCTTTTCACTTGCGCATCGGCGAAGGACAATAAGGCAATGAATCCATGTATGCGCTGACCGATACCTTCAATCGGTTCTTCGATTCAGAAAAAACCAGTGGCCTGATTCTCATCGCGTGCACTGTGCTAAGTCTCGCGCTGGCAAACTCAACACTGGGACCGACATGGTTAGCGATCTGGAACACCGACCTCGGCGGGCTTAGCCTAAGCCATTGGATTAATGATGGTTTGATGGCGATATTTTTTTTACTGATCGGTCTTGAGCTAGAGCGCGAGCTGTATGTCGGAGAACTTTCAAGCTTTCGTAATGCGCTGCTACCTGTAGTAGCTGCAGCTGGAGGTATGGCTGCTCCGGCGTTGATTCATTATGCATTCAACGCCGGGCTTCCAACGCAAGCTGGCATCGGTATACCTATGGCTACCGATATTGCCTTTGCTCTCGGTGCGTTAGCGCTGCTGGGCACGAGAGTCCCGCCCGCCTTGAAAGTATTTGTTGTCGCGTTTGCAGTGATCGATGACCTGGGCGCGATTGTGCTTATCGCACTGTTTTATAGCGGTGATTTATCGGTAACCCATCTGTTGGGCGGCTTGGCAATATGGGGGCTTCTGCTCATCTTGAATCGTTTCGGACGAGTGCAGTCACTGCCTATCTACCTGCTGGGTGGCGTTGTGATGTGGGCGCTTATGCTGAAGTCGGGTGTGCATGCCACGATCGCAGGCGTCATGCTCGCATTCGCAATTCCATTCTGGACATCTGAACGCGACAAACCCTCGGCCTCGCATCGGCTAGAAAATCGCTTGCACAAGCCTGTCACCCTACTGATCCTTCCTCTTTTTGCGTTGGCGAATACCGGTGTGGTATTCGATGGTTCGCTGCTGTCATCGATGCTGGATCAGAACAGCATCGGCATCATGTCTGGCCTAGTGGTCGGTAAACCTGTCGGCATTCTTTTATTCGCTTTAGGTGCGCTGTGGATCGGTTGGTGCGTACTGCCGGAGGACTTGAATTGGCGCCATGTGCTTGGCGCAGGCATGCTGGGCGGTATCGGTTTTACGATGTCGATTTTTATCACCAACCTCGCATTCGCGGCGCAACCTGAACTGATTGATGCCTCCAAACTTGCTGTTTTCGGGGGGTCGCTTGTTGCGGGTCTGCTCGGCGCGGCCTGGCTGGCTTGGGTTGGCCGGCCTGTTAGCGATGCCGATCAATGATCACGACTATCGCGAGTTCATTAAATAGCCGCTCAACGAGAATCTGGCGGCTGTGACGAGCTAACCGTCTCTTAAGGCCGGCAGACTGGCGTTCCTCGGTTGAGCCCAAAGTGTTCGCCTCTATCGACCTTGCGGCAGGAGCAATGCAACTTTCGGCTACTTGATAAAGGTGATCTGTAATACGACTGTAGTCGTACCTATATTTTTTACCAGGTACTTTTTCTTGTCTTCCGGCTGATCAGAAAAAATCAAATCACCCACCTCGTATTTAACAACCTCTATTTTTCCATCGTCATAGATGCGCTGCAAAGTACCTGCAGTTAATACATAAACAAGCCTATCGAGCTGCCTGATCACACTGGGGGATTCAGCGCCTGGCTTTACTGTTATCAAAACTACCCTGATACGCTGGTTTTCAAGAACAGTCTTTTGCTCATAGCCGTCGCTCGCTGCAAACGCTGCATCTGCACTCAGCGCCACTATGGATAGCAGCAGAAAAAGAAGCTTCTTCATCATCGTCTTCCTCGCATATCTTGGGGCAGCACAAACTGGAAGCATAAGGTTGTCATGTGCACTTGCACCAGTCCAGTTTACCGCAATAGCCTCTAAAGATATAAGTATAAGAACAAACCGATATAAACAGTTGAAAATATCGATTTGACTGATATTTTTGCGCCGCGCAAACTCCTCGCTTATTCAGTGCGGGCACTCGCACGCAAGAATCAAATAGCAGTTTGGAGAGGCAGATGTTGACTAGCGGTAGCCTTATGGGTGACCATCATTCTAGCGACTGCACTTCTTAATTTGTGCGCTTGCGACATTGGTTGGGCCAACTCAAAAAGTTAACAATCGTTCTGGTACCGGTCTGCTAATTCGGAAAAGTCTCAGCGATATCCAAAAAACGTGGATTAAGAGGACCGTTTAACTTGTTGCGCCTGAGAAGCGATGAGTGATAAATGATTTTTGCAAGTATTGATAAAAATTTTATGATTAAGGGGTAGGTCATGAAAAAGCTTGTATGTTTTTTTGTCTGGGTTTTCCTATTAAACGCGGGCAATGCGTTGGCTGATCATCATGGATTCAAGCAAAAAGTTTTGATTGAGAATGAACGAGTTAAAGTCTTTGTTGCTTCATGGACGCCAGGGGCAGAAACACCGAGTGTTACCAGAGAGTTCGATCGAATTGTTTATGTAGTTAAAGGTGGCACGATCCAACGAAATTATGACGATGGATCAACTACTCGCTATACCTATAAAACTGGTGATGTCGTATACGCAGATCAACCAGCAGACAAGCAGAAATATGCGATCAAGAATATCGGTAAATCGAATGTCGTCCTGCAGGTAACTTACCTGAAGTAGTATTGATAGCTCCATAAATCTGATGCGGTAGTGACCTTGCGGTAGTGGCATACCGCATCAGACGTATTCTCTCATCACATCTAACACGACAAACTTCGCGGCGTACTGCTCCGGACAAAGCCTTTCGGCCCCCCTTCAATTTTTATTTCTCGAGTAATCTAATAGTAATTTTTTTGTAATTTTCTTACCAGCTGATAACGGCACGATTAATCGCCACATCAGAACATCAATGATTTGGGATGATATTTGAGCGCTAGCGCAGCAGTGCAGCAGTGCAGCAGT
>SXGQ01197655.1_pt1 | contig 11217 bp, 10 predicted proteins | sample 3178371 | NCBI WGS metagenome assembly SXGQ01 (sample SAMN11356859, study PRJNA531348) | freshwater metagenome | isolation source: freshwater sample F1-20 | place: China: Fuxian Lake, Yuxi | collected 2017-12-25 | reverse complement strand
GGTTCCAGGCCTTTGGCCTGGAACCGTATGGATAGTACTCAGTGGGACGCACTACCGGGAATCGGACCTGCCACAGCCCGAAAAATCATCCGATACCGAAACAAACTCGGAGGATTTACATCGCCCAATCAGCTGCTCGAAATACCAAAGATCGACACCCTCATGGCAACCCTACTGGCTGAAACCTTCTCCACCGCCCACGAGGAAATCAAAAAAATCAACACGAACCCCAATTGGACTGAACTCTACAAACACCCTTACATCGGTCCCAACAAAGCAAAAATCCTGCACCCTTTTTTTACTTTACACCCAAAATTGAATCGCGAAACATGGAATCAAATGCAAGGATTGAGTCCTACTGAAAAAGAAAAAATCGCCCCGTATTTGGCATTCACCGACTAAGAAAATTGAACACCCACGAACTTGGTCGGAAATGACATTTCTTGGGATTTTTCATTCCATTCCTTTTCTATCTTTGTTGTAGAATTATGGCAAGTTTTCAAGAGAGCGAAAGTGTGCAAATGGTACGTCAAACCGTACGGGATTTTGCCGAAAAGAACATCCGTCCATTTTTGATGGATTGGGACGAGTCACAAACTTTCCCCGTACACATCTTCAAAGCATTGGGAGAATTGGGTTTGATGGGCGTATTGGTTCCCGAAAAATACAATGGATCAGGCCTAGCCTATTTCGAATATGCCGCCGGCATTGAAGAATTGGCCAAAGTGTGTGGTTCAGTGGGATTGAGCATGGCTGCGCACAACAGTTTGTGTACCGGACACATACTTGCTTTTGGAAACGAAGAACAAAAAATGCGTTGGCTACCCAAATTGGCGACGGCAGAATGGATTGGTGCTTGGGGTTTAACCGAGGCCAACACGGGTTCAGATGCATTGCGCATGCAATGCACAGCCAAAAAAGAGGGCGAGTACTGGGTTTTGAATGGCGCCAAAAACTGGATCACCCATGGCATAACTGGAGATGTTGCCGTAGTATTGGCAAGAACCGGAGAATTGCTTGATTCACGCGGCATCACTGCTTTTGTGGTAGAGCGTGGCACCCCCGGATTCAAAGGAGGCAAAAAAGAAAACAAATTGGGCATGCGCGCCAGCGAAACCGCCGAAATGATCTTCGAAGACTGTCGCATCCACGAAAGCCAAATCCTTGGCAATGTTGGCGACGGATTTATACAAGCCATGAAAGTGTTGGATGGCGGACGTATTTCGATTGCTGCCCTTTCGTTGGGTATCGCCAAGGGAGCCTTCGAAGCCAGCGTGAAATACGCCCAAGAACGCGAGCAATTTGGAAAACCCATTGCCCAATTTCAGGCTATCGCCTTTAAATTGGCCGACATGGCCACACGCATTGAAGCCGCAGAATTGTTAACGCTAGAAGCTGCTGACCGCAAAAATAAAGGACTCAACATGACCAAAGAAGGCGCCATGGCCAAATACTACGCTTCAGAAGTGAGTGTTTATTGTGCCAATGAAGCCGTACAAATCTTTGGTGGATATGGATTTACAAAAGACTTCCCCGTTGAAAAATTCTACCGCGATTGCAAACTTTGCACCATCGGAGAAGGCACCAGCGAAATTCAAAAATTGGTGATTTCAAGAAACATCTTGAAAGATTAAAATTTCTTGCCAATTTGAAAAGAAAATCGTATTTTTGTAACCCAAAATAAAATTTAACATGCTTGTAATTAACGTAAAAGAAAACGATTCGCTCGAAAAAGCTTTGAAGAAGTTCAAGAAGAAGTTTGAAAAGACTGGTGTTGTAAAAGAACTTCGCGCTCGTCAAGCTTTCGAAAAGCCCTGCATCACCAAGCGTATGCAGAAAATTCGTGCGGCTTACAAACAGCAGATGCAAATCGCTGACGTAGAAGGATAATTCTTCCGATCAGTAGCAAGATATCAAAGCCACCCTTGGGTGGCTTTTTTTTTGTTTGTCAACGACGTCAATCGTCCATAGCCATCCTACGGATCAAAACACCGAGAAGGCAACAAAAGCCCGATAAACTATTTTCTCGGGTGCAGTGCGTGAACCTGCTTCAACTTCTCAAATGAATTCTTGGTATACACTTGGGTGGCCGACAAATTCGCATGTCCCAATATATCTTTAATCGCCAACAAATTGGCCCCATTATTCAACATGTGGGTCGCAAAACTGTGTCGCAACACATGCGGACTCGTCTTAGCGGCATGAGAGAACAACTTCAGATAGTGATTCACCAAACGATATACGTACACAGGATACAATGGCTTTCCCTTATCCGTCACAAACAACTGTGAATGGGCATGTCCAACCAAATACGCTTTCAACCAATCCACCATTTCAGGATGCATGGGTATGATGCGCTCTTTGTTTCTTTTCCCCAACACACGCAGCGAATTGCGATGAAAATCAATATCTCCCACCTTCAACCCAATTAACTCGCTCAAACGCATCCCTGTGGTGTACAGAAGCAACAACAGCAATCGGTCACGATCGCCATGCTCAACTTCATTCCACGGAAAGCGCGCAAATAAATTATGAAGATCGGCCGCCGGTATATCTTTGACCAAAACTTTGGGCATTTTGGGCAGTATGATTTTGCTCATTGGATCCACCTTCAAATCGCCCTGCTTCCGCAAATATTTGAACCAGCCTCGCACACTGGATATCTTTCGGTGAACCGATCGCGGAGTAAGTCCGTTCTGCAACAGCATCGCCATGAAACCGCGAATGTGTATCGGCTTACAATCCACCAAAGCAGTCACATATTGCGTGGCCAAAAAATCTGTAAACTGACACAAATCACCGCTGTAGGCGGAAACCGTATGAACCGACATGCGCTTGGTTTTGGCGATGTAATCCAAAAATTGCTGACGCTGCGATTCAATCATGACAGAGGTAATTAATCGATAGTGGCCAGCACCTTCAACTCTATGCCGATGGGCGTGGGCAAGCAATTGATTTCCAACGTGGTTCTGCAAGGAGGATTTTCTCCGAAATACTCAGCCCACAAGCGATTGTAAATGGGGAAATCATCTTTCATGTTGGTCAAAAACACGGTAACATCCACGATTCTATCCCAACTGCTGCCCGCATCTTCGAGGATCCAACGCACGTTTTGAAAAACGCTTCTGCACTGCAACTCAATATCGTAATGAACAATCTCACCAGCTTCATTCAATTCTACACCGGGGATTTTCTTGGTCCCTTTTTCTCTCGGACCTACACCACTCAAAAACAACAAATTCCCCACCCGTTTTGCATGGGGATACAAACCCACTGGCTCTGGGGCTTTACCACTGTTAATGCTCTGATCAGACATGATGCAAAGTTAACGCTTTGGAGTGGGTTTTGGCGTTGGCTTCGTGCTAGGTGTTACTGATTTAATGGGTTCTGGCTTAACTGGCTTGGTCTTCGCAGCATGCCAAATCGGGGGTGTGGTATATACCAATGCACCGTAAGTAGCGCCCTGTGCCACCATTTTGCCTGCGACAATCATGCGCTTCATGTTCGGCGTAAACACTGCCTCGCGGGCCGCCGTAATCAAATTCTTTTGAACCGATACACAAACTCCGGTGTTCGCATCCCAAACGCGAACCTCGCCATCATTTCCAGTAGAAACCAAGTACTGATCATTGCCTGAAAAACTCACAGAATTCACCTTCCATCCGTGTCCCAACAACGTCTTCAGCGGCTTACCCGTGGCGATATCCCAAATCACAACCGACTTATCGTTTCCACCTGTCACCAACATTTGCTTGTTGTTCGACAATGCCAAACAATTCACAGGCATCGTGTGAACACCCACGAATCGCTGATACACTTTACCCGTAAAATCGATCGACTCTACATCATTGTTGCTGTTATTGGCGATGTAAAACGTCTTTCCATTTGGTGCGGTGAGCAGATCATTGACTGGCTTACCATAGGTATAAAAACGGGGTTTTTGGTTATTGGTTGGATTGGCCACATCGTACAAACGGATGGTCCCATCTGCTGAGGCCGTCATTGCAAACTTTCCCGAGGCATCAAACTCGACAGCCGTAATGGCATCCCTGTGATCCATCGTTTGAAACTTCAAAGCACCTGTTGTAACATCCACTACACGCAGAGAAAAATCCTTGGAGCCACTGGCCAACATGGTACTTTGCGCATCAAAAGCCAAGCAAGTAATGGCACCATTGTGTCCCGTAAACGTTTGTGCTAGCTTAAACATCCCGTTGCTATCCAGAGAATACAACAAGATTTTTCGATCCCAACCACCCGTTGCCACCCATTTGCCGTTGGGCGATATCGCGGCCGATTCGGTGGATGAGGTATGACCCATCAATTTTTCTTGTAGTGCAAATATGGTATCAGTAGCCAAAATCACGGGCAAATCAGCCACAACGGCTGAATCTATCCGGGCTGTTTCTCCAGATTTACCCGTTACAGCATTGTCACTAGCCGGAGCATTGGGCTTCGCAACGGGCTGTTTCGTTTGAGCCACCAAGTGGTTATACGACGGAACTGTAGCCCAGAGTAAAATACTGGCTATCAATGATTTGTTACGCAAAAAAATCGATGTCATTTTCATAAGATTGGAGTACGGCTTAGCATATCAAAATTAACGCCAAACCGTTGTGGATTGGTGCGTTGTGGATAATTGACTCAATCCACGTACTCTTTGAATACAATTCCTTGATTTTCTAGCTTTTGCAAAATGGGGGAATACCATGATTTATCAAATGGAACAATCGCTCCAACGCCAACAGCAAGGCCATCCAAAAAAGTTTCCACACCCATCGCCAAAGGTAAGCCCACCGTTTTGGCCATGGCTGTGCGATCACCGCCTTCCCCCATTACTTGCAATACCGAATACCATCGTTTGCGTTGATCATCGCCATCCAACAAATCCACTTTGTGAACCATCACCACTTCATCTCGGTCGTGCTCTTCCAACTTCCAACGATCCAACAAAATCGACTCCAATAGTTGGGCCGATGTTTTTCCAGAAACAACCAAATCCAAAACGCCTTCGTCCAACCGCAGAAATTGTACATACCGTGCCAAGTCTTTGGTTTTACTATCAGACTCCAACAACGCAACCCATTCCTTCGTATTGCGGCAGCCCGAGTGATCAAAAAACCAATCTCCCACCGCTGTCCACGCACCCCTTTGATGAGACTCTGTAAATCCCAATGCCACCAGGAGATTCCACGCTTTGCAGTACCCATTCCTTCGCAGTGTACCCCGCAGCAATGTCTGTGATGTTTCCAACCCGTACAATGTCTCGTAAGTCAAACTATTCCGATTGGGATACACATCAAACATACCCAAACCGGGCACCTCGATACTTCTTGCATGCGCAAACACTGTACTTCCTTCCAATTGTTGCTCCGCACCATTTTCCTTCCAAACACAAGGACCACCTTGACCGGCCAACACCACATTGGTTGGATTCCATGTGAATTTGTATTGCCATGGGTTCCCAACGCAATCCTCCAACGCCACCAGACCCCCGCAATGGCTTTCAAACCCATCCACACGCAGGCCTTGAGATTTTGCTTCAGTCAATAACCTGCTTGTACTCAAATGATCAATGCCAGGATCCAAACCCAACTCATTCATGAACAACAAACCCTTCAATGCCGCCTCCTCGCCCATTGCACGCATTTCATCTGAAGTGTAAGAAGCTGTAAACAAATGGCAACCATGCAACAAACAGGCTTTGGCAACCGCAATGTGCATCGTCGGCGGCAGCACACTCACAACCAAATCCAACCCAGCCACAATCCGGTCAAGCACCCGATCATCGCCCAGCTCAGCAACGATCAAAGACACCGAATCCGACACCCGAAAGGAAGCCTTCAAACGATCAAATTGCAAATCGTATACCTGTAAACTGCGATTGCTCGCAGCACAATAATCACCCAAATATTCAATGAGATAGCCCGCGCTTCGACCTGCGCCCAACACCCCAATTTTTTGCACTTCCTGCATCAACCAACCCGCCTTTCCCGCTGTCGCTTCGCCTCATACAACAACAAGGAAGCCGCAACAGACACATTCAAACTATCAACCGATCCAAACATCGGAATATTGATATTCTCCCCTTTATCCCGCCAAAATTCCGAAACCCCTTGGTGCTCCGTCCCCACAAGCATCGCCACACAGCCCGTCAAATCCGAATTCCACACACTCACAGACGATTCCATGAACGTTGTATACAACCGCACATCATTTCGCTGAATCGTTTCCCAAGCTTGGGCCGAAGTCATGACAAACAAAGGCACCGTAAAAGTTGTCCCAACGCTGTTGCGAATCACTTGGGGATGAAACCCATCAATTCTCTCGTCACACAACACCACCCCACTGGCACCCGCAGCATCTGCAGAACGGAGTAAAGCACCCAAATTCCCTGGCTTTTCCACCGATTCAACCACCAAATAAAACCCGTCTGCTGTGGGATTCCACACCGGTATCTCCTTGGGCAATTCAAACACCGCCAAAGCATTTTGACCGCTTTCTTTCACCACAACCTTCGACCATGCAACATCGTTGAGCTCCAATTGATGGGCATCTGTTGGCAAACCATGCACCTCCAAGGACACATTCAGGGATTCCCAATCCATCCGCTTGGGATTGATGGCTATCTCCAATAAGCGCAATCTAGATTTCAACGCGAGACGAATCTCATTCAACCCCTCCACCGTAAAACGACCCATTTGCCTGCGGAATTTGGATTTCTCTTGCAACAATACAACATCCTTTAACCAAGGATTTTGCGCAGAGGTAATGGCCTTAATCATGGTAGGTATGCATTCAACGATTACGCCACTTCAGAATCGTTCAACCAGTCTTGCGTTTTCTTCACGCGCAAGAAGCGCGCAACAATCAAACCGAACAACATGTTCCCTATAATCAAACTGGGCAACCCGGAGAGATAAGACCATACGGTACCCATTTGCGTTTCACGAATCTGTTTCACCAACTTATCCATGTCTTCGTTCGATACCCACTTGGTCTGACCCAGTCCGCTTTGCATTTGCTCGATCAAAATCGATTTTGTCTGCTCTACAAGTGAAACATCAATCAATCCGTACAACACGTTATCCGCCAAACTACCAATCACCACCGCGAATATTACGGCACGCAAACAACTCAACAAGGCCCTTTTATATGTGTAATGATTGCCTTCCAACTGTCGCTTATCTCCCAAACCACCCATGATCATCGCCGCCAAAACAATCAAAAAAGACAAAATCGTGAATGCTGGTAAAAATCGAAACTCCCAATGCTGGGTTACATATACCACAATCTTGGCGATGAAAATAAACACACCCGCCAACACCCCGTGAAACAAAGAGGCCCTATTCAACAACAATTTAATTCGATCAACCATGATTTTTCATTAAGCAGCCTCTGCGAATTGTCGCAAAAACCCTTCCCTTCAAAGGTATATCAACCCCAGGCAAATTGTAAGCCCGTGATTGCGGTTTGTCAGCGCCTTGAGCATTTGATCCGTCCAAATAAAACAAGGTCAAATCAGCCGAAGCACCTGCTTCAATCCTTTCCGATACCATACCCAAAAACGAACGACTCCCACTGTACAACAAAGGCACCCAATTTTCAGGCCTTTCGTTTTCAAATGCTTTGCACATCATATTGAATGTTGATCCCAATGTAGCGGCACCCCAAGCAGCGTAATCAAACTCAACTTTTTTCGCTTCGATATCTTCTGGCTGATGGTTACTCACAACCGCGGAAAGCGTACCATCCAACAGTCCCAGCAACAGCGCCTTGCGATCGGCTTCACTCCGCAATGGTGGGAGAACTTTTAAATTCTCATCAAAATCGGACAGTGCAGCATCCGTAAACAAGAGGTTCATGACGGGCACAGCCGCCGTAATCTTCAATCCCTCCGATTGGGCCTTGCGGATAATCCCTACACTTTCAGCAGCACTCACACCCAAAATTGTCAATCCGCAATTCAAATGTTTGGCCAATTCAATGTCTCCAAGCAGTTCCACAGTTTCACTCACCGCCGGGATTCCCTTGAAACCCAATGTGGCGTTGATTATGCCTTCGTGCATTTTTCCATCAGGCGCCAAAGCTTTTTGAAAAGGGAAATGCGCATAGGTCAGTCCCAAGGATTGGCAATATTGCATCAATTTGCTGCGCAATCCCAAGGAGGGACTTCCATGAATCCCATCCGTGAATGCCACCGCCCCTGCCAAATGCATTTCGTATACCTCGGCCATTTCTTTTCCATCGCCCTGAACGCTACCCAAACCCCAAGGCAACAACTCTGTACGCAATGCCGAGCCCACCTGTTTCACCTGGGCGATAACAGATTCATTGTCAGACTTTGGCGAGGTCCCACACAACGCCACCGCCTGCGTAAAACCACCTTGCTGGGCTGCTGCAGCGTACGATGTGAGCGATTCTTTCCATGGCTCACCGGGATCTGGACAAAATCCAAACGCATCCAACCATCCCACTGAAACATAGGCATCCTCCCCATCGACCAACTCAGTGGCGGCCATGCCCAATCCTTCTCCCATGGCTTCTATCTTCCCATCTTTGATCAAAATCTCCACCCGCTGATTGTGTAAATCGCTGTGGGGATCGAATAATCTGACGTTCTGTAGCAGGGTGGTATGATTCATATTATTGTTTTTCCTGTGATTTTTTTCTCGATTGCATGAACAACAGCAAGACCTCTACCGCGAAGAAAAAGGCAGCCCCCCATATAAACAAGCGCCAAAGCACCTTTAAGGGTTCATTCTGCAAAATAGGTGTTTTCCCGTCGCTTTGACTACTGGTCCAAGAGATGCCCGCTTGGTCAAATTTTGTTTTCCAATCACCATCCGATTGCAAATCCGACTCCGATCTAGGCCAATTGAAAGACATTACCACGGGATTTTTCTCTAGCGGCGATTTCAACTGATAATGTCCGGGAATACTGGGCTCAGCACCTACATACATGGAAGTATGTCGCTCCGAATTCGTCTGCAACTCCACCACCGAGGTCCTGCCCTGACCAATCAATTGCGCTGCGCGTTCATCGGTCTTCATGGGTGCTGGCAGCGCGACCAATTGTTTGGAGAAAAGCACACCATAAAGCGGCTTTTCCTGGATCGATTTACTGGCAAGCAACTGGGTAACAATTGGCAAATACCAACCCGAATTTAAAAACTGCTGACTCCCCTTTTGCAAATCCGAGAGCCATAACCACTGGGTGCCATTTTCGATATTGCGAGAGACCAACAATGGCTGTCCCCCGTCTAACTGTATGATGGTTTCAAAATCAGCCGTTGAACCCAAGTCAAATGCCGATTGTATTTCCGGCATTTGTATTTTATCGGACAAGCGCTCAGCGAAAACGCCTTGAAAAATGGGATGATTCAACCCTGTCATTGCCATGCGCTGATCCGTTTTCTTCCAAGACCCCGACAAGCTCCGTTGGGCAACCAAATCCAAAGGCAATCCCGATGCAGAGGGAATAAACTGCAAAACGGTTAACCCCTCTTCAACTTTTTGTTTCAATTGAATAGAGGCACTTTCAGTTAATTTTACTGCACCTATCGACACCAGGGCATCCAATCCATCCAACGAATTTCCTTGAGCGGTAAAATCGCCCACGGACAGCACACGTTTCTTCAACAGCGGTTGCGCAGAGAACAAAGCATCCAAAGCCCTATCGCTCCCGAAAATACCCACAGTGGTTTGCCATGTTTTGATTGGATGTAAAAACAAACTGTTGTCAAAGGTAAAGCCGTCGGGACCCAAACGCAATTCCATGGGCTTAGCGATGTCTGCCGCACTTACCAGACCTTCAAACACAACGGTTTCCTCAGCACCAATGTCTTTCGTTTGAGCGAACAGCGTTTTGCCATCAACCATCAATTGCAATTGCGCCTTTTTAACATCCCCACCGCGGTGCGATACACTTGCTTTCAGCAAAAGACCTTCTGATTGATTATCGGCAGAAAACTGAGACACCACCCAAGCGGAATCCAAACTCAAATTTCCACCCTTCACTTCAGTTGGCGTTAAATCAAACTGTACAAATCGCCAATCGATGTTTGGATTGTTTTGCACCTTCCTCAAACCGCGAAGAAAACCCACTTGTACATCGCTAAACAAAACAGCGGCAAGATTGCGTACGCCAGATTCCTGCTGCATGACAACAACACGGTCAATCCAATCCGCCAACGTAAATCGCTGGGGTCCAACTGTCAGTGTATCCAACAGGGTTGTAAGCTGACTGGGCGACATCCAAACATCCGTTTGAATGGTTTGAGACATCAACTTTACTTGGGTTTCTGCGGGCAAATCGCGCAATATGGCATAAGCTTGAGATTTTGCTTGTTCCAGGTGCTGACCTTCCAACCCTTCTACAGACATCGAAAAGCCATTATCCACGAGCAACACCACATGCGAATATCCTTTCCCTACTTGTCGATCGTTGCAACTTGGCATTGCAAAAGCCAATACGAGACAGGCAATCCCAAGCATCCGAGCGATCAAAACGAGCCAATGCTGCAAGCGTTTTTGCTGTCGTGCCTGCTGCAGACGCTGGGTGAGGCGAAATACCCCGGGAAAATAAATGGTTTTCGTACGGTGAAATTGAAAAAGGTGAATCAACAGCGGAATTGCTAGCAACAACAATCCCCAAAGCATATTTGGCTGTTGAAAGTGCATTAGAACAATCCGTTCAACATGCTTTCTACTTTTTGGATGATTTCAGCGGCATCCTCGGGTCGTTCTTGAAAATCCATGTCATCCACATTGAAAATTAACAATTTGCCTTTGTAATTGCCTATCCAAGCCTCATATCTCTCGTTCAAACGCTTCAAATAATCCAACCGAATGGCATCTTCATAATCGCGCCCACGCATTTGAATTTGATGAACCAACTTGGGAATACCGGCACGCAAATAAATCAACAAATCCGGGGGCTCTACCTGATTGCTAATCGCATCGAACAACTGCTTATAATTTTCGAAGTCGCGGGTACTCATCAAGCCCATGGCGTGAAGGTTTGGTGCGAAAATATGGGCATCTTCATAAATGGTGCGATCTTGAATCACTGTATTCTTTCCACCGCGGATGGTCTGAACATGCTTCCAGCGCGTAGTAAGAAAATACACTTGCAAATTGAAGCTCCAGCGCTGCATGTCCTCATAGAAATCAGAGATATATGGATTGTCGTCCATGTCCTCCAATTGCATCTCC
>SXGQ01217467.1_pt1 | contig 11220 bp, 11 predicted proteins | sample 3178371 | NCBI WGS metagenome assembly SXGQ01 (sample SAMN11356859, study PRJNA531348) | freshwater metagenome | isolation source: freshwater sample F1-20 | place: China: Fuxian Lake, Yuxi | collected 2017-12-25 | reverse complement strand
TTTAAGTTTGCAAAATCTTCTAAGACTGCTTTACGAAAAGTGCAGTTTCTGTGATCATTTTCTGTGTCATGCTTTGTGACTAACCGATTACATAGTTCACAAAGAAAAATCTCGTCGTCATTGTCTGGTGCTAAATAATCTTCTAAGTTGTAGAGAACACATTCATGACAAACATGGTTGCCAGAGATTCTTACAGATTTATAACAAAAAGGGCAACACGTGCTTTCTTTTTCACACCAATCACAGCACGGGTTTTTGCAGTTGTCGCAGTATGTATGTTTGCATTCATCGCAAACAAAATAAGTACATTCTTGTTGGCACGAACACATGGTGGTTTTTGAGACTTTTCTGAATTATTTTTCTCATTTTATCAATTTTATTAGAAAATTTTTAATTAAAGTAGTAGTGATAGCGAGTCGAAAAAATTAAAAAAATTTATTCTTCGCCGACATATTGTAAAACAGCCTTTCTAATGTATAAATCAAACGATGTGTGATCTAAATCTTTTGGCTTATCACAAGTGCCAACATAGTCATTTGCCATTTCTGTATAGATATCAGGGAAATATTTGCGGAAAAAAGAAAGAAAAGTTTTGCGTTTGTTGTGTTGGCCTACTGGAATCATCATTTCTTCCAAAAGGCGTTCCATATATGACACATTGCATTTTCCGTCTTCTTGGCATTGATGAACACACAATGTATTTGCTTCAACGTGTTTTATATGGTGTGTCTTGATTTTATCACGTATTATTTTTCTATTTATGCAAAAGGTGCATTCCTTGCATACTTCATTTTCGTGAAGTTTAATAGAAAACATGGTTTTTTCATCTATGCCAGTAAATTCATTTTCCCATCCGCAAAATAAGTTGATGAAAAATTTACCCGACGCACAAATATAATCTTGACAACTACAAAATAATTTATGCACACATGGCTTATTTTCTAAACTTTTGATAGCAGTTGTAATTTTTGTAGCAAACACCGCCATAATTTGATCTTCCACAGAAATAAAAATGCCAAGGCTGTCAATGATTCCTGTAAACGTGTTTGCCAGTCTTTCAAAAATACCAGTGGAACAAATACCGGCAGACTCGGATAATTCTTCATATAATCGAGAAAACAACAATTGCTTTGTTTCCTCCTCAGAAAGTTGCTCTATATACGTGTAGACTAAAAACAAAGCCGACTTTAAACTTAATTTTAAATTTCCATAAACCGCATTGTCGAGCGAAATTCTTGTCAATGCAATAAGTCCATTCTCGTTTACATTTGCTTTAATTTTTTCACAGGTTTGTTCAAAAACTTGAGTCGAAAAAGAAGAGAGAAAAGGAAAACGAGCAAGTTGTTGAAAGGTCTCTAAAGCCGATTTTTCAATACTTTCTGTGTGCGCATTTTGTGCATTGTTATAAATAGTAAACATTTCATTGCTGTTTCCGCCTTGTTTTGCCAATTTTATCATAACGTTTTTGGCTTTCTCTTTTATGTCTGGGTCGTTTCCGTATCGAAGAACAACGTCAATAGCATCGGCACGTGTATTATAAATTTCTTTTTCATCTGTTCCAATATCTAGTAAAATTTCACACAAATGGTTGCTATTTTCTTTTTGCAATTTATATTCTTCTTTGGATAAAAGAAATTGCGCAGACAAAATACGAAATGTAGCATCGTTTTCATTGTCGTTGGCAAAAAAGGAAAAAAATTCAACTTGATACTCATGTAGTATTTTGTCTAACATTTCTCTTTCTTCTTTGCAAAGCCATCTTTTTCTTTGATCAAATTTGGTTTGCAAAGAAACAATACTTTTGTATCTATAAGCACATGTTAAATCTTTTTTTTTATTTAAAAAGTTTTTCATATTTTGTTTGCTCTCCGCAAGAAATTTATAATTTCGCATTAAAGTCGTAATTGCTTCCATTTCTTTCACATAGGGTATCATTTCTTCCTCTTTTGCATGCTTATTAAAAATTTCTATTTGCTGGATTAGTTCATGCAATAGTGTAAATAATTCAATATCTTCATCTTTGTATTCGCATATGTCTTTACAAGTTTCTAATCGTAAAGAAAAAGGCAAAGATGAGAATTTGCAAACTCTCATCAAAAATTGTTGAAACAACTTTGTTTGACTCATACAGAAAATGGAAACAAGTTTTTTTAAAATTTCTACTACTTCAAAGCCTCGCAAATCATAAAATAATTCTAATGCTTTGAATCGCACTTCTTCGTCGTTTGAAAAATCTAACAAAAGGGAACACATATTTTCAGCAGTAAGTACAATATTATTTTTTTTTTCTTCAAATTCTTCACTTGAAAATAAATTTTCCAGTAGAGTAGTAGGTGTGACCATTTTTTCTCTTTTTTCTTGTTTTTAATTTTCCATTTAAAATAAAAATGTCTTCATCACTTTTAACTTCACAAGAAATCAATCAAGCCAATCAATATTTTATTGAAAAATTAATTGCAAATAAACAAAATTCATTACCTTATTTTTCGTCTGGACCTTCTGTGAAAACTGATATGGACGTTTTTCCTTATACACGCTTTTATCGCGGAGGCCAAGGAGATCAACCTTTTATCATGGAAAGGGAGGCAGGTTGGAGACAGTTACAAAATAAATGTTACAACAATCCAGTAGTCTCTCAGAATAAAGAATTATATCCCAATCACTGTTTTCAATCTGCTCCTTCTACTACCTATCCTTGCTACCCAGAAACTTTAAGAAAATATTCTGATAAAGATGCTTTACAACTCCAATTGCTTCGCAAAAGTATCAACGAGTACCATTAAAATTTTTTCTTTCTCTTTCTCTCTCTTGAAAATTTGGTTTAAAGATGTGCTTTCTATATATGTACTTGTAGCTCAGTTGGTAGAGCGCCGTACTTATGATGCGGATGTCACGGGTTCGATTCCCGTCTGGTACATACATACATGTTTTTTGTGTAAAATAAATACACAAAAAACATTTTTTTTATCATTTGTTTTATTATTTGTTTTGTCTTTTTAAAAAGCGATCGCATGCAGGAGACATTTTTCTTACTTGACTATAAGCCACCGCAATAGCCTGTTTTTGAGACTTGTATTTTCCTTCTCGCATATTTATTGCAATTTTTTCACTTACTCTTTTTTGACAATAAGCATGGCCTAATTCTTTCATACTTTTACCTTTGCCTTTATTTTGTTCTAAAAATTTTTTCCAAGTAATTGCACTCATTTTTTCTTATTTTATTCTTAAAGGGAATAAATTTTATTTAAATAAGAAAGAATGGATCAAAAGAAACAAAATAAAAGCAAAGTTAGAAAATATAAAAAATATAAAGTAGAATCACAATTAGGTCTTGCAGGCAAAGATGCAAAAACTTTTCTTGTGACAGACAAATTTGGGTATGAATATGCATTAAAGCAATATAAAAAACAAAAGTCGAGCAAGAAAATTTTACAAGAAGTTGCTTTTCAAAGACGATGCTCAGATGCATTTCTTTCTCCGAAAATCATAGACGTAAATCTAGAAGAAAAATTTATTGTAATGGAAAAAATGGATACCCACCTTTTAGATGAAATAAATCAAAACGGAGGTATACCTTTACAAAGACAAAAAGAATTAGTTGCTCTTTTAAAAAAACTAGATAAAATTGGCGTATTCCATGGAGACGCAAATTTATTAAATTTGATGATAAAAAATAATCGTCTTTATATAATCGATTTTGGGATGGCAAAAGAAATAAATGAAAAATTAATTTTTTCCATGAAGACAAATACTCCAAATCTTATTTTTATGATATTGGCTGTCATTGCAAATTTAAAATCAGCAAATGTAAAATCTAGTTCCTATGCTTTTTTACAATCTTTTGTATAAAATTTTTCTCATTCATAAATAAATAAATGCCATTAGTATATGATGAAATTTTACTTGAAGAACTTGCAAATATCTATAGAACACGCGGTGGTGGTGGACGCTCGGGTTCCAAAGCAGAGAAAGACGATGATCCGTTTTTTCCTGTTCCTTTCGTCGAAATAGGTACACGTGAGGAAGTGTGGACTGGCATAGCAAAACGGACGGGAAGTCGATTATACCGAAAAGATTTTAAAAGAAATAATTCTGGAAGAATAGTGTCTAGTGGAAAAAGTGATAGTATAAAAGAAAAAGGTAGCAACTTGGGAGACTATTTATATTATGAAGACGGATTTCCTTGCGAAAAGCCGCCTGGATTGCCAAAAGGAAGAAAAGGTAAGAAAGTAATAATGGCTACACGTCAAGAATCCCCGCATAGTCCAAATCTTGATGAGGAAACTAATTTTCCTGAAATTCCCATACTTGATCCCAATGAATCTGAAATAATAAGCAATCAACAAACATTATTTGGCACAGGAATTCGTCGTAAATCCGAGAGAATTTCAAAACTTGGTACTACAACTGAAACAACCACAGGTTCACATAATTCCGGTAAAACGGATTCAAATCAAACTAAAAAAAAAACTGGTCAAAGGGATACAACGAAATCAAAAAAAAACACAGGTTTACCACGTAATTCTAGTAAAACTAAACCTAAAAAAAAAACACCTACTCAAGCCTCGCGCGGTTCCAAAAAAAAAAAGCCATGAAGAAACAATAACACAATTAAGATTTTAAAAAAAAAAGCAAGAAAAAAATGTTTCCTAAAAAAATTTTTCAAACATGGAAACAAAAAACAATTGAAGATAAAACATTACAAAGTTGGCAACAATCTTGGATAGATTTAAATAAAAATTATGAATACGAATTGTGGGATGACGCCGAAAACAGACGTTTTATAGAGACAAATTACCCAGATTTTTTATCTATTTATGACGGTTATAATGTAAATATCAAACGCGTCGACGCTGTCAGATATTTTTATCTACTAAAGAATGGAGGAATTTATGCTGATTTAGATTTTATCTGTTTGCGACCTTTTGATTCTTTGTTAGAAAATATCGACAGCGATGTCATATTAGGATCGATGGGAGAGGATGAAATTGTTGATTCTAAAAAAGAACTTAATTTTTTACATAATATACCAAATGCAATTATGATTGCAAAGCCAAATTCAGATTTTTTTTCCTTTGTAACAAACATGCTTTATTACACATGGAAAAATCCCAATCTTGGTCCCGAAGCAACAACTGGGCCAATTTTTTTAAAAGTTTGCATACTTTCGTACACCTCTAAAGTTTGGCCTGATTTTGCAAATTTTTTGTACAATGCAAATATTTTCGAGGAAATTCAACACAAGTTTTCATTTGCTTCAAAAATTCTAATTGCACCTCCTGCAGTCTTTTATCCTTTGAATTGGAATAATGAAAGATTAATGCAAAAACGAAGTGAAATTTTTAAAAATGTAGATTTGCTCAAATTACAATTTCCTTTTTCATTTGCTGTTACTTTTTGGATGCATTCGTGGTAAAAATTTTGTTAACAAAATTTTTTAATTTAAAAAGAAAAAAAAATACCATATATTATAAAAAATGTCTTCTACTAAGTTTGAAAAAACAATAGGATCTCGTATTCAAGTTTGGAAGGGTGTGGCTGAGCAAACCAGTGGCGGTTTAAGAAAGAAGGATCTGCGTAAGAGTGCAAGCAGAAATAAGATTGTCTCCAAAAAGATGAGCGACAACGCGAAAGCCAATAATTATCTGGGGCTCTATTTGAACACAAAGACAAAGAGTGCAGTGAAGAGACCCACTCCGCAAAAAAGAACTGCTCAGAGAACTGCACGGAGATCTGCTGAAAAGACTCCGAAAAAGACTCCTCAGAGATCTTCGCCAAAAGCAAACACCGTTAGACGGTCTGATCGTCTTGCTGCTACTGCGAAAAAGTAAAAAAGTAAATAGAACTTTACAATAATTATTATTATTTTTACAAAAAATAATAATTTTAGGCTTGGTCGCCTTCTTTTTCTTTTAATTTTTGTTTTATAGTATCAACATAAGGTTTCTTTTCTTTACCGTATGTTTTTGATCCCATCAAGTCTTTATAAAAACATTGATTTTCGCGAAATAAATTGTACAAAATTTTACATTGTTGCTGCTGCTTTAATTTTTTGTTAAAGTAATATGCCCGTAGCAAAATATCCGTGGAAGAGTTTTCAGAATAATCTGCAATTAAAGTCGGTTTCAAGTTGGCGGACAAATATTCATACAAACGTTTTCGGTTTCGCTCGTCTTCTTCGGCAGATGGCGAAGCAAAATTTAAAGATCGCAAATACGGTTCTTTGATAATTTCTGCCAATTTTTCTGGAGGGATAGGAATGCCTAATTTTACTAATAAGTTGCCTAGCCCTTGCATAGTCTTACATTGTTGCCCAACTTTCACATCACGATTATCAACCCCGCGCCTAATTTGATCTAATGTTTCGTCCCAGTTTTGAATTAAAAAATCTTCCGGACTAGGTTCTTCGCCTCGATACAACCCAATAAAACCTTGTAACGTCCTTTCTGGCAAATTCCATTCCAAACTAGGCTTTAATGCAATTTTAACCCAATTTCCATTTTTCCATTCCATTACTTGTTCCTTGATTTCATATCGAATTTCAGGGTCTAATGATAATATTCTGACCTGTAAGGCTGGATTTTTGGAAAGAAAAAAAGTTGTAATAAACGTTTTTAAATTTGGAGGAACAAGAGACTGTGGAACCAAGGTTTTTTCAAGCAACGATTGTTGTCCTTCATTTGTCAAGCGAGAAAGAATTTTATTTGCTGTCTCTTGTGTTGTTGCCTTGCTTAAATCTTCTTTTAACATTTCTTCATAACGTCTAAAAGTTAATTGTAAAGATTGTTTTGACGAACCAACTGGATATTCGGTATAAGACAAACTACAAAAATCTGACGATAAATTAATTTTTTCAACCAAAAAATACACGTTATTTTGTTCTCGCAAAAATGATTCAAAATTATATTTGTTCATAATAACCATGTTTTCGCCAATTATTTTTCGTAAAGCCGAAACTAACTCAAAATAAAGAAATTTTTTAAGTCTTTCATTGTTTCTTAATTCATCAAACGTAAATGAAAATTTTGTTCGAAACAAAAATTTTATTTGTCTGACAATTTCATCTATATTTGATGTAGAATAATATAAATCATACGTTTCTGTTTGCACAGGATTATTTTTCCGCGTGATCCCATCGCATGTATACTCACAAATATTATAATCACATTCTCGCGAACCATCCACTTGAAACTTATTTTTCTTATAAAATAACTGACAATCAACTGCCGCTTCTTTCACCAATCTCTCCACACTTTTGATAGAATAATCTTTTTCCTCACTAAAAACATATAATTTTAATTGAATTGAGTTATCAAACAAGAGAGCGCCATTCGTAGGGTTCACAGGGACTGCACAATGTTGATAAATATTTACAGTTACGTCTTGCGTATCCTTTAATAAATCTTTGTGAGAGTTGGCTCGTAACCCACGAGCAATCGCCTGTGAAGTTTCGGCATAATTCCAATGCGGAGTTTGAATATGTATTTCTTGCACGTTTTTAAACGAAATACCTTCCGAAGCCACTCGAGAAAAAATGACTACTTGCAATAATTCTCCATTTTTATTTCTCGGATCGTTATATACTTGACGTATATTTCGAAATAAACTTGAGTTATTTAATGTCTCACTTGTAAGTAAAGCAAATCGTTTTTTGTTAGGAGACGCATAATCAATGATGCCTTGGAATGGTTCAAAGTGAAAAAATTCTAAAAGACGAGCAAATAAAACTGACCCACTGCCATGAACCACAGAATTAAAAATTAATGTATTTTTGGTTGGATTTTCTAATAATTTTTGAATTGTGTTTGCATAAATAGAGGAATATTTTCTTAATTCTTGCAACTTTACTTCGGGCGGTGCAGATTTTTCTACACTCATGATTGGTTTGATAAATGCATACTTTCCTTTTTTGCCATCTCGAAAGTACGTGTCAAACCCTTCCGATCCAACCTTTCCGTTTGGGTATACAAACAAAGATGCTTCTTTCTTTCGAGACTCAAATGCGTCCCCTGTTACCGCTAAATAGGCTTGACTTTGAAAAGGGTGCATTACGTCTACAAAGACTTGAAAATTTTGTAATTGTGGTGGTGGCGGTGCTACTGGACTCACCACAAAATTGGTTTTCACCGAGGATAGAGACGATTTTAAATAAGAGACATAACCCCTAATTTTGTCCTTAAACTCTTTTTCTTTGCTTTTTTGCATAATTTTTTTATTTTCTGTTCCCGGTGCTTTGTACATAAACTCGGATTCAAACGCTTCCACACTTGCGGGAAATTGATTGTCCAGAGGTAGAAGCAAATTGCAGATCAATGCAATTTCGCCCGGTTTGTCTGTCATCGGGGTTCCTGTCATCAGAATTTTTTTACAATTTAAAACTAAATGCAAAAGACGATGTAGTTGAATGTAAGTATCTTTTTGAGTTTGCTCTAATTTCACGCCGTCTTCGGCCACAACAGAATTATGAATTTCATCAATTATAATAATAGAATTGGAGTATTCCTTGCGTATTAAATCATCGTCTTTGGATTTTAAATTTTTTGTAAAAGCACCCAAAGTATCAAATTTATAAAAGTCTTGAATGCGCTTACGTATGGCTGCTTGTAATTTTTTAGGAGCAAGATCTTCACGATCCGTAGGCATATACTTTCCTTGTGTGCAAGTTTTTGCCAACTCCAACATGTTATTTTTCATTACAATATCATTGGGCATAATAACATAGGCTCTGGTATACTTTGGATTCTCTGTATCTCGTAAATTTTCTACTGTACCAAAAGCCGCACATGTTTTGCCCGTCCCCATTTCATGAAATAATAATAAGCCGTCATAAGGCGTGTAATTGGATAAAAATCTTGAAATTACTTTTTGATGTTTAAATAAAATATCATCTTTTTTTTCTTTTTCATTATCGCCAGAAGACAACTTGAGATCTCGCAATTCTTTTTTATCGTATAAAACTTGTTCCAGTGGTTTATTGTCTGGATAAAAGTTAAATATATCAAATTCTTCGTTACGTTTTACATTAGGATATTTTGGGAAAAAATCTACAATGTTCATTTATTTTATACTTTCTATTTTTTTAACGCAATTATTTATCATCATTTAAAATAGTCGTTTTATTTATAGAAAGCATGGAATCTGTAGACTCTATTGTTCGTTCAGTTATTGAAAAATTTATTGAGCGCTCCACTTTTGGAAAAAATAAATACGGAACCGACTTGGACAGAAATGACATTAGTGTTCTTGGCTGGATTGAACACGCGCAAGAAGAACATATGGACGCTATATTATATTTAGAAAAATTAAAAAAAGTAATTCTTGAAGGCAAAAGCAGTCTTTCCCTTTAACCCTTGAGAACTGGATTTTAAAAATGATTTTTGTGGATCTGTTTTCTTATATATACAAAAAATGTCACCTTTCTTTTTTACCACAAAGTACGTGTCTCCTCTTTCCTTCAATAAGATTCTTGCAGGGACACAAAAAAAAATTGTTAAACTCAATTGCCATTTTTGGAAGGATGATGTGCGACCCAATGAAACCAAAATTATGTTTACCGATGGTGAACGACATGCTTTGGTTGAAGTGGTGTCCAAAACTTTCTTTCAATCTTTTGGCGATGCTTGGTTTACTTTTGGAGATGAGATTTGCCCTGATTTTGAGGACGAACATATTACAACAACTCACGAAGCCAATAAGTTGTTTTCTTCTCTTGGATACACGAAAAGTGATTTAGAAACATATGGAACTGTCGTTGTCGAGTTTAAATTGCTGGAAGAAAAGGTCATTTCTTATTTTCCGTTCTCTCATCCAGTTGACACTGCTACTGACTTGCTTTATTGATTTTTCTTTTTCTTCCTTTTTTATACATCTATTTTTTGTTATGGCTTTGTCATTTAAAAAAAGGTTTTATCAAAATAAAACCTTTTTTCAGGATGCTGGAAGTAATTTTTGCATGCACAAAAAATTATGGTATTGGGTTTCGCTCAAAATTACCATGGGGTAAAGAATTCAAAGATGATCTTTCTATTTTTAAATCAAAAACTATGGATTCAACTGTGCTTGTGGGTCGAAAAACATTTGCTACTTTGCCACTTCTTTTGAATCGAACAGTAATTGTTCTTTCTCGTTCAAGCCAATCCATAGAAAACGCAATTGAAGAAGCCGTATCATATAAGAAACCAATTTTTGTCATTGGCGGGGCAGAAATCTACAACGAAATTTTTAAAAATTATTTTCATCTAATTTCTCGCGTTCATATTTCTTATATAAAAAACGACTATGAATGCGACTCGTTTGTTGCCTTTCAAGAATACATTCACAAATTTTCAACTATATCAGAACAAGAGTGGGTAAATTTTACACATATAGTTTATGAACCCAAAACTAAATCGGGTGAAATGCAATATTTATCTCTTCTTCGAGAAGTGCAGACTTACGGAAATGATACATTTGGGAGAAACGGTAAAGTCAAATCATTGTTTGGAAAAAATTTAATTTTTAATTTATGCGAAGAATTTCCGCTTTTAACAACCAAAAAAATGTTTTTCCGTGGAATTGTCGAAGAACTTTTGTTTTTTCTTCGGGGAGAAACAAACGCCAAACTGTTAGAAGAAAAAGGTGTGCATATTTGGAAAGAGAATACACAAGAAACAAACGGGTTTATGGGACCTATGTATGGGTCACAATGGCGACATTTCCATGCGGATCCAAATAAGTTTGATTCGCATACTGGTATTTATGAAGGTGGATATGATCAACTTTCTCATGTTCTTCAATCTATTCAAAGCGATCCAAAATCAAGGCGTATTTTAATGACTACATTCAATCCAGCCCAAGCAAACCTTGGTGTATTATATCCTTGTCATTCCATTGTCAACCAGTTTTATGTTGATGGTAATTATTTGGATATGACTTGCTACAACCGTTCTTCTGATTTGCTCCTCGGATTGCCCTTTAATATTGCATCTTCTTCTTTGTTATTACTTATTATATCAAAACTTACAAATTTAAAAGCAAGATTTTTGCATCTTTATCTTGGAGATTGTCATATTTATGAGCAACATGATCATGCCGTGAAGACTCAATTATCACGAATCCCAAAAATCCCTCCAAACATGTCTCTAACACAAGCGGAAAGAAAAAATGTAGAAGACTTTTCTTTTACGGATTTTACGCTTTCAGACTACGTTTCACACCCTGCGATCAAAGCCGATATGGTAA
>SXGQ01184404.1_pt1 | contig 11220 bp, 11 predicted proteins | sample 3178371 | NCBI WGS metagenome assembly SXGQ01 (sample SAMN11356859, study PRJNA531348) | freshwater metagenome | isolation source: freshwater sample F1-20 | place: China: Fuxian Lake, Yuxi | collected 2017-12-25 | reverse complement strand
CGTGAAGCCCGCTGCCTCGAGCGCGCCCTCGGCGTAGAACTCCTGGAGCGCCTCGAGTTGGTCTCCCGGGAAGGTCCAGGTGGCGGTCACCAGCCCGCCGACGGCGGGGAAGTAGTTGACCTCGACCTGGCCGATGCCCTCGCCGACGGCCGTGATCTCTCCGCCGGCCGGCACGGGCAGCGACGCCAGCCAGGCGGGCTGGGGCAACTCCGACGTTTCCGCCTCGAGCCCGAACTCCGCCGGTGGTACGCCGGGACCGGGATCGATCGATGACATGAAGACGACCCGCAGGCCATCGCTCTCCCGGGTCATGACCAGGGTGCTGCTGGAGTCGGTCGTGGAGATGGAGTTGTAGGCCCAGCCGGATGGCGCGGATGCGCCGTAATCCTCGAGTTCGTCCTTGTCGGGCGCGGTGTCGAGACCGATCATCTGCCCGGCTTCGAGCGTGTCCCCCCACTGCTCGACGAGGCGTCCGGCTCCGGTGATATTGCCCGCGGGGAGCGGCACATCACCATCGAAGAGCGGCAGGGCCGACGCGGGATCCGCTGACGCCACGGAAGTGCCGACGAGCGCGGCATATGGATCGAGAGCTTGGTCGACGACATCGACGAAGAGTCCGCCCTCCGGCGCCGGCGCCGCGGTGGACGGAGCAGCGGTCGGGGATGGCGCTGCCTCGGAGGTCGCGGGCGCCGCGGAAGTGGCATCGGGCTCGGCCGACGTCGCGGCGGTCTCTGCAGCTCCACCGCCGCACGCGGCAAGCACCAGGATCGCGGGGGCCAGCAGGAGGGGGACTCGGCGCATCACTCGATGGTAGGCGTGCGTGCCCCACGCGTCGACCCATGTCGAGGACTCCACGCTCACCAGGCACCGGTCGCCTACCCTCGGGTCATGCGCGGACCCGGCTGGCTCACCGAGACGGTGGCCCGCTATCGCACACTCGACCTGGAGTACGCCGCCCTGCGCGTCGTGGGCCGGGGGCTCTTCCTGGCGGTCATGCTCATGGTGGCCTTCCTCTACGTCTTCACGCGCGTCACCGATCTCATCGCGGGCACCAACGAGGTGCTCATCCCCACGATCACCGTCGACCCCGACGTCGACCTCGGGGCGTTGGCGCAGGGCGCCTTCTCGAGAACGAGCGCATCCGTGGTGACCATCATCGGGGCCCTCACATTCATCGCCTCCGCCCTGCTCACCGGCCACGCCCTGCGCCAAGGCAGCAGGCGCGCACTGCACGGCGCGCAGGCAGCACCCGTGCGACTGCTGTCGGGACGCACTATCACCGTGTCCGCGGTGCTCGCCGTGGGCGTCTTCGCCACGTGGCTGCTCACGCTCGCCACGTCGATCCGCCGCAGCGCCTGGAGCACCCTCCTCGGACGCGAGCTCGACCCCACCGCCGTCAACGCCGGCAAGGCACTCGCGGTCCTCGCAAGCCTCGCGATCATCGCTGGCGGCGTCCTCCTCATCGTCCGATTCGTCCTCGGCCACGTGCCCCGGCGGGCGCTCCTCGCCGCCGCGATCGTCGGCGTCATCGTGGTCGCTGCCAATTTCTTCCTGCTCTACACCTACGTCGGCGCGCTCATCAATCCCGCGGTTTCGGCAGGCATCGTGCTCGTCTTCACCCTGCTGCTATGGGTCAACATCAGCGTGCGCGCCTACCTCGCCGCGCTGTGCTGGGTGGGATCCCAGGGCTAGCCTCGAGCCGTGGCTCTACTCCTCGACGAAGCGCACTGGCACTGGCGCGGCCGGATGTGGTGCCACCTCGTGAGCGACCACTCCCTCGTCGAGCTCCATGCCTTCGCCGAGTGGATCGGCGCGCCGCGACAAGCCTTCCAGGGTGACCACTACGACATCCCCGACGAGGCGCGCCCGATCGCGATCGAGGAGGGCGCTCTCGTCGTCACCAGCCGAGAGATCGTCCTGGCGCTCTACGCCGCCGGACTGCGCCTGCCCCCCGCGCAGCGTGCGGTCGTCTGATCGGTCAGGGACCGTCGCCGTGCACCTGCTCACGGAGTCGCCGGAGTGAGGGTGAGCGTCGCCTCCTCTGACTGATCCACTGCCTCGGCGCTCCACGCCCACGGGAACTGCGCACCCGACTGCCACGCGGCGACCTGATCCTCGTAATGGGGGTTGAAGGCATGTCCGCTGTTGCCCGTGAGGTTGACCCAGGTGGAGTTGTCGAAGTCAGCAAGGTCAACCACCTGACGCATGCTCGGCACCCAGGTCACCTCGAAGCCCTCGCTGGGCGTCCACCCGGTGGCGTTGACGATGCCACTGCCGCCCGCCGTGTCGATCGGCCCGCGGTTGAAGAGCGCCTCGATGGGCGTGATGCCCGAGGCCCCGAGCGTGTCGTGCTCGAGCAGCAGGTTGTGCAGTGCGCCCCAGCGCCACGAAGCAGGGTCGTTGCCCTGCAGCGAGACCATGTCCTGGTACGCCGCGTCGAGGCTCGCGGTGATGACGGCGTCACGCCCCTCGGTCTCGGCCGTGAGCGGATCGTCCCACCAGGGGTCGTCCGGGCGATCCCAGAGCGTGCGGATCACCTCGAAGAACTGGTCGTCGCCACTCGCCGACGAGATCTCGGTCCCGGTCTTGGAGTCGAACATCCGCGTGATCAGCTGGCGCCAGAAGGCATTGAAGTAGGCGGCAGGAGCCGAGTCGATCCCCTGCTGATAGTCCCAGCCGTCGAGCAGGCCCATGCCGCCCTGCGTCGCCTCGAGCACCGGCATGTCCGCAATGCGCGGCACGAGGAAGTCGGCGTTGGCACTGAAGTTGTCCATCTGCAGCGCCTGCATGTCGGCGATCGTGAAGGCGCGACCTTCGTCGATCTGACGCGTGATGAGGTCGACAATGCGCTGGCTGCGCGCGCCGTAGGACCAGTCATCGGTGATGAAGTAGGGATAGTCGGGCCCGATGACCGCCTGATTGGCGGTGACGATCCAGCCCTCCGGCGGGTTGTAGGCCCACGGCAGCGCATCGAAGGGGATGTGCCCATCCCAGCCGAGTTCACTCGACCACCCGGGCACGGGCCACTTGCCGTCGTATCCCTTGCGCACCGGGATGAGGCCGGGCATCTGGTAGCCGATATTGCCGTCGATGTCGGCGTAGAGGAGATTCTGAGCGGGCACCTCGAGGATCGCCGCGGCCTCGCGGAAGGCCTGGAAGTCGTCGGCGTCATTGAGCAGGGCGAAGGCGTCGAAGGTCTTGCCGGGCTTCAGCGCCGTCCAGCGCAGGGCCACGGCGTACTCGCTCCCCGGATCACCCACCTCGGCGTAGCCCGGCGCGGGGACGGGCGCCTCCGCGCCGATGGTCACGTAGTTCTCCCCCGCTTCGAGGACATCGGAGATGATCGGACCCGACTCGGTGGAGCGGATCGTGATGTCGACGGGGTCACCGCCCGCCACCTGGATGCGCTCGGTGCGCACCTCGAGCGGCACGAGCTCGCCGTCGTACTCATAGGCATCGCCCTCGACCTTGGTGAGCACCAGGTCGGTGACATCGGGACCCGTGTTGGTGAATCCCCAGGCGAAGCGATCCGTGTGCCCGATGAAGACCCCGGGCAGGCCCGCCATGGTCCAACCGCCCACGGTGACGGGGCACTCCGGCGTGACGGTGCGGCAGCGCAGGTTGGCCTGGTACCACAGGCTCGGCATGCTCGGCGCGAGGTGCGGATCGTTGGCGAGGATCGGCTTGCCCGTGGTGGTGTGGCGGCCGTCGACAGCCCAGGAGTTGGAGCCGATGCCCTTTCCTGCGGGCCCTGTCCACGGATCCAGCAGCGCGGACGCCGCGAGCACGCCCTCGAGCGTGTCCGCGAGGCCCGGCAATTCCTCGGGGTCGACACGCATCGCCGCCGCTGCGGCCGTCGGCCCCACGGCCGCGGGCTCGTAGGCATCCCCGGTGACGGTGCCGCCCTCGACGATAGGCCGGTTGCGGTCGAAGGGGTACGGCGGGAAGACCTGCTCGGCCTGCTCGACGGACGTCGCCGCCGCGAGCACGACGCGATAGATCTCATCGGTCATGTTGCCGCGCAGGTCCCATGCCAGGGCCTTGAGCCAGGCGACCGAGTCCGCCGGCGTCCATTCCTCGATCATGTAGCCGGGATTGGTCAGCCCGAGTACGGCGTATTCCAGGCTGGTGTCGGACTTGGGGCGGTCGGCGAGGTAGGCGTTGACCCCTGCGGCATAGGAGTCGAGCATGAGCCGCGAGGTGTCGTTGAGCAGCGGCACCTCCTGCTCGGCGATGCGGCGCCAGCCGAGGGTGCGCAAGAAGGCATCGGTGGGCACCTGGCTCTCGCCGAACATCTCGGACAGTCGGCCCGCGGTGATGTGCCGGCGCACGTCCATCTCCCAGAAGCGATCCTGAGCATGCACGTATCCCTCGGCGAACATCAGGTCGGCGAGACTGTCGCCGTAGATCGTGGGGATGCCGAGCTCATCGCGGACAACATCCACCGGTGCTGCAAGGCCAGGGACCGCGATGGTGCCCTCGGTCTGCGGCCAACTGCGCTTGACGGTCCACTGCAGGAAGGACGACAGCGTGGCCAGGATGAGCACCAGGATGATCGCGATGATCCCCAGGACCCAGAGCCAGCGGCGACGCTTGGTAGGTGCTGGTGCGGGTACCGGGGCAGCAGCGGTGTCGGTCACCGGGCCAGCGTAGGACTCAGGAGTCCTGCCCGGATGCCCAATTCACTCTCCGCTGCCGTGCGCGACCAGGCATCGGCCTGCTCGCGTGACACGACATCGCCGTGCGCCACGACCTGGAGGACCAGACCGTCAAGCAGCGACAGGATGCGCCACGCACTCGCATTCGGATCCGGATCCGGGCACACCATCACGCCCGCATCGACTCCTTCATGGATGATCCCCGCGAGTGCGCGCTGCCACTCTTCATTAAGTCGACGCGACGTACGCCGCAGGGCGGGACGGCGCGCAGCCTCCGCCCATGCGTCGAGCCAGATCTGCATGCCGAAGTCGCCGCTGCCATCGCGCAGGCCTCGGTCATAGGTGTCGAAGAAGATCGCAAGCTTCTGCACCGGAGTGCTGCCATGCGCGATGGCAGCGAGCACCTCGACGAGGTCGGCCCGCGCTGCTTGCTCGAAGGCCTCGGCCAGCAACTCGTCCATGGACGCGTAGTAGTGGTGAATGAGGCCACTCGACGTGCCAAGCTCGGCGGCTACGTCGCGGACCGTCGTCCCGGCGATGCCATTGCGGGCCATGACCGCACGCGTGGCGGCGACGATGGCGGCTCGGCGTTCGTCTGGGCTCATACGCGGCATGCGAGAACGCTAAACCCTATTGCGCAGATGTCCAATAGGCATCTAGTCTGGCTCGCGTGCCGGGTGGCGCCCCCCGCCGCCCGGCACCTCGCATCCCCGGGAGGCCCCATGCTCAAGCAGACCCCTTTCCATCCGCGCCTTGCCGAGCTGAGCCAGTCGCAGGCCTGGGGGAATTGGGCGGGTTACCTCTCGGCCATGCGCTACGACCTGTCCACGAAGCACGAGTACTTCGGCGTGCGCAACGGCGCGGGCTTCTTCGATACCTCTCCCCTGCATAAGTACTGGATCCGTGGCCGCGACGCAGAGAAGTTCCTCTCCTATGCCTTCGCGCGTGACATCCGCACGCTCAAGCCTGGTCGCGCGCAGTACACCATCTGGTGCGATGACGCCGGCTACGTCATGGAGGACGGGGTCATCTTCCGCTACTCCTCCGATGAGTTCCTTCTCACCGCGGCGGAGCCCAATCTCGGTTACCTGCGCCAGCTCGCCCGCCCCTTCGAAGTCGAGGTCATCGACTGCAGCGAGGACTACGCGTCCCTGGCGATCCAGGGACCGCGCTCACGCGCCATCCTCGAGGTGCTCACACCCGATATCTCCGAGCTGCGCTACTTCGGCTTCGCCGAGACCAAGATCGCCGACACACCGGTGACCGTGAGCCGCACCGGCTTCAGCGGCGACCTCGGCTACGAACTCCTCATCCCGGCCGGTGACGCGCTGCGCGTCTTCGACGCCCTGATGGACGCCGGGCGCCCCCACGGCCTACGCCCCTACGGCGACGAGGCCCTCGGCATGACGCGCATCGAGGCGGGCCTGCCGCTCATCGGTGTCGAATTCAGCTCGAGCCGCTTCGCCTTCACCGCGGACGAGCGCTTCACCCCCGACGAGCTCGGCCTCGGCTGGCTCCTCAAGGGGATCGATGATCCGACGCGCCCCTTCATCGGCCGCGACGCGATCATTCGCGAGCGCGTGGAGGGCACCTCGCGCTGGCGCACGGTCGGCATCACGGTGTCGTGGCAGGACTACTACGACCTCTTTACAAGCCACGGACTCCTCGCCGAGCCCGACGAGATCCCCGTGCCCTGGGACACGATGATCTACAACGACAAGGACAAGCGAATCGGCTACGCCACGAGCTTCATGTACTCCCCCGTGCTGCAGCGCCATGTCGGCATCGCACGCGTCAAGCCCAAGTACGCCGAGCCGGGCACCGAGGTCTTCATCGAGCAGACGGTCAATCACGAGTACGTCAACGTCCGCGCCACCGTGACGACGCTGCCGTTATACAACCCCGAGAGGAAGACGGCCTGACATGTCAGAGACCCACGCCTACGACGCGATTGTCATCGGTGGAGGCCACAACGGCCTCACCAATGCGGCCTACCTGGCCCAGGCCGGACAGCGCGTGCTCGTGCTCGAGCAGCGCCACCTCGTGGGCGGTGCTGCCATCACCGAGGAGCTTCGACCGGGCTTCAGCTTCACCACCTTTTCCTACGCCCTGAGCCTGCTGCGACCGGAGATCATTCAAGAGCTCGACCTGGTGCGCTTCGGCTTCATGCCGCTTTACATGCGCTCGCACTTAGCCCCCATGGACAACGGCGACTACTTCCTCACAGGGCCCGACGCCGCAGTCAATCGCGCGGAGATCGCCCGGCACTCCAAGGCCGACGTCGACGGCATGGAGCGCTTCCAGCACGACACCGCCCGCGTCAAGCAATTCATCCGGCCGCTCTTCGACAACATCCCGCCCAATCTCTTCAGCGACGATCCAGCCGATGCGGATCGCATGGCATGGCTCGTCAAGCACCTCGGCAATGCCGACAAGAAGCTGCTGCACGACACCGTGCGCCTGCTCACCGGGAGCATCGCCGACTTCGTCGACGACTACCTCGAGTCCGACGTCATCAAGGCGACGATCTGCTCAGCCGCCTGCGTCGGCATCAAGCTGGGCCCGATGTCACCGGGCTCCGGCATCAACTGGCTCTACCTCTCCATGGGCGAGCACGATGGCTTCATGGGCGAGTGGTCCTTCCACAAGGGCGGCAATGGCGGCTTCACCCAGGTGCTCGCGCGCGCCGCGACGGCGTACGGCGCGGAGATCCGCCTCAACTCCCACGTGTCCAGCCTCATCACCGAGGGCGGCGAGGTGCGCGGCGTCGTCCTCGACGACGGCACGGAGTTCCGGGCTCCCGTGGTCGTGAGCTCACTCGATCCGCGGCGCACCTTCCTGCAGCTCGCCGACCCGCGCGAGCTGCCCGCCGACCTTGTCGAGACGATCCAGCGCTTCCGCTTCCAGGGCATCACATCGAAGGTCAACTTCGCCCTCGATGGCGTCCCCTACTACCCGGCACTCGGTGATCGCACCGACCAGTACGGCGGCTTCATCAACGTCGCGCCGACGGTGGAGTACATGGAGCGGGCCTACGACGCAGCGAAGTACGGCTGGTATAGCGAGCACCCGTACATTGATGCGTCGATCCAATCCTTCATCGATCCCGATATGGCTCCCCCTGGCAAGCACATCATGTCCTGCTACGTGATGTACACGCCGTATGAGTTGAAGGACAGCACCTGGGACGCCCAGCGAGAGAACATGGCCGACCGCGTGCAGGCGACGATGCAGCGCTTCTTCCCCAACTTCAATGACCTCGTGCTCCAGCGCGAGATCGTCTCGCCCGACATCATCGAAGCCAAGACGGGCCTGTCCGAGGGCAACATCTACGCCGGCGAGTTCTTCCCGCATCAGATGTACTTCTTCCGCCCGGCGCCGGGCTACAGCGACTACCGCACCCCGATCCGTGGCTACTACCAGTGCGGTTCGGGCACGCATCCCGGCGGCTGCGTCATCGGCGCGCCGGGACGCTTCGCCAGTCAGCAGGTGCTGGCCGACGCCAAGCGGTAGGCGCCACCGCTCCGCGTCGACCGATCGGCGACCATCAGGTCGACGGATGGTCCACGCGGCTACTGGTTCTGATCCTGGTTCTGGTTCTGATCCTGGTTCTGATTCTGATCCTGGTTGTTCTGGTTCTGGTTGCCCGAGCACGCGGTGAGCGGCACGAGCACGAGACCTGCGGCGAGAGCGGTGGCGGCGATGCGTCGGAGAGTGGGGGTCATGCCGGCATCCTGCCACCGGTCAGCCGTCCGTGGCACATCCGCGGAGGCCACGCGGGTGAGGCCGCTGCGCCCGCGCCCTATTCCTCGATGTCAGGCTCCGGATCTGTCTCCTCGAGATCGCCCGACTCCTCGTCGCCAGACTCCTCCTCGACCTGCTCCGTGTCCTCGCTCGCGGGCGATGAGCACGCGGTGACCGCGGGCAGCACGAGCCCCAGGCCGAGGATGGCCGCTGCGCCCAGTCGTGCGCCGCGCACCCATGGCTTGGTGTCCGTCATGGTGGTATCCCTTCGATGGTGAATGGGTATCGCAACTGGTTGGGTAGCAGTCTGGCGGATCAGATTGATGGATCAATCGCGAGGGACGCAGCCTGGCACTGCAGGTCTCACGGTGACAGAGGTCGCCCGAACCTCGACGGCGCCGCTGCGTGAGGGAGCGTAGCCCCAGAAGTCGAACTCCCCCTCACGATTGGTGGTCTTCGTGACCGTGTGGGTCACCCGACACCCGGCTGCGCGGACGCGAGTGCCGCCAGGCTGAGTCCGAGAGAGGTGGCGAGTCCGAGAGTGGTCACGGCCGAAGCCCCGGTCACCCATGGGGGTGCCATATTGACGAGGTCTCCGCGCGGAAGTTTTTCCCTATTCTTCCCTACGTGAGGGAAGGTCACCATCATGCGCAAATCTGGCGCGGGTGCCTAGCCCAGGGCCTTGATCACCCGGTCAGGACAGTCGGTGATGAGCCCATCGACACGGCACTCATCTGCGAGAAGCCGCACGAGGGTGTTGAGGCTCGGCGCGCAGCGGGGCAGATCATCCGCGCGGACCGTCCAAGGCGTGACGTAGAGGCCGGCCGCATGTGCGCGGGCCGCGAGGTCGCTCGCTGCCATCGGCGTGCCGTGCTGCAGCAGCATGCGCACATCGGGCCCGATGCCATCAGCCCACTCCCCGATTCGCTCCATGGCATCCGCCTCGAGAATCCAGTCGTAGTCGGAGTTCGCCCATGTCCCGTCCGGCATGCGCTCGTAGGTCTCGTGGTCCTCGGTGTGGCCGATGAGCTGCGTGAGGGGCACGTCGACACCCGCTGCCGGACCCACCTCGGTGCGAATGCGCTGGAGCGCGTGCGGGTCGAAGCTCATGACGCGGCAGTGATCCTCCCGGGTGCGGTAGCCGAAGCGGTGGAGCACGGCGTAGACCGCTCCCACGAGGTCCTTGCCCTCCTGCTCGTGGAACCACGGCGACTTCAGCTCGGTGAAGATCCCGACACCGCGGCCCAAGCTGTGGCGCACACCCTGAAGGAACTCGAGCTCGGATTCGAAAGTGTGGAAGTGGAAGCTCGACTGCCAGACCGGGAAGCGATCGGGGAAGACCGCGGCATCTCGGCCGTCGACGACGGTGAAGCGCTCGCTGACGGCGAGTGTGAGGATCTCGTCGAGGTCGAAGTCGACGACGTAGAAGTGCCCGTCTTCACGCTCGCGGCCTGGAAAGCGCTGCGCGATGTCGCTCACGGTGTCGAGCCAGAGGTCGTGGTTGATGAGCAGGTGGTCGTCACGGGTCATGACGACGTCGTGCTCGACATAGTCGGCACCCATCCCCACGGCGAGCGCCTTGGCGGGCAGCGTGCCCTCGGGGAGGTAGGCACTTGCTCCGCGGTGGGCAATGACGAGCGGCCTCATGGCGCGCAGGCTAGCGCCTTCGGATCCTAGGAGCCCTTCTGCATCTCCTGCTGGATCTGGTCCTCCGTGAGCGGCTTGTTCATCATGTTGTTGACGCCGTAGAAGATGGCGCCAATGAGGAAGCCGCCCATCACCCAGATCGGCCAGAAGTAGCCCCGGCCACTGAGGAACCAGATGAGCACCATGAGGAGCGAGATGATCACGGCGCCGGTGACGTAGTTGAAGAAGCCGCGGCGCTGATGGAGTCGATGGATCGCCTGCTGACGAGCGCTGTCATCTGTCATGACTGCACAGTAGAACCCGTGTCAAGGAGCGGGCCCGGCGTAGCCTGGGGCCATGCCCGGCCGCATCACCGCCTTTCCCTCGTGTCACACGAAAGACCGTGTCCCCGCCGCCGCATCAGGGCGGTGGCGCCCGTGCTCGAGCGGCTCGCAGAGCGCTACGCCGGCCGGGTGAAGGTCGTCAAGGTGAATGTCGACGACAATCCTCAGGTCGCGCGCGCCTTCGACGCGAGTTCCATCCCGACGCTCGTCTTCTTGCGTGATGGCGAGACGGTGGATCGTGTCGTCGGCGCCCAGCCCGAGCCGGCGCTCGCCAGCATGATCAACCGCCTGCTCTAACGCGCATCCTGGACTTGCCAGCACCGATAGCCCCGTCCACAATCGAGAGATCACCATGCTCACCTGCCCCAAGTGCCACGGCGATATGTGCAACGACGAGCGCAATGGCGTCCATGTCGACCGGTGCACCGAGTGCCGCGGCATCTTCCTGGACCGAGGTGAGCTCAAGCGCCTCATCGATGGCGAGAACTCCTGGGCCAACCGCGTGACAGTCGCGCCCCAGGCCCCCACCGCGCCTCAGGCCCCGGCCGCTCCGAATTCGCAGCCCGGCTACGCCATGCCTCCCGCGTATGACCAGCGCTACGACCGGGACTACGACCGGGACTACGACCGGGGGTACGACGACTACCGGGGAAAGAATCCCTACAAGAAGCGCAAGAGCTTCCTCGAGGAGCTCTTCGACTGGGGTCAGCGCCTAGCATGGCCTGATGCGCCGCGCCGGGATAGCCCGACAGGGGCGGCTATGCCGTCCCGCCGGGATAGCCCGACAGGGGCGGCTATGCCGTCCCGCCGGGATAGCCCGACAGGGGCGGCTATGCCGTCCCGCCGGG
>SXGQ01553858.1_pt1 | contig 11225 bp, 14 predicted proteins | sample 3178371 | NCBI WGS metagenome assembly SXGQ01 (sample SAMN11356859, study PRJNA531348) | freshwater metagenome | isolation source: freshwater sample F1-20 | place: China: Fuxian Lake, Yuxi | collected 2017-12-25 | reverse complement strand
CAACGATACCGGATTAAATGAAGCATTATCTCGCCCAGTTCTTTTTACAATATTAGCCTTTAAATGTAGATGTTCGCCAGGTCTCAACCTCGTAATCAATATATTATGTTTTGATACCTTATTTGGTGGAAATAACTCTCTTAATTTCTTCTCGGTAATCTCTACATCATTTAGGGTTGCCTTAAAATCTGAGGTTCGCACATCAATACTCTTATTGGTAGTATTATGAACATTCAATTCAATAACAAGCGAATTATCCTCGTAATTCTCAATTTCGTCAGAAGTCATACATATAGGTATTAGACCAATCCGATGTATAATAAACTCGTCGTGTAACGCTCCAGTATTAGTAAGTACGCTTACAGTAGGCTCCTCATTTTCTAGCTTTTCTCCTATTGCTCCAATATTTGGAATATCAGTCATAATTATCCTTCGCATACCATTGACAATAGCCAAATCAATATCGTGAATATCAAAGCTGTGATTATTTGAAGGGTCGGATGAATCAAACTTATAATTATAAAACATTCTATTAATATATAGTTTATTATATTTTTATCTTATATATCAATTTTTAAAAAAAATAAAAAATATGAAATTATACATTTTTTTCATATAATATTATATATACTATTAAGATTATTGTAAGTATCATAGGTATTATAGATAGTATAGTAACTATCCAGCTCCAAGTATAGCATTCGCCTTTTGTTAAACAAGTTATATTATAAGCTGTTAATAATATTATAAACAGATATACAAAATATGCTATTAAATATAATCCAGGGCCTTCTAAATAAATATTTAATCCGAGAGATACAATAGTAAGTATAATACTAACCGCAATATATACCCATCCCTGTGTTGAAAAATAGTCCGACATTATATTCTTATTTATCTTTCTATCTATTCTTATTAAGATATATATATTTTTGACATCCCAATACATCGACATCTACGATATCAATGTATTCATAATTGCGAAACACATTGATGTTCGAGATTGCATTTCATTAATTGGATTAGAAGCAAAGAACTGAATCAGCGTCTTAATATTTTTTACATCATTACATTGACACAAATAGTAATAAATATTAGAGCTCGTAATAAGCTTCTTGTTAAATGTTGTAATTTGTAGATTTCTCAACTGTGCCAAATGATACTGAATAATTGGCGCAAATTGCTTATCCATCTCCTTATTCATCTTGTATCTCTTATAAGTAGGATTATAAGTCGTACTAGATTTATAATAGCTGTAAAGACTATCCTTAATAGTTGAGATAATCGTATGTACAAGATATGTAGGGTCAATCTGTCTCCCATTATTATCAATAGGAATCTGGATATTTGGATTATATGTCGCAATATAATCCTTAATTGTATAATTTTGCTTATTTTTCATATATACACTAAGAATATTCATCCATACATTAGGATGACACGGGTCAGTCTCTTCGCGATAATTAATATACATAGAAGATATCTTGTATAGTCGCGAAAAGTTCTCGCCATCTACCTTTTTCTTGATAATCAATCCATAGCTTTTATTCTCATTAATATATACATTGGCCTGATAAATATCCGCAAAATATGCCGGATATTTTATACCAATATTAAAGAGCTCTTGAATAGCCGACTGATTAATATCATATTCTTCAAGTGTAATACGGTTTTTCGTATTGATATGTACAAGCTCCTTATAATTTTCTCCAAGCACATCAGTATAATCAATGATATGCTTGTTATCATAATGAACAAGGACAAACTCATATGCATGATCAGGATTCAAATTTGAAGCAAACATAGCCCGAAGAGTATCACTAACATCATCTTGTGGAATATGTGAAAGCATTTCGGCAATTTCTGGTGATTTACTATACAAACCATGTAGTACCTCATCAAACATCTTACCGTGCGATTTTGTAGGATGCGAGAACTTTGAACTATTCGCATCAGGACAACTTGATGTTCCAAAATACCACTGATTTTTATAATTATAAACAGTTATAATAGTTCCGTCATATGCCTCATAACATTTGTCAGTATCGCTGTAATTTGTCGAAATATATTCATCATATCCAATTCTGCGAGGAATAGAATTGGCATATGTAACTACAACATTATTATTACATGATAGTGTAAAATCTAACACAATACTTCGGCACTGCTCGTATAACTCCTTATATTCGTAAATATCATTCATCTTATAGTTATTATGAAGAAGAACGATATCCTCGTTATTTTTAAACTTTTTTACCTTGATGTTAGGCCAGAAATGATATTTTTTCAGCGTATTAATAAGAGTATTTGCGTAAGTAGTATTGCCATCGTAATTACTATAAGTTTTTTCAATTAATTGAGTAAGATTAGTAGGGGGGACATTGGACAAGGGCATATCACTGCTCATAATAATACTTTGTTAAAAAATATATATATTTAATTGCTTATATCAATTTTTATAAAAATATGATATAATCGCAAAATCTGGGAGATTCCATAGTGTCTAATAGCCCTAACAATAATAGCAGTACATATATATTGCTGTCATTATTAGAAATACCGTATATATTCTATATAATGTCTTGTCATCTATAAAATTATTTGTACCAATATAAGCTCCGGCAACTCCACCGAGAATACTTCCTGCTGCTACTATAATAGCCGCATTAAAATCCAAAAATCCGTGCTGATAATATAGATATAATCCGGGTAATGCGTTAGGTATCGTATTTAAGAAAAGAGATATCGCAACTGCTTGCTGAAACGAAAAATCATAATAAACTAATAAAGGAAGCAACAATATGCCACCACCAATACCTATCAACCCAATAATAACCCCAATTATTACTGAGCCAATAAACAACTCTATAAGCATTTATATAAATAACTTTATTAGCATCTATATTATTATTTAGATATTTATAATAAAACACGCACTTACAAGCAAAATCCAATAATTAACTATGTAAAGCAAATAAAATATAAATATATAAATAGATATAATAAATAAAATGGCTAATGATTCTGAAATATATGGAATGTATTGCGAAGAATTAACTAAAGGAATCAAGCTCTACTTTGATGAATATAAAAAAAATAATAATATAGAAAATTATCAAACTACTGATGAGAAATTAAAAAACACAGTAATTAATCTATATATTAATAATATTAAGGATAGTGCTGACTTTAAAAAAAATTTTAATGGTAATGAAAAGGTTGGTTCAGTAAAAGATATCTTGTTTGATGATCTAGTAACCCATGAAGATTCAATGAACAAATCTTATAAAAGGTGGATAAAAATTTATGAAGAGCATCATAAAGAGAACAAATATGCGCAAGAGGTAAGGGATGCATTGTATCAAAGTGACGCGAAGCATAGGATGTCTAAATTAAATATTAATGGCGGATATAAAAAAAATTCAAAGAATAAAATAAATAGCAAAAAGGTCTCTAATAAACCTATTGTGTCTCAAAATAAACATAGTATATATAAGGAGATTTTTGGAAAAAAAATGAAAATCTATAAAATGCCTAATTCACGGATGGAATATGTAAAATATAAAGGAGAATTGTATCACATATCAGACTATAAAGACCTAATGAAACAAAAAGCAATCGCAAAAACCATGAGCAAAACTAATAAATAAAATATAAAAATATATACCCTATTCTAACCTATTCTAACCTATGGATGTATTAGCCTATTTACTCAGAATCCTTGACCTTCTTCTTTTCAGTTTTAGCCATCTTTTTAGGCTTCTTAGGCTTCTCATCTTCTTTCACTTCTACAACTTCAGGTTCTTGCTCGGCTTCCTCAGCTCCCGCAGCTTCCTCAGCTCCCGCAGCTTCCTCGTGTTCCTCAGCTTCCTCAGCTTCCTCAGCTCCCGCAGCATCTTCAGTAACCTCAAGAGTTGCCTTGTAAGCCTTCCACTCTTCGGCCAACTTGGAGAACCTTTCAGTATTTGAGAGCTCAGGAAACTCTTCGCGAATCCTTTGCTGATTATCCTTGATATACTGCTGATACTTGGTAAGAGGCCTCTTTGGCTTTTCATTACCATCCTCGTCAAGATTGTTCCTCTTCTTTTTCTTATCATCCTTCTTCTTTTCAGCTTTTTCAACCTTGAGATTATTGACCTCTTCCTTGATTTCCTTGGTAATTTTCTTGGAATATTCATCAATGTCCTTCTTAGCATTGAGCTCGTCGGGCATATTCATCATACGTTCCTTGTAAATAGCGGCAAAAGTCTGGGTAGCGACAGCGGACATTCTTCTTAAAAAGCTTCTTGATAAAACACGGAAAGGCTTTAGAAGTTTGATAGACTGTTTAGTAGCTAGACTTGAGTTGCTTTGAGTTGCTTTGAGTTGCTTTGAGTTGCTTTGAGTTGCTTTGACTGTGATAGTAATATTTTAAATAATATCAAGTGTCAATTTTTATTTAAATTTTTTCAAAATATAACAAATTTATCCATATATCATATATCTTCAATTATCTTAGAGTACATTTATGATGTCATAAAAAGAAGCCAAAATTCTCTAAAATTTGAAAATTAAAATTTGAGTACATCTCTCGATTTATTTTGCAATTTCTAAAAAACTTTTGAAATTTTTGAAAAAACAAAAAGATGTACTCAAATTTAAAATTGAAAAAATAATGATTTTCCAGTGTCTCAATAAATACTGGATACTCTAATTATATTCGTTAATATATATGTAATATATATGTAATATAATATATATCTATGGAAGAAGCTAAAAAAATAAATCAAGTAATTGATTATATATTAGAGCCACAATCTAATTCATCAGCTATTTTTCGCCATCCGGTTTTTTATAATACTTGTCAAACCATACTTGGCCTACTACTTTTGATGCCTGTTCTGATGTTAATTGATTATTTACAATTTTCTCTCGCATCTCTAAAAAATATTCAAGGCTACTATATTCAAACCCCTCCTCTTTTGTAACCATAGCATATAACATAGGATATCTCTCCTCAAAAAATAAGATTCCCTCAATAGATTTTTTCATTTTATTTAATAGCTCATCGTGAGACGAATTTTTTCCCTTGTTTTCCGTAATATATAATACAATATCTTGTACCATTGCTCTTATATCCGCGGTTTCCATACCATCTTTTACAAAATCGGCAACTTTTCTCCTTTTTCTTTCAGTACTCATACTATTTTAAATTAATTATCAATTTTATCTTTATATAATAATATCTATTTTATATATAGAATAATGAAAAAAGAATTAGAATACGCCGAATTAGACTATAGCCATAATGTTCCCATACCTCCTCGGCCAAAAAATGCAGGATTATATACAGGTGATGTTTTATTTGATAAAAAACCCTGGGGCAATAGCTATAAAATGCCCCCTGCTGAACCCGATGCAACAGTCTATGCTTCACATTTTTATGCTAGCCATCACATACCGTCTTATAATAGACCGGGAAATAATCACATAAATACCGATAAATATAAAAAATATACATCAGCTAACGGTAATGATAATTTCAATTTTAGCTGTCATACAACAAATATAATATAATTGTTAAACAACCCTCTTAGCTCGCAATTTCTTGAACGGCAAGATTTGTTGGTTGGATTTTCTTAATAGTATCTTTGTGTTTAATCAAGAAGGAGCATATATACTTATATACTTCATCTACTTGCTCAAAAGATACACCGCCTGTAATTAATATACTACCACTCTCAAATAATGCCCCTGTAACCTTTTTACAATCTCCTATATTTTCTCCCTTCCCTTTTCCATAGCATTTCTTAGGGCAATAACAAATACCGTTCTTTTTTTCATTGCATTTATTCCAGAAATATTCTAGCTTAACCCCTTGATATATTCCAGGCTGAAATGAACACTTATTATTATATAAGTCGCCAATAAATATATTGTGTATCTCGCGTCTCTTTAAGCCGAACGGAACACTAAGAGAATCGTCGCAATAAATCTTGAAATCCGAGTTAATCATACGAATTTTAAAGTTCTGATATTTCAATTTTAACTTATAATTATCTTCCCTATTATTTATAATATCTTTACTAATATCATAATAGATCTTCTTTATATTTTCTATAATATGATTAACAATAATAACAGTATCCTCTACTACCTTTATTCCAGTTATTTGAATATTTCCGTTCTTAAATATTTTCACATTTGGCATATATTTTTCATTCTTATATATAATAGTAACCTGATTATCAAACCTATTTTTCTTCATTTTATTTTTCTTACTATTTCTCCTCTTCTTAGGATATGTTCCGCGATTTAAATCCTCGCCATCCTTCATATATTGTGCCCATACAATACCATCTGTATCATCCTTATCAATTATAGCAATGTTTTCAAACAACATCTTCAAATTTAAATTAATATCCTCGCCAATATTCGCATTACAAGTTATAGTAGAAACTCTATACTGCGAAAAGTATATATTTTCAGTCTCTGTAGCCTTTAAAGATGCCATCTCCGTAGCAGTCGTAGCACAACATTTATCAATAGAAGTCATTATTAATAGCAATTTGGGTAATTCACAATATTTATTGTATTAATTTCCTTATATCATTTTTTATTTTTCTTTGTTTCAATTTTATTATTCATATTATCTGTAATGTTTTTGAGATAAGATGTATTAACAATTTCATAATTGTATGTAGTTGCTATCATAGGAGGCAAATTTAATAGATGCGTTTTTTCATTTGTATGATGACCTTTGCGAAACTCTTCGATATTCATAGGGCCATTAAAAATATCTAGCAAAAATCTCGAAGGTGCCGGGCGTATCGGACGAGTACAACCAAAATGTTTGCTCAACATCTGTATCAAACTATTTATCTCCCATACTTTGTCGCTCCCACAATGAGATGAAAAATTATACGCATTGGCACATTCCAATGAACAAAAGTTTCCAAACAATATATAAGTATTCGTTGTTATATTATATTTATAGGGCATCCCAAAAATTCTGTCTTTTATAGGGTAGCAACACCAATAGCAATTATTTGAAGATTTAATAATATTGTCATTATAATCTATATTAGTATCTCTATCATTATCTTCTTTAATCAAATTATCCTGAATTGTATTATAAAAATTTGTTTCATTTATATAACAGCAATTTGGCTCATATGGTGAAGGGGCTTCCAATAGTTCATCTGTAACGCTTATTTTATTTATATCATTATCAGATATAGGTAATTGTAATATAATATCCTCATTTTCAACCAATACAACATCTTTTACAATAGTATTCATTAAGCCCTTTTTCTTATCTATTGTAGATTTAACATCACTATTTTTACTTTTTCTCGGCATTTAATTATAAACGCTTATATTATTTATATGTATTTACATACTTTTGGCAAGTAAATAAAACTACTTATTATTATCAAAGTAGTCTTTGAAATATACAAGGGTTTTAATTAACTCGTTATTGACATTATCCGTTGGTTTTTCTGTATTTGTTGCAAATGTTAGTCCCATACCTCCCGTACCTCCCGTACCTACGGCTTTACTTCCTATTATACATTTTTCTTTTATCTCTCTTATCTCTCCATTAAGAGAGTTAATCGTATCTATTAAATATTTTATTATAAATACAAATATAATTATTATTATCAAAACAAATAAATCCATAATACTTTAATTATATCAAAGAATATAAAAATAATTGATAGCAAACACCGAGCTATATCATTTAGCTGAACTTTAAGCCAGCACCACCATTTAGAACAGTCAATACATTTATTTCCATTACATATATAGTAATCTCAAAATTGACAGGATAAACTCTATTTAATATATCATTATATGATTTAGTAATATATGTATATTTGTTATCATTTTTAACCTCGGGATTTACATTTACAGATAATGAAGTAGTAATTTGTGTATTATCATAAGATCCTGAACTAATCTGTTTTTCTGGAAATAAAGCAAATGAATAGCAATATACACCTGTTCTCGGTATATTAGTATGATATTTATGCGGCTCTATTTGATTATAATAAGTAGCATCATAATCAGCTCGGGATATTTCTCTATTCCATAATATTGCTGCTCTATCTAATATTCCAAGCCCCTCGCTATATTCATGAGACCCTGTATAATTAGTATAATTATTGAAGTTTTTGATAGAATCGCTCCTTCGCGTAATCCATATAATCTCCTTAATATGATGATTGGCATTTGTTATATCTATCAGCGTATGATTATCATTTAATGGTACTGCTTGCGTTTTCTTAACTGTATTAATAATATAATTTATCTGGTTAGTATTCAATAACAAACTGCTTCTTTCGGTGCTATCCAAATATACATAGGTACATAAGAGCTCGTTATTAACATCAAAATTGACATCGCTTGGCTTTACAAATGTGGCAATTGATATAGGTACAGTAGGGCTGTGTGTTGCGTTATACATTAATGGACTTACATATGTATTCAATATATTACTCCATACCTGATATAATCCCTCGAAAGCTGAATCATTAATATATATATCTAATTCAACTTCATTATTCTCTAATTTTAATAATGGAAGGGCGAGCGAAGGATTCTTAGTAAACCAGAAATTGAGCGGAACCTGTATTTTTCTCTTTTTTATACTCGGTGTTTCAGGTGTTTTTGTATAATTTGATACAGGATAAGTAACGTTATAAAGCCTGTTATTTAACACTCTGTATTTTGGAACGAAATTGAAAGGTGCCGTATATTCTTCGATATTTCCTATTAACTTATTATATTCGGTGTTATCTTTACTCGTCAGTTCGTTCCATATATTCATCCATTCGCCATATAGCGTTTCTATATTAACTACTCCTATTTTAAGTCGGGCTTCCTTGATATAATTGAATCCCAAATTATTGACCCATCTGAACTTGTATATATTATCTGAATATATATCAGGGATTTTAAATGTTAAAAACAAGCCCGATAATAAATCGGCGTAACGCTTTATTTTAAAATTAATCCGCAACTCAGAAGTAGAAGGCTTAAAACCTATATTGCTATCACCTGTAGAAGTAACAGCAATCGTTTCCATAGAAAAATTAGTATGTTTTTTGAGAACATATTTATAATAATTAATATGTGGCTGTAAGGTAATATATTCGCTCATATTACCCTTCAAAACTAATTGCATCAATCCGCCTCCCATTTTTATTTATACCCTTTATTATTATAAAGTTTTATTAATAGGCTTATATGCTTATTTTTATGAATAAGAATATAAATACAAATTGCCATTCTACATATTTGCATATTTTTGTACAAATGCTTTCATTTTTTCGTATTTTCTATCATCATTATATTCTTCTAACTTTTTCTCAGAATTGCTTTTATCTATTATTATTATAGTTGGATATCCTGATATTTCATATTTATCTATTCTGTCCTTACAATCCTTCATATTATATTTTTTAAATTCTAATTTATCCCCATATTCGCTGTTAAGCTTTTCCCATACTCCCGAATTACTAAAATCCTCGCAATGCCCACAGCTTTCCATATAATAATATTCCATTCTATATTTTTTATCAGCAGATTCGCCTGTAAAAGCCTCCATTATTTTATTTTTATTATATGCAAATAAAACGGCAATTGCCAATAGTAAAAAGAATATTATTGAAATCATAATAAATATATCATTTCCAAAACTCTTTTTTGCCGCCATATTAATATTCTATAAGTTATAATCCTCTAAATTATTATTAGATAATAATATCATAATTATTAGATATTTCCTTATATTTTCTTTTAATTCTCTCGGTTTCTCCTATGATATCATTATCATTTTCATTGTCAAATTGTATTATAATTGAATTATAAAAATATGCCCCATATCTATGTATATCTATATCAACATTTACCCTATTCTTATTTTCAATATATTTATCGATAAATTCGATAAAATTCCCCTTTTCTATTAAAAATATTCTCGTATCAAGAGAATCATAATCTATCGCATCATCATACTCTTTTAATACATAGCTATCATAATTATTCTCCTTTAGGATAATAAGATATTTGTCTATATTATTATTATCACATACAATTATAGTTCTATATACAAGATAGTCCGAATATAGCTTTTCTAATCTATTAATTATATCATACATCATTGATACTTTATTAACTATTATTGTTTTTGCTTTATGTAATATTATTATATTCATTTTCTGTTAAGTATAGCAATCAATATATAAGATTATTTATAATAACTAATTATAATGGACGAACAAATCATAAAGATTAGTATAGAACATTTTAGAGATATCTATAATTCCATAGATGTACCACGCAATATTTTGGATAAAGCTGTAGATATTAAAAATACATATTCGTGTTTCAACTCTTATTATGACCCCAAAATGATATGGGCAAAAAAAATATATAATAATAAGGAGAAGTATAATAAACCTAAGGTTAAATCAAGATTTCATATTATAATTCCTGATTTTACCAAGAAATCCGAACTAAAACGGTGTTTGATAGGTAATTTAAATAAATTAAGTATAAAAAATAAGGACAATATCTACGATAAAATTAAGGAAATTATCGCTGTTAATAATAATAACGATAATAAAGATGATATTTTTATGATTATATGGAATTATATTAAAACAAGCGATGACGAACTATATAGCAATATACTTACACTATTTAATAAGGAATATGTCTGTACTATTGTTGATAAACTTTGGAATAATTATATAAGTAATAAAGAATGGGATCCGCCGAGATATATATATGAAAACAATCTTCTAATATTGAATGATGAATATGATATGTATTGCGAATATACTAAGTGGAAACGTGGAATAAATAATATTAATAAAATTTGGATTAAATATAAAAGCGGAGAACTTTTAATATTGCTAAATAATATCGCAGATTATGTAATTAGTATTATATATAACCCAGATATCTATAAATATATTATAGATATTTTATTGGAACAATTATATAAAATCTTGGTTATCGCTAAATATAATTGTATAATAGATAAAATTAAAAATATAAATATTAAAAACTTAGATAATTCTACAAAGTTTTTAATTTATAATATTATTGAATTATAAAAAAATTATTTCTATATAATAGTATAGAGTAAGAAATAGTACAATGAAAGAGAGTGAAAATAACTTATCTTTTTATAGTAGTGCCATAATCCAAGCAATTTTTGCTATATTATTGTT
>SXGQ01450436.1_pt1 | contig 11225 bp, 10 predicted proteins | sample 3178371 | NCBI WGS metagenome assembly SXGQ01 (sample SAMN11356859, study PRJNA531348) | freshwater metagenome | isolation source: freshwater sample F1-20 | place: China: Fuxian Lake, Yuxi | collected 2017-12-25 | reverse complement strand
GTGAAGATCGAGTACGCGATCGACCGCTACGCCATGGAGACCAAACGCCAGATGGACGTGCTCGACCAGCGCCTGGCACAAAGTCGCTATGTGGCCGGAGACGACTACACCGTGGCCGATATGGCCATCTGGCCCTGGTATGGTGCCATGGCCCGCGGTGAGATGTATGAGGCCGGTGAATTTTTGCAGGTGCACGAATACAAACATGTGCTGCGCTGGGCGCAGGAATTGTTCGAACGCCCAGCGGTGCAGCGCGGCCGCATGGTCAACCGGGTGCGCGGAGAGCCCAGCAGCCAACTGCACGAGCGCCACGACGCCAGCGACTTTGAGACCCGCACGCAAGACAAGCTGCAGCCCAAATGATGATTACTTTTTACGACTGCGCCAGCGCGCCCAATCCGCGCCGCGCGCGCATCTTGCTCGCGGAAAAGGGCGTTGCCCATGAAACGGTGCAGATCGATCTGCGTGCCGGCGAGCAGTTGGGGGTCGCTTACCGTCAGATCAATCCGCAGTGCACCGTGCCAGCCATGCGCGTGCTTGAAGACGACGGCAGTGCCCTGGTGCTGCCTGACAACGCTGCCATTGCGGCCTACCTGGAGGCGCGCTTCCCGGATCCGCCTCTGATGGGACGCACGCCCCAGGAAAAGGCTGAAGTCGCCAGCTTTAACTGGCGCATGGAGTTCGATGGACTTATGCCCATTGCCGAGGCGCTGCGCAACAGTTCGCCGGCCATGGTCGACAGGGCCTTGCCCGGGCCGGTGAATTACCCGCAGATTCCCCAGTTGGCCGAGCGGGGTTTGCTCAGGGTGCAGAGGTTTTTTGCTGAACTCAATGAACACCTGGCCGGCCGCGATTTTGTGGCTGCCGGGCAAATGAGCATCGCCGACATCACCGCCGTGGTGGCGGTTGATTTCGCGCGCATCGTCAAGATCAAGCCCGACGAACGCCATCCGCACCTGTTGCGTTGGCGATCGGCCATGGCTGAGCGCGAATCGATGAGGGGTTAGGTCAAAGGCGCTGGAACGATGAGCCGATGGCCCATGGCGATGTCGGCGTGCGCGGCCGACGGCTCGGGCAGCGCCGGATCAATGGCCGAACCGTATGGTTCGTAAGGCCCGCCGAGTCACAGTCCCGTCCGGCCTATGCGCATGGATCGGCGGCTGCGCCCTGGCGGCTTTGCGCACGATGGCAGGCTCAAAGCCTGGCCAGCCTCTGCAGTGCAGTATTGAGCGTCTCGTCCTTCTTGGCAAAGCAAAACCGCACGACGTTCTGGTCGAATCCATTGCCATAGAAGGCCGACAGGGGAATGGCCGCCACGCCGATTTCACGGGTGAGCCATTGGCAGAAATCGGCCTCGCTCAGGTCGCTGACCGCCGAGATGTCGACGCACTGAAAGTAGCTGCCTTCGCTGGGCAAGAGCTTGAGCCGGGTTTTCTGTAAGCCCTGGCGAAACAGGTCGCGTTTGCGCTGGTAGAACGCGGGCAGGCCCAGGTAGGGCGCCGGGTCGGCCATGTAATGCGCCAGGGCGTGTTGCATGGGCGTGTTGACGGTGAACACGTTGAACTGGTGCACCTTGCGAAATTCGGTCGTCAGGTCGGCCGGCGCTGCCACGTAGCCCACCTTCCAGCCGGTGACGTGATAGGTCTTGCCAAAGCTGCTCACGATAAAGGACCGGGCAGCAAGCCCAGGAAAGCTCGATGCACTGTGGTGCTGACGCTCCGGAGCGTCAAACACCATGTGTTCATAGACCTCGTCGGAGATCAGCAGCACGTTGGTCGGTGCCAGCAACTCTTGCAGGCGCAGCATCTCTTGTCGGCTCCAGACGGTGGCGCTGGGGTTGTGGGGCGTGTTGATCAAAATGGCACGGGTCCTGGGCCCTATGGCGGCTGCGATCTTGTCAAAGTCGGGCCGAAAGCTGCCGGGCTTGAGCGGCACGCGCACAACCACCCCGCCTGCCAGCTCGATGTTGGGTACGTAGCTGTCATAGCAAGGCTCGAGCACGATCACCTCGTCTCCGGGGTGCACCACGGCCAAGATGATGGTGATGATGGCCTGGGTGGCGCCGGCGGTGATGGTGATCTCGCTGTCGGCCTTGTAGGTTTTGCCGTAGAGGGTCTCGATTTTTGAAGCCACGGCCTGGCGCAGGCTGGGCACGCCGGCCATGGGTGGGTATTGGTTGAGGTCGGCGTTCATCGCATCAGTGACCGCGCCTGTGAGCTTGCGGTCGCAGCCAAAGTCCGGGAAGCCTTGCCCCAGGTTGACGGCTCCCTTTTCGGCGGCCAGGGCCGACATCACGGTAAAGATGGTGGTGCCTACGTTGGGCAGGCGGCTTTGGAGGGCGGGGGTGCTGGCAGCGTTCATGGAGTGCTTGAATCGGTGTCGTTGCGGGGGAAGGGCGCGGAGTTCAAAGTTCGTGGTCTTCAAAGTGGCCCGACATGGCCTTCATGATGACCTCGCGTGTGAGTTTTTCGCTCACCAATTGCGCAAACTGGTAGACAAAGTTGCGCAAGTAGGCACTGCGTTTAAAGGCCACGCGTGCCACGTTCATGCCAAACAGGGAGCCCGCTGGCTGAGTGACCAAGTCTTTGGCATCATCTTCGCCCATGGCCATTTCTGCCACGATGCCCACGCCCATGCCCAGACGCACATAGGTTTTGAGCACGTCCGAGTCGATGGCTTCGAGCGCAATGCGCGGAGCGAGTTTTTCGGCGGCAAAGGCCTGATCGATCCGGGTGCGCCCGGTAAATGATGGGTGATAGGTGATCAGCGGCTGCACGGCCAAGTCTTTGAGGCTGATGTGCTCGCGCCGCGCCAGCGGATGGTCGGGCGGCATCACCAACATGTGCTGCCATTCATAGCAGGGCAGCGTGACGAGCTCTTCATATTCGGTCAGTGATTCGGTGGCAATGCCGATCTCGGCCACTTCATCGATCAGCATGCGCGCCACTTGCCCGGGCGAGCCCTGATGCATGCTCACGTTGACCTTGGGAAACGCCTGGCGCAGTCGGGCCACGGGCTGCGGCAGCACGTAGCGGGCCTGGGTGTGTGTGGTTGCAATGGACAGGGTGCCGCTGTCTTGCGCCGAAAACTGCTCGCCGATGCGCCGCAGATTGCCCACCTCACGCATGATCAGCTCTATGCTCTTGAGCACATGCTCACCCGGCTCGGTGACGCGTTTGAGTCGCTTGCCGTGCCGGGCAAAGATCTCTACGCCCAGCTCCTCTTCCAGTTCGATGATGGCTTTCGAGACGCCCGGCTGCGAGGTGTGCAGGGCTTTGGCCGTCTCGGTGAGGTTCAGGTTGCGTCGGACGGCCTCATGTACAAAGCGAAACTGATGCAAGTTCATATCGATATTCGGCTAATGATCGATGTCATTATGCCTTTTTGTAGGATTTTTGCTTGGGCTTGAGGATTGGCCTGGGGGGCTATGCCGCACCCGGATGCAGCCGTCTCAGGCTCGGCCCAAGGCCAGGTCGGCCAGCAAGTCGGTCAGGGCCGCTGACTGGCCAGCCGGCGCCAGCAGTTCAAAATGAACGCCTGGATGCTGCTCGGTCAGTGCCCGCATGAGTTCAGGCAGGTCCTCACGGGCGTGTTTGCCCATGCCCAGGAACACAGGAAAGACCCGGATGGCACGCACCCCTAGGCCCACGAGCTCTTGCACGGCATCGAGCAGGCTCGGCGTGCTCAGCTCCAGATAAGCGCAGCGCACGGGCGTGCCCGGCTCTCGCTGGACTATGGCTCGGGCCACCGCCTGGATAGGCAGGTGCCACTGGGGGTCGCGCGATCCGTGCGCAAACAAGACGATGGCAAGGGTCATGGCCGGGCTGCTCGAACCCGTTAACGCCGCAGTACGAGCCAGCCGAATGCAGCCAGAGACACGGCGGTGTAGATCAGGCCCGGGGCGGCCGCTGCTACCCAGGGCTGCCACTGCTGCAGGTTGCCTACGTAGACGGCAATGTTGTTCATCATGAAAAAGCTGATCCCGATCATCACGCCGGCAAACACATAGGCCGATATCCCGCCCGAGCGCATGTGCAGGTAGGCAAAGGGCAGGGCCAAGATCACCATGACCAGGCAGCTCAGCGGATAAAACACCTTTTTCCAGAACTCGATCTCATAGCGCTGCGCGTTTTGGCCGTTGTTGTTGAGGTGCCGGATATAGGTGAACAAGTCCACGGTGCGCATCCGGTCGGGTCGCAGCAGCGCTGCAGCCACCATTTCCGAGCTGATTTGCGTGCTCCAGCGCCAACTGTCCATGTTGCTGCGATCGACCACCGAGGGCCTATCGGGTTCGCCCGCGGCCTTTTGACTCGGCATCGCAAGCTGGCCGTCGGCCTTGGGCTGCGTGGGCTCCTTGAATACCGATCGCTGGACCGACTTGAGCAGCCAGGCGCCGCTCGATTCAAACTGTCCATTGGCCGCCTGCGTGATGGAGCGCACCCTGCCCAGTTCGTCGAACTCGTAGATTTCGATGCCTTGCATGTCGTTGTTCGGGCTGAGCGACTGGACGTTGACCACGATGCTCAAGGCCTCGCGTTTCTCACGCAGCCATGCGCCCGTCTGGCCGACCGTGATGCGCCCGCCAAAGCGCGCCTTGAGCAACTGCGATGCTTTATCGGCCGTTGGCGCCACATAGTCCCCGATCACAAAAGCCAGCGAAACAAACGCTGCGCCCAGGATCATCAGCAAGCGCAGTGCTCGCCACGGGTCCAGGCCGCTGGTGCGCAAAATGGTGTACTCCGAGCTCTGAGCCAACCGCGCCATGACGAAAATCGTGCCTATGAGCACCGAGATGGGCAGCAGCTCATAGAGCCGATTGGGCAGCAACAGAGTCACGTAAAGCAGCGCATGGCGGATCTGGTAAACGCTGCCGTCGATGCCCTGGTTGCGCCCGAGGTTTTGCAATTCGTCGACCAGATCGAAGAACATAAAGAGGGTCAAAAATCCCAGCGTGACCAGACCTATGGACACCAGCGTTTCTGTGTAAATGAGTTTGCGCAGTGTTTTCATGCCCGGGCTCCACGGGGCAGGCCGAAGATCATGCGACGCAGCAGCTCAGCGGGTCTGGCCCAGCCGCGGTGGGTAGCGGTCAACCACAGCAGCGCCATCGCGAAAAAGCCGCCATGGAGCAGCAGCATCATGGGACCAAATCCAATCAGGCCCAAGGCAACCCAGTTTTGGCTCAGCGTCATCAGGTTGCTGTAGACCAGGAACGTGAAGATGGCCAGCAGCAGGCGGCCGCTTCGGCCGGCTCTGGGGTTGGCATGGGCCATGGCCACAGCCAGCAGCACCAGGTTCAGTCCAGATAGCGTCAGTCCAATGCGCCAGATCAGCTCACCCTGGTTGATGCGCGTTGGCGCTTCAATCAGCCCCAGCGTAGAGAGAAATTTGAAGGACCCGGTGTCCAGCGTCACCGGTTTTGCGTCGCTGATGCGCGCGCTGTAGGTCTCAAACTGGCTTACACGCAGCGCCGGATTCTTGCCGGTGGCATCCTGCTTGTCCTGAAATTCAAGGCGATGGCCTTGATCGAGCCGCAGGGCCTGGCTCGATTCGAGGATCTCAATGCGTCCCGATTTTGCGGTGATCACCGATTGCGCTTGTTTGTCCTTTGTGGCGATGAAAATATCGCTGCTGCTGTTGAGCTGGGAGTTGCGATCGATAAAAAACACCCGCGAGCCGTCGGATGACTCCTGAAATTGACCAGGCGCAACCCGGTCAAGGTTGCTGCGCTGCTGATAACTGCTGCGCAGCTCTTGGGTCTTTTGATTGGTCCAGGGCCAAAGCCAAAGTGACGAGACAGCAATGACCAGCAAAACCGGCCACGAAAAGCGCATCACGGGGGGAACAAAGCTGGCCAGGCCGCGGCCGCTGGAAAACCAGATCACCATCTCACTGTCGCGGTACAGGCGCGACAGTGTGGTCAAAATCGCAATGAACAGCGACAGGCTCAAGATGGTGGGCAGACGCCCGAGCGTGGCGTAGGCGAGCAGCAGCAAGATGTCCTGCGGGCTGACCTGGCCCTTGGCCGCCAGGCCGAGCGTGCGTATGAGCACAATGGTCAAAATGATGGTGACAAGCACCACCAAAGTTGCGCCAAAGCTGCGCGCCAGCTCTTTGCGCAAGGACGATTGGAATAACATGGCGCGTTTAAATGGCTAACAGCTCAAGTGGCTACACACCCGATTATGGACTTTGAACTCAAGACCCTCAGCCGACCTCGCTCGGCTTCCGAAAAATGCGATGCCCTGGTGGTGCTGGTTCCGGCCCATGTGACCCCAGGCGCGGATGCGTTGTCAACCCTGATCTCTGGCGCCATCAAGGCCGGCCATTTTGACGCCGAGCGTGGCAAGATGCTGCAGTCTTACCGCAGCCCCGGCGTCAGCGCGACCCGCCTGATCCTGGTCGGGGTGGGCAGCGGCAGCGCCAAGGACGTCAGGGCCGCCGTTGCCGCGGCCATGGGGCCGATCAAGGCCAGCAGCGCACAGAAGATCATCTTGAGTCTCTCGTGGCTTGCGACCGACGATGGCCTGGGCTCCGATCAGGTGCAGGCTGCTGTGCTGGCCTGTGCCGATGGTGCTTACAGCTATCGGCTGACCAAATCCAAACCAGCCGCCCCACGGCTTGAGAAGGTTCTCATTGGCGTGCCGGCCGCCGCCTCGGTTCGACCGGGCTTCCAAGCCGGTCTGGCGGTGGCCCGCGGCATCGACTTGGCCCGTGAATGGGGCAACCGACCGGCCAACCATGCCACCCCGACCATGCTGGCTGGCGCTGCCCGCGATCTGGCCAAGCTGCGTGGCATTCGCGCCGAAGTGCTGGGCCCGCGCGAGGTCGCCCGGCTGGGCATGGGCTCGTTCATGGCGGTGGCCCGTGGATCGCAGGAGCCTTTGCGTTTTATTGTGCTGCGCTACAGCGGCGCTGCCCGCGATCAGGCGCCGGTGGTGCTTGTGGGCAAGGGCATCACGTTTGACACCGGCGGGATTTCGATCAAGCCCGCGCCCGAGATGGACGAAATGAAGTTCGATATGTGCGGTGCGGCCAGCGTTCTGGGGGCCTTTCGCGCCTTGGCCGAACTGCAGCCAAACATCAACGTGGTCGGTCTGATCCCCGCCTGTGAAAACATGCCCGATGGCCGGGCGCTCAAGCCCGGTGATGTGGTGCGCAGCATGAGCGGGCAGACGATTGAGGTGCTCAACACCGACGCCGAGGGTCGGCTGATCCTTTGCGATGCGCTAACCTATGCCGAGCGTTTCAAACCCAGGGCGGTGGTCGATATTGCCACGCTCACCGGAGCCTGTGTGATCGCGCTGGGGGCCGTGCGTTCGGGCCTGTTTGCCAGCGATGATGCCTTGGCACTGGCGCTCAGCCAGGCCGGCGAGGCGGCCCTGGACCCATGTTGGCGCATGCCCCTGGATGACGAATACGCCGAAGGTCTGAAAACCAATTTCGCCGATGTGGCCAACGTGGCCGGGCGTGCGGCGGGGTCGGTGACAGCGGCCAAATTTTTGCAACGTTTTGCTGCCAAATACCCTTGGGCGCATCTCGATATTGCTGGCACCGCCTGGAAGGGTGGGGCGGCCAAGGGCTCCACCGGGCGGCCCGTGGGGCTGCTGGTGCATTACCTTCTGGCCCAGGCCGCGTCTGCTCCCAAGCGAGCCCGGGTGAGCCGACGGGCCAAGGCATGAAACGGGTCGAGTTTCATTACAACGTCAGCGACAAGTTTGGCTACCTGGTACGCCTGCTGCACAAAATCATTGATCGAGAGCTCAAGGTGGTGGTGACCTGTGCGCCCGAGGATCTCACTGTGCTCGATCAGCGCCTCTGGGCCGAGCCGGCGGCCTCCTTTTTGCCCCATTGCCTGAGCAGTGCGCCGCCCAGCACTGTGAGCGCGACGCCGATCTGGCTGGCCCCCGCTCTGCCCGAGGGCGCGCAGCATCAGGTGCTGCTCAATTGGGGAGCGCCAATACCGCAGTCGCTCGGTCAGCTCCAGCGCCTGCTTGAGCTCGTGGGCAGTGATCCGACCGACGCGCAAGCCGGGCGCCAGCGCTGGCGCCAGTACCAGGCGCTGGGCTTTGAAATCCAGCCGTATGACCGCAAGGGGCGCGATTGATGCGCCTCAGGGCCATGGGCGCAAATGCTTGTCAATGGGACAGCTACTGAGGCATCAGTTTTTTGGCTTGGCCCGGATTCGTTCTGGTCAGACCGTCAAAGGATTTGTCCCAGCGGGGTTTTTTGGAGTCGGGCCGGATTTTTCGGTTATCGTCCCAGTGTTGAGTTCACCTTTCCATCCCTCAACCCTTTTTTTTTCTTTGGGAGTTTTTATGAAAATGAAGCTGAAATTGGGCGCAGCAGCTGCTCTTACCCTGGTGTCGGGCCTTGCCGCTGCCCAAGACACACAGGTGGTCCGCATTGGCCACGTGGCCCCGGTCTCGGGCGCCCAGGCGCATTACGGCAAAGACAACGAAAACGGCGTTCGCATGGCCATTGAAGACCTCAATGGTCAAAACATCGTGATCGGTGGCAAGAGGATCCGCTTTGAGATCGCGGCTGAAGACGATGCAGCCGACCCCAAGCAGGGCACGGCGGCTGCACAAAAGCTGTGTGACTCCAAAGTCGCCGGTGTGGTTGGTCACCTTAACTCGGGTACCACCATTCCCGCCTCCAAGGTCTACAACGACTGCGGCATTCCGCACGTCACGGGCGCTGCCACCAACCCCAACCTGACCCGCCCTGCTTACAACACCACGTTCCGCATCATTGCCAATGACAATGCCCTGGGGGCCGGTCTGGCCAATTACGCGTCTGACGCGCTCAAGCTCAAGCGCGTGGCCATCGTGGACGACCGCACGGCCTACGGCCAAGGCGTGGCCGAGGTGTTCAAGCGCACGGCCCTGGCCAAGGGCATGCAGGTGGTTGACGAGCACTTCACCACTGACAAAGCCACCGACTTCATGTCCATCTTGACCGCCATCAAGGCCAAGAACCCAGATGCCGTGTTCTTCGGTGGCATGGATCCGCAGGCCGGCCCCATGCTGCGCCAGATGGAGCAGCTGGGTATGGGCAACGTCAAGTACTTCGGCGGTGACGGCATCTGCACGTCCGAGATCGCCAAGCTGGCCGCCGGTGCCAAGACCCTGGGCAACGTGGTGTGCGCCGAAGGCGGTGCCTCGCTGGCCAAGATGCCTGGCGGCGAAGCCTGGAAGAAGCGCTATGACGCCAAGTACCCCAACCAGTTCCAGGTCTACAGCCCTTACACCTACGACGCCACCTTCTTGCTGGTCGACGCCATGAAGCGGGCCAATTCCGTGGATCCCAAGGTCTATACCGCCCAGTTGCCCAAATCCAACTTCAGAGGCGTGACCAGCGTGATTTCGTTTGAGCCCAACGGTGAACTCAAGAATCCCGCCTTCACGCTGTACCAGTACAAGGACGGCAAAAAGCTTCCTCTGTAAGCAGCCCTAGCCCCAATAAAAAACCGCCCTTGGGCGGTTTTTTATTGGCACGTCGAAGTTCGCGCATGTCCTCCGGCTGGGGTGCCCCGTGGCAGCCCCAGCGCGTCCTCACGGGTTTATTTGAGGACCGGCGAGACCTGCCGCCAAACGCCGCCCTTGGCCTGATCGACAGTCACAAACTCCGGATCGAAGTGGTTGTTCTTGAAGCTGGCCGGCCCGAAGAATACGGGGTGGTTGGAGGCGCTCGCCTGCAAGGCCTTGACGGCCGAATCGGCGGTCAGGTTGCGACCGGCTGTCTGCAGGCCTTTGACAAACCAGTCGGCATAGGCATAGGCGAGGAAGGCATTCTCATCGGGTTCCAAATTGAAGCGCTTTTTATAGGAGTCCACCCAGGCCTTGTCTGCGGTGGCGGTCGCCGCGTCAAGGATCTTCCAGGTCCCCACGCCGTACAGGCCTTCGATCGCGTCCTTGCCGAGTTTGGAGACGATGCTGGTGCGACCGGGGTTGCCGGTCAGCACGGTCACGTTGTTCCAGCCGATCTTCTTGATTTCGGCCATCATGCCCACGGTTTCGCGGGTGACGGTGGCCATGACGATCAGGTCGACGCCGGCTGCACGCATGCGGGCCACCTGGCTCGAAAAATCAATCTCGCCGGGCTTGTATGAGGCTTCTGCGGCCAGCGTCATGTTCTTGGCCGCCATGGCGCTCTTGACCCCACGGCCGATCAAATCACCGAAGGGGCCTTCCATATAGACCCAACCCACCTTCTTGAGGTTGGGATTGTTGTCGAGCAGCCAGGTCAGCCCCAGGTGGGTGGTGGTGTGATAGTCCGGGATGGTGGTGAACAGCCGCGGGCTCTTGGCAGCGATCTGCTGCAGCACGGCCGATGCGGCCCAGGGCGCAAAGTAGATCACGCCTTCATCAACCGCTCGCTTGACCACCGCTGCATTGGTGCCAGAGCCGAAGGTGTTGACCATCGCAAACACCTCGTCCTTGCGGATCAGCTTGTCGACCGCGCGCACCGCCTGCTGAGGCTGGCTGGCGTTGTCTTCAACGATGAAGCGGATGCGCCGGCCGTGGATGCCGCCGGCCTCATTGACCTCGTCAAAGCGCATCTGTGTGCCATTGCGTAATTGCGGCATGCCTGCGGCCACTGGGCCTGAAAGGTCCATGTGGGTGCCGATCACGATTTCCTTGTCGCTGACACCGGCAGCATGTGCAGCCCAGGGTACGGCGGCTGCCAGCACGGTTGCGATGGCGCTGCCCATCCATTGACGCTTGCTCATTTTCATGTGGTCTCCTCAAAGGTTGCGGGTGAAAAAATACTTTCAGGGCTGAGCCGGGCTGTCGGGAGGTCCGGCTAAGGGGGGATCTCAGGGGGGGTACATGGTGTCAATCAGAGTTGCGTATTTAGCGGTGACAACCTTACGCTTGAGTTTCATGGTCGGCGTGAGTTCTTCGTCTTCGGCGGTCAGCAACTGATCGATCAGGCGAAAGTCTTTGACCTGCTCGACCCGGGCCAGGCGGCTGTTGACGGTTTCAATCTCGCTGCGGATAAGCTGCAGGACCTGCGGCGCGCGAGTCAGGCTCGCAAAGTCGGTGTAAGGCACTTGATGGTCTTGCGCGAATTTGGCAACGTTGTCCGGATCGATCATGACCAAGCAGGTGACAAAGCGCTTGGCCTCACCAATGATGACAGCATCGGAGATGTAGGGGCTGAACTTGATCTGGTTTTCGATCAGGCTGGGCGTAATGTTCTTGCCGCCCGAGGTGATG